>JGI26253J51717_1000194_pt1 | contig 24321 bp, 23 predicted proteins | sample SaaInlV_100m_DNA_6_FD_51717 | JGI IMG/M metagenome (IMG submission 51717)
TAACCATTTCAACCGGCTTTTGCGGCTTCCAATCGCCGGCCAATGCAGGCAAACCTGTCGCCAACGTCAAAGATGCAGCCACCAAAGGTGTAAAGAGGCTCTTCAATACTAGTCTCATTTTTTAAAACTCCTATTCGTTTAAAGCGGGGCCAGTCACCCAGCCAAAAAACCTAACCATATCTCAAAAAGCGGCCCGAAAGCCGGTTTCTAACCAAAGCAATTACTTCAAAGTAATTTTATTTCAATAGAAATGTCTTTTATAAATTTTTATTGCTTGCTTAATTTTTTTTATTCAAACAACGAGTATGTTGCTCTCATCAAAAAACTCTTAGAAAAAGCTCTTTAATAGACCTTACCGCAGCAGAATTTTCTAACAGAAAGCAAAAGTGTCACGAGCTAGGTCGATAGAAAGGCATGGTTAAAATATAATTTAATAAAAAGGCGTAATCCTTCGCACAGTGAAGGATTACGCCTTTTATTATCTAAATGGAAGCAATGCCTCCTATCGAAGCCTGGCTCCTAATCGCCTAGTTAAATCAGGCGCCAAACACCCCACTTGGCATATTATCAACGCCGTGACACAGCGGCCTAGGCTTTGCGTTTTAAATAATCGCGCCGCGTACCTTTGCAGACACCCATTCAGAAATAAACACGGTGAGCAGAATCACAATGAGAATCATAGAAACTTGCGTCCAAGCCAGTGTGTTTAGGGATCCGTTCAATTGCAGGCCAATCCCGCCGGCCCCAACCAATCCTAAAATCGTTGACTCGCGAATATTGATATCCCAACGGTAAATTGCAACACCTGCGATGGTGGGCAGCACTTGCGGTAAAATCCCGAAGATCATCTGCTGCGCTTTATTGGCGCCAGTGGCCTCGATGGCCTCAACTTGCGTGTGATCAATTTCTTCAATCGATTCATAAATCAATTTGGCGCAAAACCCTACCGATCGTAAACCTATTGCGATCGTTCCAGCCAACACGCCTGGCCCTAGGATGAATACCAAGATAAGCGCCCAGATCAACGAGTTTACTGATCTTGAAGAAACGATGATAAAGAGCGCTATCGTACGCACAATTATATGCGGTGTGGTATTGCGCGCTGCAGCAAACGCGACGGGGCCTGCAATGACCATCGCAATGACGGTGCCCAAAGTCGCAATATTAAGCGTATCCCAGACGGGTTTCCACAATTGATCGAGGTAAGACCATTTGGGTGGGATCATACGCGAGACGATATCTGCACCTTGGCTCGGCGCATCCGCAACAAAAAACCAAATGGTTTTTTCTGAAATCATCTGCCACGCATAGGCAATGATGGCCAAGCTGACCAGCCAAAAGAACCACCGGATCCATTGCTCTTTAGAGGTGCGGTGTTTCCAAGACTCGCCAGCGCTGGTTTGATATGAAGGCATTATTGTACCCACTTTCTCATAAAGCTTGAGGTATATTCCAATCCCATTACGATCAAGATTATGATCAAGAGAATTGCGGCAGCCGTGTCGAACTCATACCGAGAGAAGGCTGTGTTCAAAGTGGCGCCAATACCGCCGCCTCCAACGATCCCGACAACGGCGGATTCGCGAAAATTAATGTCTAACCGATAGACCGATAGGCCAATCATTCGGGGCATCACTTGTGGCTGGATGGAATAATTTACCCATTGGAACCAATTCGCGCCGGTGGCTTTGACCGCCTCGGCCTGAGATGCACTGCAATTCTCGATATCTTCGGCAAGCAGTTTTGCGTAAAATCCAATCGTTCCCAAAGCCAGCGCAACGAAACCCGCAAAAGGCCCAAAGCCAAATAGCTTCACCGCGAAAATCGCCAAGATAATTTCAGGAAAGGTTCGAGAGCCTGCGATAATGCCTCGGCAGAAGAAATACACCCAGGCCGGTGCCAAGTTCCGAGCAGCGCCAAGGCCAACAGGAATGGATAACGCGATGCCCGCGACCGTGGAAATAATTGCCATCCAGATGCTTTCGGCAATCCCTTCCCAAACAACGCCCCGGTTATCGGCAAAATTTGGGGGGAAGAACGAATCTAAGAAGCGTTGCGCGCGCGGCAAGCCTTCTTTGATACGTTGGATATCGATATCCATCGTTCCCAGAGCCGCTGCCAAATAAATTGCAACGCCGAGAAAAAGCAACCACCTTAAAAAATCATTTTCAATGAAAGGGGCTTTTTTCCAAACACTCGGATAGGCCGTATTATGCGAAGCGTTTTTCATCTTCAAAACTCTTCTTTTGTATCGTCATCATCATCCTCATCTTCGCTCGCCTTGATGGTGGCCGACCAATCTTCTTCACCGTAGATGCGTGTCAGCACCTCGGGCGACAAACCATCCGGTGGGCCATCATAAACAACAGCGCCAAGTTCGAGCCCAACCACACGTTGCGAGAACATTTGCGCCAAAAACACGTCATGTATGTTAATGATCGCCGTCAGCCCGCGCTCTTTGCACAGCTCTTGTATCAGCCGCATAATTTGGCGCGATGTTTTCGGATCAAGGCTGGCTGTGGGCTCATCCACAAGCAACANATCAGGATCTTGAATCAAGGCTCGGCAAATACCCACCCGCTGCCTTTGCCCGCCGGAAAGCTCATCCGCGCGTTTATCGGCCATATGTTTAAGCCCTACGCGATCGAGCAAACGATACGCTTCCTGAATATCGGCGCTGGGGAATTTTCTGAAATAGCTCCGCCAAAAACCCACATAGCCCAGACGGCCAGAGAGAACATTCTCCATCACGGTGAGCCGTTCAACAAGCGCATATTCCTGAAAAATCATACCCATTTTGCGGCGTGCGCGCCGCAGCGCTGCAGACGAAAGCCGCGTTAATTCTAAGTCTTTCAGCTTTACGCTGCCCGAGCTTGGTTCAACCAACCGATTGACGCAGCGGATAAGCGTTGATTTACCGGCCCCAGAGGGACCGATCAGGGCCAGNACCTGCCCTTGCGGGACATCAAGAGTAACGCCTTTAAGTGCATAATCACCTGTATCGTAGCGTTTCTTTAAATCACTTAATTGAAGCATTCTATCTCTCAGTCTTTATCAGTCAAAAAAAGCGAGCCAGGTTGTAGCTTAACCTGGCTCGGCTCAATATTTATTTACAGTCGTAGCTTACGCCATTCGCTGCATCGATTTGGCGAATAACAGCCCAGTCATTTTTATGCCGAATACCGACAAAACGGTCGGCTTTCGCAAACTCTTTTTTGTAAACTGGATCTGAATCGAAATCGAAAGTGAAAAATGCTGATTTGATTTTACCAACCAACTCTGGGTGCAAATTATGNGCATGCCCATATCCCGTTGTTGGAAAAGTTGGTGATTGATAAACCGTTCTGATTTTATCTGCTTCGATAACGCCTCGACGCACCATACGTTGCAACACAGAGTTCGCAACCGCAGCTATTTCATAATCGCCATTATACACACCCAAGATCGAGTTATCATGCTTACCCGAATATGTCGGTGTAAAATCCCGATCGGCAATTAAATCAAATTCACCCTTCAAGATCGCGGAAGGTGCTTTGAAGCCCGAGTTGGAGGTTGGCGATGTAAAAGCCATTGTGCGACCCTTAATTTCGGATGGCGATTGAATTTCGCTATCCGCATGCACAATAATCTCCATCTCATACCCGTAAGACCCATCGTCTTTCGCGTGCATCGCGAATGGTACAAAGCCTGCACAGCTGACCGCAATCGGGTTAGAGCCGGTATTGAAGCCGGCGACATGCAAACGACCCGAACGCATGGCCTCTAATTGTGCCGCGTTTGACTCCACGGGGAAGAATACAACTTTTCTATCCGTATAAGCTTCAAGATGCTCAATAAATGGCGTCCAGATATTGGCATAGACCGCCGGNTCTTCCACCGGCGTATAGGTGAAAATAATGGTTTTAGGATCAACCCAGTCTTTTTCATCTAGGGGCAAATCCGCCACCTGATCCATATTTCTATCACAATAAGCGGCATCCAAAGTGCCTCTGTGGCAATCTTCCGCCATTGCTTGGCTTACCGCAGCTCCGAAAAGAAACGTTGTTGCCACCGTAAGCGCTGACAGTTTTGTTTTTATAGTCATTCAAGCCTCCCGTATTTGTTTAATTGGATCAGCTTATGTCGACAAAAATTCCAAAACAACAATATTTTATCACAAAACTCCATTTTTTTATTTGAGCCAAAAAATCAACCTTATAACTACAGATGTCCGATGGCTGTGGCGCATGATAGGCCCTAAAAAATTTAAAAATGCGCGATCATGAAACCATGACGCGGGGCTTCACGACACGCATAAATATTTTAAATTGATAATTTTCATGCAGCTTTGCGTATCTTGATAGATGTACATGCGACGTGAATAGTGGTCAGAGCCTGCGCGTGAAACGCGTATTCTTGGCAGGTGGCATTTCTGGCTTGCCCGCAAAACATTGGGCAAGTTCCATCCAAGTTATCGCGTTAGCGCCGACAAACTGCAAATCTGTATCCTTGACGTTGCGCACTTGCGTTACGACTTGCGCGAAGTCCACGGCCTTGCCCTTCACATATTGGGTTTCGCTTGGAGAATTCCACGTCCAAACCGCTCCTGATGGCGCAGTCAGGCACACATATGGGGCCTCGTCTGGCACCAGCAACCCCCTGTTTTGAAATGTCCACGCAAACGTTACCGCGCCTAAATGGCAGATATTGCGAATCCGATCATGCGCTTGACGGGGCCTGCCCAACACATCAAAAACCGCCTGTCCATGCGCCCAAGTTTCCATTTGCCGCGCCGTTATGCAGGATAGTGTGCTCATTTCTGGCCCAGCCCATTTCACCCTTTGCTTGGGGTCTGCTGAGCGATAGGCCACGCTGACCACCTGCGCCGTGGCGTGCCATTTTTGAAATAACTCAATCCCGCTTAACGCTCCTAGAAACGGATATTGACATTGCAACAACGTTAAACCTTGACTCAAATTTGCTTGAATTGGAGCAAAAAAAGCGTCAAAGGCCGCGTCACCTTCCAATGCGGCGAGCGCGGCGAGATCAAACATATGAAGATGTCCGATCACGTCATTGACCGTCCAAGATTTAAACAAGGTTTTCAATTCGAAAACATCATCCGGCTGACCGCTCAATAAATCGGCAAGCGCCTCAACTTCTTTTATATAATCATCAGCTTGCTGCATATACCGCCCTATGCCAGTTTTTAAACCGCGCCTTGTTTGGCCATTCATTAACGGCAGCAACTACGCGTAACTTCTGCNTATACCNAAAGCCATTTTTACAATTCTTTCAANNCCAAAGCCCTGAGCGCACAGCCCCGGCACGGCAAGCAGCCCCAAGCGCGCAGACCAAAACGATCAGATGCCAGCACATGCCCTGTAAATATTGATCCGCGATATTTATGCGCAGGCGCGGCCTTTTTAACGCAGAGCCGCGCCAACCGCCTTGCCCCTGACTTTTAGGCAACACCATCCCATCATAAAATAGGTTCAAACGCGCCCAAAATGATGATCTAGATACAGAAAAGACAGAAGGTTCAGATGGCTTTTACGTATCATACAAACGTTCACTCAGATTGGATCGACTATAACGGGCATATGCAAGATGCGTATTACGGTCTGGTGTTTAGCCATGGGGTAGATGCACTACAAGATGAAGTGGGTTTTGATCACGCCTATCGTGACGCAACAGGCTGCACGATCTATTTGGTCGAAGAACATAAATATTTTTTGAAAGAGGTGAAATACGCGGATGCGCTTGCAGTAAACATCCACCTCATTTCCCAAACGGATAAATTGTTTCATCTCTATGCCGAAATGATCTGCGCACAAAAAACCGTGGCGCTGTGTGAATTGATCGAAATGCACGTGCAACAGAAGCCGTGCCCGCATGGCGTTCCCATCCCGCAGCACATTGCCCACGCGCTGAGCGCCTATCAGATTAAGGATCAAGCCTTATCTGGCCTAAAACACCGCTCGCGCAAGATGCGCCTGCGCTGATGATCATGGGCGCCTTATCTTTGCCAGAACAAACAGATACCGGTCTTGCCTGCAGATTTGATAAGCATATTAACGTAAAAATTCAATTTGCAGCCATATTTTAAAAACCCTGTGCGTGCAGTTAAGGCTCGCCTATTGCACAAACTAATCCTACAGATTTAGAGCAGCAGTTTGCTTCATAGGAATGCACTATGCCCGAGAGAAAGACAGAGAATCTACGAGGGGCCATGTTGATGGTGTTGAGCATGGCGGCTTTCACCACCAATGATCTGTTCGTCAAACTGCTCGGGGCCCAGCTACCGCTGTCACAAGTTCTAATGCTACGCGGTGCTGTGGCGCTTTTGATGATTGCTGGATTGTGCCAATTCTATCAAGCTTGGACGATAAGATACGCCCGAAAAGACTGGGGCTTAATCGCTTTGCGCTGCGCCGCAGACGTTTGCGCAACTTATTTTTTCTTAAATGCCCTGATCAATATGCCAATCGCGAATGCCACCGCTATTTTACAATTGCTGCCCCTCACGGTTGCCCTTGGCGCTGCGCTGTTTTTAAACGAATTGCTGGGGTGGCGGCGCATGATTGCCATCGGTATCGGGTTTTTGGGTATGCTGATGATTGTCCGCCCTGGCGCTGAGGGGTTTAGTAATTATTCCTACTACGCGTTGATCGCGGTTTTGTTTATCACCTTACGAGAACTCGTCACCCGCTCTATGAGCGCCCATATTCCCAGCCTCATGATTACNTTTTTTGCTGCGCTCAGCGTGTTTATCTATGCCTCAATATCAATGCTTTATATAGAATGGGTGCCGGTAGAAGAGGTGCAGGCATGGTATTTGGTTGCTTGCTCTCTACTCATTTGCGCCGCATATTTTTTTAGCGTTTTAGCGGCTCGGGTGGGCGAGTTATCCTTTGTCGCACCCTTTCGCTATACGGGCCTCTTATGGGCGCTCTTTTTCGGCTTTTTCATCTATGGCGAATGGCCAACGCATTTGGCATTGACGGGCGCTGGCTTAGTGGTTGCCGCCGGTCTCTACACGATGTGGCGAGAGGCTAAAACCAAAAAGAAATGAAGGACGACGCCGTTAAAACGGCGTCGAAATTGATCACTTGAATGCCCCTTACAGCCTCTATTTGGCAGCAGGGCTTTTGTCAAAAATAGTTAAGACAGAACAGATGCTCAAAGCCGCCTAAAAACTGTGTTACATTATCAATCGAGAACACAGAAAAAGTGGCAGCTCGACAGCCGCTTAAATAACCTTCTTATCGTCAATAATCGTCATCGTGGCCAAACCGCTTTCGCCAAGATCAACCTTAGCAAAAGGACCACCATGGCACATATGACCCGGATCTTGACTGTCCAAGACATCGGTTTCAGCCAATATCTTTTCAGCAAATTGCTCTGCATTATCTTTCGGACGAAAGCCGATAAAGGACGCTTTGCTATTATCAACCGCGGCACGGTCATTGTTTGAAACACCGTAAACAACGGTAAAACCTGTGACAGGTGTATCGATGCAGCGCTTGGTCAGCTGAATCAGATCATCATAAGATAACCAAGTTCCAAGCGCGCGCGCGCTGGTGACCTGAGCACAAGATAAAATGCGCATATGCACGCTTTCAAGCCCCCGCTTATCCCAATACATCGAGCCTAGATCTTCTGCGAAACACTTTGCCAAGCCATAAAACGTATCAGGGCGATGCCGGCTATCAGCATCGAGAGTTTCCGTAATAGGGTGCATTCCGACCGCATGAATAGAGCTGGCATAAACCACCCTTTTTAGCCCGTTTTGATAGGCTGCCTCCCAAATATTATAAGCACCGATAAAATTAGGGCCCAATAATTTTTCAAAGGGCCCCTCATCGACGAATGCCCCCATATGGATCACCATATCGGCGCCCTGCAGGATACGCATCATATCATCTAAGCTAGCCAAATCCCCTTGTGCATAGGTTTCGCCAGGGTAGAGATTGCCAATATCGTCCACCAAATCAGTTGATACCAATTCATCGCACATTTTTGACAATGGCTCGCGCAGGTAAGATCCAAGGCGACCTGCAGCCCCCGTTAAAACTAGCTTTTTCATTTAAGTCGTCCTTTATTTCAATTCAGATTGGTTTTTTGAAACAGTAATCGGCACGCACCGCTTTCACAATCAATTACAGCAAAAGAAGCCAAGGAAACAAACCTCCCTAAAAATGCAAAATGCAAACTTGGCAGGCAAACCTGGCACCCCGCTTTACAGCGGGTTTATCAGATAATAGCTTTTTCCAAAATTGGGCGGTTCGCGGCAAATCGGTCAAACCCAAAAGCAGTCAAATCAAGCGTTTGATAGGCACCATGCACCATAATTTCAGCAATTGCTCGTCCCATCGCCGGAGATTGCTGCAACCCGTGACCAGAAAACCCATTTATGAAAAAGAAATTTTCCACATCATTATGCGGCCCTATGATCGCATTTTGATCAAAGCAATTATACGCGTAATGCCCGGCCCATTCTGATTGAATTTTTATCGCCTCAAACTGGGGAATGCGCGCCGCTATTATTGGCCAAATATCGGCCTCCCAAAGCGAATGATCCATCTCAAAATCATCATATTCCACCGCTTGATCGTTAAATGAACGTCCACCACATAGATAGGTTCCCCCGCCATTGTCGCGCATATGAACCCCGGAGGGGTCGATTGTCAGCGGTAGCGGTTTATCCAAAGGTTTTTGCGCGGAAAATATCCAACTATATCTTTTGCGCGGTTCCACGGGAATCTGCGCCCCCGGCCATTTTTGCGGTTTCAATCGCGCGGGGCCCAGATGCATTCAACACTTGCCCGCATGATATCACCTCACCGGTTTTCATCGTTACGCTCTCTACGCGCGTGCCTGCTGCGTTTTTGCTCATCCCGACCACTTCGTTTTGAACAAATTCAACGCCCCGATCGGCCGCCGATTTGCGCCAGCAATCAAACACCGCAACACCATCCCAATAGCCTTCATCGATAAGATTGATCGACCCCAGAACAATATCATCAACGTTGTAAAAGGGATAAGCTGCTTTGATCTGCGTGGGCGTCATAAGCTGCGTTGCCGCACCGCACGCAATTTGAACAGCTTGATTTTCGCGCAAAACAGCAGCGCCCGAAAGATTATTCGCCAAATATAGATAGCCAAAACTGTTGATCTTTAACTTTGGAGCGCGCGGATCGCCCTTCATATAGCTGGGCAGGTTTTGAATAAAATCTGCACTGAATTGGGAAATACGCACGTTTAGCGGGCTTGAAAATTGCTGACGAATGCAGGATTGCTCTTCATCGTAGACGAAAACTCATAGCTTGTATCTTTTTCGACCACCAAAACCGAACCATTAAAATCGGCATCATCCGACAAGAACCAGGCCGCGGAAGCGCCCATAATAGCCCCGCCCACGATCACAATATCATAGGTTGCGTTTTCGGGAGGCTGCAGCGCGCTCATGGCTCTTTGCCTTCCTGTACCAAGGCTTTAACAGCGGCGATGTCCGCCTTGCTCAACCCGTAAAGCGTTTCTGCGCTTGCCGCTGAAATATAGCCACGCGCAAGATCCCTTTTTACCAAAGCACTCGGGCGGTCTTTCGGGTCGCCATAGCCACCACCGCCCGGAAATGCCATCAATACGCGCCGGTCATGGGCCACAAATTGCTTGCCTTTTCCCTTCATCACAGCACCGTCATCCTGAGCAATGCTGGTTTTTGCACCCGCTGCAGCCCCCCGTCTGCCCAATGCAGGGTGGTTTACCCGGTCCAGCATGGCCTGAAGGTCAAACTCATACCCGTCGCGCGCGCCCACCTCCATATATTGCCCCAAACCACCGCGGTGTTTACCTGCTCCGCCGGAATCGGGTCGCAGCTCTTTACGCCAAATGATCACTGGGCCCGCGTGTTCTGTGGCCTCAACGGGCATCGTCATCACACCAGAGGGAAAGGCCGTGGCATTTAATCCATCATGATCGGGCCTCGCGCCTGAGCCACCCGAATTGAACGTCAGAACCTCAAACCGCGCCCTGCCGAATTCAGCGTCTTGATCGCTGCGCGCGCGCAATGACATCTGAAAATTGCACAAACACCCTGCCCCTTCAGCTGGCACCACGCCCGGCACAATCTGATCGAAGGCATTAAACACAGCATCGGGCACAAAATGACCAATAATATGGCGCAAGGCTACGGGCGCTGGATGCGCGGCATGCACGATCGAGTTTTCAGTTGCCCGCACTTCAAACGGCGCAAGCGATGCCGCATTATTCGGAATCTCGGGCGCAATCGCGACTTTCAGCGCATAACAAGCATAGGCTTTTGTATAAACGAGGGGGCAATTGATGCCTTTTTTATCGACCGGCGAGCTTCCCGCAAAATCGGTGACAATTCGATCTTCGTGAATGGTAATTTTGGCTTGGATCGTTATCGGCGTATCAAAGCCATCGATCGTTAGGGCCCCCTGCGCCGTTTGACGCGGTAGCGCCGCAATGGCCTCAAGCGTTGCGCGGCGCGAGTGATCAAGGATAAATTGTGCAATAGCCGTCAGATCCGCAAGATCAAATTCCTGCATCATATCGATCAAGCGGCGATGCCCAATCTCATTACAGCTTGCCAAAGCATAGATATCACCAATCAACTGATCCGGTTGCCGTACATTTCCACGAATAATACGTATCAACGTTTGATCAACAACGCGTCGCTCAGCAAATTTCAGTATCGGCAGATAGAGGCCTTCTTCGTAAACGCTGGAGGCGTCTGCGCCAAAGCCACGCCCACCAATATCAACCACATGGGCTGTACAGGCGAAAAAACCCACCAAATTTCCGTTAAAAAAGGAAGGCGATACCATGGTTATATCATGCAGATGGCCCGTGCCCTCCCATGGGTCATTGGTGATGTAAATATCGCCTTCAAAAATATTATCCGGCCCGATACGCCGTATAAAATGCGCCACAGCATCTGCCATTGCATTGACATGCCCCGGCGTGCCCGTCACCGCTTGGGCAAGCATACGCCCTTGCTGATCATAGACCCCGGCCGACAAATCCCCCGCTTCGCGCACAGAGGTTGAAAAAGCGGTGCGTATAAGCGCTTGCGCTTGCTCTTCAACGACCGAAATCAAACGGTTCCACATAATTTGATAGGCCACATCAGAATTAAGCATCGCTTGCTCCTTTTAAACGCAGATCGATACAACCATCNGCCAAGCATGTGGCAACGCGGCTTGAGGGCACAATAATCGTTGTTTCATCCTCGGTTATTGCGGCGGGCCCCGCAATCACATCTTCGCAGCGCAAGTGATCGCGCGGTATTTCCGCCGCCTCCACAAACGCTTCCACCGCAGGTTCAAAAAGAGTGCGGTTTGCAGGGGCTAACGCGTGCACGCGCGCGGCACTTTCCGGTACCCGCGCCACCGCATCAGGCGTTGTGGCGGCATTCACCGACCAAACCGTCACTTCAATATCCAGCCCCGCGACTGGGCGCCCGAATAATTTGGCATATTGATCAGTAAAGCGGCTCTCAAAAACGGCTGCGTCAGGCGTCTTAGCGCAATCTGCGTCTAAACCAATCGGAATTTCCCAACCTTGGCCTGCGTAGCGCATATAGGCTTTAAACTCCAAAACGATCGGGCTGTTAGAGGTGCAGCGGGCGACAAATCCAACCGCCTCCATTTGCAAGTCATGCAACAGCGATTTGATTCTTTGCGGATCAAACTGCGTAAGCTTCATATAGACAGAGCGCGTTGCTTCAAAGCTGAACGGCGCGCGTAAAAACCCAATTGCCGAGCCAACCCCTGCACCCGGCGGCACCAAGGCCCGACGAATGCCAAGCTTTTCGCACAGACGGCCCGCGTGCAAGGGTGCAGCCCCGCCAAATGCGATCATCGTATAACCAGAGAGATCTTCGCCAGTTTCCACCGCGTGTACCCGCGCCGCATTCGCCATATTTTCATCAACCACTTCGGCCAACCCAAACGCCGCAGTGATCGCGGGCATATTTAAAGGTGCCCCCAAAACCCTACCCAGTACCTTTTGCGCCTCTGCGCCATCAAGAGGTAAAGATCCGCCAGCAAAGCGTTCTGGATCCAATTTGCCCAAAAGCAGGTCCGCATCGGTAACGGCCGGCTTTTCTCCCCCTTTGCCAAAACAGGCCGGCCCCGGCTCAGAGCCGGCGCTTTGCGGCCCAACCCGGATTTGACGCAGCGCATCAACATGCGCGAGCGATCCCCCCCCAGCACCGATTTCAACCATATCAATGACCGGTATCGAAATCGGCATGCCCGAGCCTTTTTTAAATCGGTAGCTTCTCGCAACTTCAAAAACACGGCTGGTTTTGGGCGTTTGGTCTTTGATCAAACAAATTTTGGCGGTGGTGCCCCCCATATCGAAAGATATAACATTTTTTAACCCATGGCGCGCCGCGATATGGGCCGCAAAAACCGCGCCCCCTGCAGGGCCCGATTCCACCAGACGCACAGGAAATTCAGCAGCGCTTTCAAGCGAGATAATACCGCCCCCAGAATGCATAAGAAAAACGTCACATTCCACCATTTCAGACCGCAACCGATCCCTTAAGCGATCTAAATATGATTTCATCAAAGGTTTGATATAGGCATTCGCAACCACAGTGTTGAACCGCTCATATTCGCGCATCTGTGGAGACACTTCACAGGACAGTGAAACCATCACATGCGGCAACCGCTCTGATAACAGCTCAGCCACCATTTTTTCATGGCGATCGTTCAAATAAGAATGGATCAATCCCACCGCAACGCTTTCATACCCTGCCGCCGCAATTTGAGCGATAACCGGTTCTATATCGGCGCGGCTGAGAGCCATAATTTCAGCCCCATTGGCATCCATCCGACCCGGAACCGTGTAGCGCCTTTGGCGCGGCAAAAGCGGCTCGGGCAAGATCAGATTTAAATCATATTGCTCAAACCGCGATTCCGTGCGCATTTCAATCACGTCTCGAAACCCTTCGCTCGTAATCAAAGCCGTTTTCGCGCCCCGCCGCTCAATCAACGCATTTGTTGCCAACGTCGTGCCGTGAATGACCTGCTCAATTTGGAAAGGCGCAACGCCGGCTTTGTCACAAACTTGCTGAAGGCCTGCGATAATTGCCTCTTCAGGTGCTGTGTAGGTGGTTAAAACCTTGGCGGAAAAAACTGCGGTGCCAACCTCCAGCACCACATCTGTAAAAGTTCCGCCAATATCTACGCCCAAACGAACTGAGTGCTGCGCCAAGAAAAAAGACCTCCAATTTAGTCTGTTAAAACTAGGGGTTGTCGGGGCCGATTTACAAGTTGTTTTATCGATCATACAAAACCGCGCTAAATGCGTCGGCCCATACCAAAGGCACTAGGCATCCGAAGTATTCTTTAACCACAAGTCGTTTAGTCGCAAAAGTTTGAGCGCCTATTAAAACTGCAAAGCGCGGCCGCCAAAAGCATCACTCAATATAAGCAGCGCCCTGTGAGAACCCTTTCCTGCAAACTTGAATTTTAGAACGTGAAGACAATCAATTGTACCGACGGGTCCACAGATCGCCAAATCTACCGTAAGACGCTGGTGCAGAGTAGGAGAGGCAAAATAATTTCCCGAAATATTCGCGTAAAGCTGGCACAGTTTGAGCTGAAACCACATCTTAAACCCCAAATCATTTAAGGGATATCCCAACACCGATTTCTAAGCGCACGGACTATCCACAGCGTACCGGCTGTTTCCCCCTGAACCAGCTTTAGGGCGCCACAGCGGCAAGCGTATCTCGGAACACAAGTTTGGTCTTTAACGGTATGGATTTCAGAGCAGTTCCCTCTTTGATTAAATTCGCCAGCGCTTTCGCCGCGAATACTCCCATTTCACGATGCGGAACATGCACTGTGGTCAGCGCCGGATAGGCAACTTGCGCCAATTCGATATCGTCAAACCCAATGATAGATACATCCTTGGGAACGTTTAGGTTTAGCTCGCGCGCGCTTCTCAACGCCCCCACGGCCAAAACATCATTACCGCAAAACACAGCGGTTGCCCCCGTATTTGCAGCCATAACCTGCTTGAAAGCTTGCGCGCCCTCCTCGATACCATAGGTGGTTTCAAGCAAATAAAGATCATTTGGATCCAATCCGTTTTCCGCCATCGCATCCAAAATACCAGAATGACGGGCTTGTGCACGGTCATTGGTTGCTCTTTGCGCAGAAATCAGCGCNAGTTTTCGATGGCCCATCTCTATCACTTTGACCGCCATCTCACGCATCGCAGCACGGTTGTCAAACCCCACAGAGGGTCGTTCAGCTTGGCTGTTATAAGCCCAAGCGGTCAACGCCGCGACTCCTTGGTTTTCTAGAAATCGATAGATTTCGGGATCACGCTCATGCCCAATCAAAAGCAACGCATCCGCCCCGCGGGCTACCAGCGCTCTGATTTGCTCTTGTTCTATTTCAGGCCGGTATGACGTACTGGCAACCAAAAGCGTGAAACCGTGCAACAATAACTCTTCTTGAAAGGCTTGGAGGCCACGCGCGAAAATTGCGTTTTCCATCGTGGGAATAATCGCGCCGATCGTATTGGTGCGATTAGTGGCCATGACTTTGGCACCAAAGTTTGGCAAATAACCCAACTCGCTGATCGCGGCAGACACTTTTTGGCGCGTTGCAGCCGACACTTTATCGGGAAAATTCAGACATCGCGATACGGTTGCCGTCGACACATTGGCCGCAAAAGCAACATCATGAAGCGTTGGAGTGCCATTTTTAATGCGCATTCAAGGTCAACCCACTTTGATCAGAACTGCAACTATATGGCATTATTAAAGAAATTAAAATATTCGATGTAAAGGCTTGCATTTTAGTAATGTAAACGCTTACATTGTACGAGAATCGGCTTAACATCTGGGAGGATAGGTTAAATGCCGCTTATCGGAGCGATCATCTTATTCGTGATTTTCACTTTAAATGTGGCCCTTGGGTCATTCTATAACGCTTCGTTTATTGGCGATGTCGGCGAAATGCTCATGTTAAGTGGCGTCGCCATCCTGTTTGTCATCACGATTCTGACGAAAGAAGCTGAGGCTAAAAAGTAGCCGCGGTACATATCACTTAGGGAGTACATGAAATTGAGTAACGAGAACAAAAACCTGAAATCGGCAACACGCCGAAATTTCCTGAAGCTAGCGGGCTCAGGCAGCTTCACAGCCGCAATGGTTGCAGGCGCAGCGGGAACGCTTTGGTCAACTGAGGCTGCAGCTCAGACGGCCAGCGAAGAAAGAGATCGCGAAAAAGCCGCGGATCACGTGATGACAATCGCAACAGCCTATGTGCTGGGCGCGACGCGCAGCTACCCAATCATGCAATTGGACCTTAAAGAAAACATCCAAAACGCAACAAGCGGCAAAGTCTATGTCAAATTGGCCCCCGGCGGACAGTTGGGCGCAGGTGGCGCGTTGGCACAGAAGGTACAATCAGGGACCATCCAAGCTGCGCAGCATTCTTTGTCAAACTTTGCCCCTTTCGCGTCAACTGTTGACTTGATCAACATGCCGTACCTTTGTGGTTCAAACCAGCGCTTCACAAACCTGGTACATTCTGACACTTGGGCAAAAGCGGTAAACCCGAATGTCGAAGCGGCGGGTTTCAAAGCATTGTTCTATGTCAATATCGACCCGCGTGTAGTTGCGGTTCGCAAAGGTGGTGCAGGCGCTGTGATGACACCTGGTGATTTGTCTGGCGTAAAATTCCGCGTACCAGGCTCAGCAATGTTGCAGCAATATTACCGCATGGTCGGTGCAAACCCAACACCTGTAGCCTGGGGTGAAACGCCCTCAGCGATCAAACAAGGCGTTGCAGACGCGCTCGACCCATCCGTTGGCGCGCTGTATGTATTTGGCTTCAAAGACATTTTGAGCCATGTAACTTTCACGCAGGCGGTTCCAGATTCGCAGGTGTATTCTTGTAACCTCGAATGGTTCAACTCTATGCCGGCAGATGTTCAAGACGGCATTATGGAAGCGGCGGAAATCACCCGTCATCAGAACCTGTCAAAAGTACCTTCAGCGCGCAATTACGCCATGGCTGAGCTGCGCAAATCGGGCGTTCAGTTCCACTCATTAAGCGAGGATCAACTGGCTGAGTGGCAATCTGTTGGCGGCTATCAGAATGCAGCATGGGATAGCTTCAAAGTTGAGCTGGCTGGATCAATGGATACATTTGCCAAGCTAGAAGAAGCAGCCGGCACGCAAGGCCGCTACTACGTACACGACGCATAAGTGTCTTTGGTGGGCGTGCAAAAACGCCCACCATTTTTACTCTCAAAATAATTTTGTATTTATCAACGCGCCTTGCCAGCCAGAGCGACGCTACGAGAGAGGTTTGTTATGTTGTTACTTCAAAGGCTCAATAAAGACGCCGAAAAATGGGCACTTTTAGCCTTTTACGTCATGCTCGTTATGACCATGGCCGTTGAAGTGTTTCGCCGCGAAATCTTTGCCTATTCATCGATTTGGGGCGAAGAAATTGTGCGGTATTCTTTTATCTATCTTGCCTGGATCGGTGCGGCCGCGGCCGTGAAAGACCGCGCGCATATCAGAATTGATGTGGTGATGCATTATTTGAGCCCTTCGGTGAAAACCCTGCTCTACATCTTCGGTGATCTTGTCATGTTTGCGGTTGCTTTGATCGCGTTATACTGGTCCTGGGAAACCGTCCATGTCTCATGGAAATTTGGCTCTGTAAGCCATGGCCTTCGGGTGTCGATGGTTTGGTTCCTGATGGCAGTGCCAATTGGGTTTTTTCTGGTAATTCTGCGATTAACGCAATCTCTCCTGCGCGATCTGCGCAGCCTTCGCGACGGGTCACCCGTTTACGAAGGCGATAAGCTGTTTGACTGAGGAATAGGGCGATGCTTTTCAATACACTTAATCAAGCCGTTGAGCTGGGGTGGGATTTTTACCTACCGGTGATTATCTTCGTGGTCCTTGCTGCGCTGGCCGTGCCGGTCTGGGCGTCCATCGGGGTTGCTGCGATCACCATGCTGCTCATGTCGGGCGATTTACCTTTGGCATTGGTTGGCGAAAGCCTGTTTGATGGCATCGATGCTTTTGCTCTAACCGCGGTGCCGCTGTTCATTCTAACCGGCGATGTTTTGGTGAGAACCGGCCTATCTCGTAAATTTCTGAACGTGGCCGAAGCCGTTACGCAATTTGCCAAGGGCGGATTTGGGTCAGCAACCGTTCTTGTTTGCGGCATGTTTGCGGCGATTTCAGGCTCGGACGCCGCCGGCGCCGCCGCCGTGGGGCGGATGACCATCGATCGGTTGGTCGAGAGTGGTTATCCGCGTCCCTATGCCTGCGCTCTCGTTGCCGCAGGGGCTTGCACAGGGATCTTAATTCCACCCTCCATTGCCTATATTATTATTGGTCTGGTGCTGGGTATATCCGCCTCAACCTTATTTTTAGCTGCGCTGATCCCCGGATTGCTGATCTTAACCGCCATCCTGATCACCAATCTCGTTGTCAACAGAATTTACGGATATGAAGGCGGTGGCAATATGTCGGCGGCAGAATATTTCGGAAACCTTATCAGGGCGCTTGCCTCTGGATGGTATGCCTTTATCGTGCCCGGCATTATCTTTTATGGCATCTTTTCGGGAAGATTGACGCCCACAGAAGCGGGCGCAACCGCCGTGATCGTAACGATCATTATTGGCTTTGTTTTGGGCACGCTTAAATTATCTGACTTTCCCAATATGCTGGTCAGCTCCGCAAAAGTGAACGGAATTATTCTTCCGATTATCGCTTTTTCATTGCCCCTCGCGCAGGCTTTGGCGATCATGGGCGTGCCACAAGGGTTTGTTCATTCTGTCACCACCCTTACCGATGATCCTACCCTATTAATTTTGATGATGATCGGCATTTTGATCGCTGCGGGATGTGTGATGGAAACAACCCCCAACATTGTGATCCTTGCGCCAATTTTGAAGCCTTTGGCCGATAATGTCGGCATGAACGAAATTCAGTTCTGTATCATGATGATTACCGCCTTGGGTGTCGGGTTCATCACACCGCCCTTGGGGTTAAACTTGTTCGTTGTTTCCGGGATTACCGGAGAGTCAATCCTGCGGATCGCTTGGCGCGCAGTCCCATTCGTATTTTTCATGCTTGTTGTGGTTCTTTTAATCGCTTTTGTACCTGCGATTTCAACAACAATGCTTCCAGATATCTATAAATAAGGCAAAATAACTATGGCACGAAACTACCTGAAAAAAGCAACGCTTACCGCACAATCCGATGCATCAAATGTCCATGATATTGTTCGAGGGATATTGAACGATATTGAAGAAGGCGGCGATGCGAAAGCGATCGAATACGCGCAAAAATTCGATAAATACGATGGCAATGTTATTCTGACGCAAGAAGAAATTGCCGCCGCTGCGAATTGGTGCCACAAAAGCTGAAAGAAGACATTCAATTCGCCCATGAAAATGTGCGCCGGTTTGCAGAGGCGCAAAAAGCCACGGTAAGCGATGTTGAACATGAGGTTGTTCCAGGATTGATTGCGGGTCAAAAAGCCATTCCGGTTGACGCGGCGGGTTGTTACGTGCCCGGAGGCCGTTACAGCCATATTGCCAGTGCAATTATGACGGTGACAACGGCGAAAGTGGCGGGCTGCAATCATATTATGGCCACCTCCCCTCCCCGGCCGGGCGTTGGCGTCGCGCCTGCGATTATTTACGCCGCCCATATCTGCGGGGCCGATACGATTATGGCATTAGGGGGCGTTCAAGGCATTGCTGCAATGACATTCGGGTTGTTTGGATTGCCCAAAGCCAATATTTTGGTTGGGCCGGGCAATCAATTCGTAGCCGAGGCAAAACGCATTCTGTTTGGCCGCGTTGGCATTGATATGATCGCAGGGCCGACCGATAGTTTGGTTCTGGCAGATAAATCCGCCGACCCGCATATCGTTGCGACCGATTTGGTCAGCCAAGCCGAACACGGCTATAATTCCCCCGTCTGGCTGGTGACTGATAGCAAAGACTTGGCCGAAGACGTGATGAATCGAATTCCAAAGCTGATCAATGATCTTCCAGACTTGAACCGGGATAATGCGCTTGCCGCATGGCGCGATTACGCAGAGGTCATCGTGTGCGCAGACCGCGAAGAAATGGCCGCCACATCGGATGAATACGCCCCCGAGCATTTGACTGTACAGGCCGAGGATCTGGATTGGTGGCGCGGCCGCTTAAGCTGCTATGGATCTTTGTTCTTGGGCGAAGAAACAACCGTCTCTTATGGCGATAAAGCATCGGGCACCAATCATGTGCTGCCCACATCGGGCGCAGCCGCGTATACTGGTGGATTATCAGTGCATAAATATATGAAAATCGTCACCTGGCAGCAGGCCACGCGCGAGGGCTCGAAACGGGTTGCGCAAGCCACCGCGCGGATTTCTCGGTTGGAAGGCATGGAGGGTCACGCTCGCGCCGCTGACGTGCGGCTTGCCAAATATTTTCCCGGGGAAAACTTTGATCTGAGCGCGAATGGCTGATCCAAACACGCTTTTTGATCTGTCGGGGCGCGTTGCTTGCGTCACTGGGGCCAGTTCTGGCCTGGGGCAACAGGCAGCCTCGGCTTTGGCCGCGGCTGGTGCGCAGGTCATTGGCGTGGCGCGGCGCGCAGAAGCGCTTTCGGATTGGGCCGAGCGTATCGGGCCAAAAGCCGCTACTCTGTCTGCCGACCTGTCTGAGCGCAGCCAGATAAAAGAGATCGCCGCTCAAATCGCCGCCCCGTTCGGCGCGCCCGACATAGTGGTTCATGCAGCCGGAATAAACACCCGCGAAACCGCTGATAACGTAACCGATGAAGGCTGGGACATAACGCTCAACCTCAATCTTGCAGCACCGTTTTTTCTAAGTCAGGCGCTTGTGTCGGGTATGAAAGCCAAAGGCTGGGGCCGGATCGTAAATTTCGCATCGCTTCAAACCACGCGCGCGTTTCCCGGCGGAGTCAGCTACGGCGCGTCGAAAGCTGGCATTGCACAATTGACGCGCGCGATGGCAGAAGCTTGGTCGGGCTTTGGGATTAACACCAATGCGATTGGGCCCGGGTTCTTCCCAACCGAGCTAACAGGGCCGGTTTTTGCGGATGCCGAGCGCTCTGCCCGCAATGCCGCCCAAACCTGCATCGGCCGTAATGGAGATTTGTCAGACATAGACGGCCCCCTTTTGTTTCTATGCTCACAGGCCTCTGCCTATGTGACGGGACAGGTTCTGATGGTCGATGGCGGCTATACCGCGAAATAAACCGTGATCCAGCCTTCTAGGCTGGGTTTAAACCTCCACCATATCGCCAAAACCGCACCTTCAATCCTTATGNGGCTTTGAAGAAACCGCGCGCTGCAGGATCGTCTGCCCAGCGGCTACATCTGCGGATTGCTCAAATTGCTTTGAGGGATTTAATCGCCGCAAACCGAAGAGGGCCAAAAGCGTCAAAAGAGGCTTTNAAAGAGCTTAAAGAGGGCATAGACCATCCTCATCACAAAGGGCTCGATAACCGCGCCGAGGCGTCATATCGCCATACGCGACGGCCGAACAGGTGGATAGCACGGTTTAAGCCGTCCCGACAGCGGCACAACGGTTTTTATTGGTTGAAGATCAGCTTGCCGTCCTTTTTCGATGCAAACGCCCCTTTATAACTGCTGCCACCTGCAGAAAAAAATACAGCGATATAGTCGATTTATATACAGAATATGCGTATCAAATCGTACCATTATATGCCAGAAAATGCACTTTTTTATTGATCAAAAAAACCTGATAACGCCAAAGAAGTCTAACTTTGACGCCAACCCTGGAGAATAAAAAGCACCAAGACAATTCCTTTCTAGCCCTCGGGCAGTTTGCTTCGCAAAAAGGCCAGAAGCGGACCTGCAAAAGCGTTTGGATCTTCTAGCAAGCCCAAATGCTGCAATTTGGGCAGAATACTCAGCTCAGAGTCCATGATTTCCTGCGCAATCGCCTGGCTCATTGCAGGCGTTGAGCCGCTGTCATTCTGGCAGGTCATGATAAGACTGGGCTGCTTTAAGGCAGGCGTTGGGCGGATCAGTTCGGTTACACCCTCGGCTAAAATCTGGCGATGGATGGCATAATTTTTTGGATCATTCGCCACCACAATATCGCGTAGAGCGGCCACCTGCTGTGAAGAATGGACGCGAAAATCCGGCGTAAACCATCGGGCAAGCGTTGTATCGATATTGGCAGATGGTCCCTCTGCTGAACTGGCGCGGGCCCGCTCTTCCACCAAACGCTGCTGCTTTTCCCCCCGCTCATGTGGTGCGTTTAATATTCCCAGCGCAGAGACGCGGCTTGGATGATCAATCGCCACGCGCCGATTGATCATCCCACCAAGTGAAAACCCAACCAACGCGGCGCGATCAATAGACAGCTCATCCATCAAATCGACCACTTGTTGCCCCAAACGTTTTAGGTCAACGCGCCCTGAGGGCAGATCCGTTTCACCATGGCCTAAAAGATCATAGCTCAGAATTTGAAACTCCTGCGCCAAGGTTGGCGCAATGCCACCCCACGTGCTGGCATGCGTTAAACCCAGCCCATGGATGAGCACAACCCAAGCTGCGCCCTGAGGACCTGTTATCTCATAGGCGGTGCCATCTTTGGTTCTTGCCATTTAAACGCCTGCCGGATTATCTAAATCGCGGCCCAGATCCTTTAAATCTTGATATCTATCGCCAATGCGGTGGTTGGGATGCCCGCCGATCGAGGCCCCCAAGGCAATAAGAATCTCATCATCAGCCGGTGCGTCAACCACGCTGGTTTGGATNGTTTGATAATGCGATCTACGGCCTGCATCATGCTTATCCATCAAAGGAATTGTTATTGCGCAATTCGCCGCGCCGCGCGTATTTGAAAAGGCCAGATAGCTTTTGGCACCAATCGCTTCGCGAAACTGATTTCCAAAATGGAGCGTATGCGTCATCGCTTGGGCATGTTCAATTTCTCCGCCCATGCCCACCACGCTTGCCTTGCCGCAGCCCTCAAGCAAATCGCCCGTTTCATCGAGCAGCATTTCTGTCAATAATTTGCCAATAACCGGCCCATGCGCTTGGATTTCAGGGCGCATATTTTCAACATGCCCACGGCCAAACCAAGGGTTTTTTATAATGGCCATAGACGCCATCAATTGGGTGGGGGTGTCCACGCTTTTCCACCCCTCGATAAAGGTTTTTTGTTTCCAAAGCAGCGTTCGGCGGATTTCAATCGGCATGGGCAAATTCCTTTACTTCAGCAAATGCGGGCAGTACCNGGTCAATAAACAAACGCAGCGATCGTTTCTGACGNTCCATATCCAGCCCCAGAGAGGCGTAATAAATAAATGCATCAACGCCAATAGATTGATACTGCTTAAGTTTTTCTACAACAATCTCTGGAGATCCGAACATTAAGTTTTCTTCCAGCATCGCGGGGTCGACGCGGGCATTGCCCTCTAATGTTTCCAGCGGAACCATATCGGGATATCCGTTCACAACATCACCTGCTTGCATCATTAAATTGCCAAAGCGGGCCAAAACCTGCCGCACAGCATCTAGCGCCGCTTGCCGATCACTTTCCGTTTCATAAAGAACAGCGTGGCGCATCATGGCAAATTTACCTGAATATTCAGGGTTCAAACGGGCTTTACTATCTTCAAGCAGGTCGCGGTATTTTTCCGCCTCGGAAAACGGCATTGTCAAAGGCCAACTCATAATATTGCAATTGTTGTCTACCGCATGATCAAAGGTTGTTGGAGAGCGCGCAGCCACCCAGATGGGCACGCTGTCTTGTACAGGTTTCGGGCAAGATGTGGCGGTTGGAAATTGCCAAAACTCTCCATTATGTTCCACATCACCGGCCCAAAGCTTCGGAATTAAAGGCAACATTTCTTGCAGATATTTCCACCCGTCTTTTTGGCTTAAACCAGGGCGTAGCCTATCAAATTCGCGTTGATAAGCCCCCGATCCCAGCCCCAGATCCATCCGCCCATCGCTCAACAGATCCACCAAAGCCGCTTCGCCTGCCAGTTTGATCGGATGCCAATAAGAGGCATTGGCCACACCGCATCCAAGGCGGATATTTTTGGTGTGATCTGCCCACCAGGTCATCATATGAAACGGGTTTGGCGCAATCGTCATTTCCAACGCATGGTGNTCGGCAGCCCAAGCAATCTCAAAACCGGCCTCATCTGCCATTTGCACCATTTCAAGCGTGTGATCACGCACCTCTTTCATATCCACAGAGGGTTCGCTTCGTTCTAAATTTATGGCAATATGAAATTTCATTTTCGTCCCTTTCAAATTAACGAGATACGAACTGGCTGCCCAACGGCTCTGAAGACATGTTCATCCACACAGTTTTAGGGCGCGTGTAATCATAAACGGCTTGAAAGCCGCTTTCGCGGCCATAGCCAGAGTTTTTCATTCCACCAAACTCAGCAATGGGAGAGACTGCCCGATAGGTATTCACCCAAACGATGCCCGCNCTTACTGATTTTGACATCCGCAGCGCCCGCGCTCCGTCTTTGGTAAAAATCCCCGCTGCAAGGCCATGCACCGTATCATTGGCCAAAGCCAAGGCTTCGCTTTCTGTTCTAAACCGCAGCACGCTTAAAACCGGGCCAAATAATTCAGTATCAACTATGTGAAGGTTTGGGGCGGGGCAGTCGATAATCGTTGGCTCATAATACAAATCCGAACCGGCATTTACCCGTTTTCCACCGCTTAGAATCTGGCCGCCTTCCTCGACAGCGCGCGCGACCTCGCGTTCGATGTTTTCGAGTTGCCCATAGGTACATAAAGGCCCCATCTCGGTTTCGCCAGCCATAGGATCGCCAATCGTGACGGCCTGCGCAATCTTCACCATCCGCTTTAAAAATTCATCCGCAATATCTTCATGCACAAGCAACCGCGAACCCGCCACGCAGCTTTGCCCAGACGCCCCAAATATACCCGCGACTGATCCGTTTACAGCGCTTTCAATATCCGCATCTTCAAATACGATAAACGGAGATTTNCCCCCCAATTCCAAACTGAGTTCGGCGAAATTTTCTGTTGTATTTTGGATTACGTGACGGGCCGAGCCTGGCCCTCCGGTGAATGAAACGCGCGCCACCATCGGATGCGAGGTAAGCACCTTCCCACAAGGATCACCATGCCCCGTCACGATGTTGACCACCCCATCGGGAATGCCTGCTTGCGCAATCAAATTTCCAAACTCTAACAGCGCCGCAGGTGCATGTTCCGAGGCCTTCATAACAACGGTGTTTCCCGCCGCAAGTGCTGGTCCAATTTT
>JGI26253J51717_1000195_pt1 | contig 24291 bp, 23 predicted proteins | sample SaaInlV_100m_DNA_6_FD_51717 | JGI IMG/M metagenome (IMG submission 51717)
TAAACTTCATGGGTACAAGGGAGCTGTGGTTCTCCATATAGACTCCTCTACTCCACAATACTTTAAAGAATTGGAATCAGTTCTCNTGGAAATTAACCAGGAACTGGTTCCTTTTTTTGTTTCAGCCATAGGTGCCTTAAACGGTAAAAAGTTGGTCCTTTCTTTTGAGGATATTGGTCTTGAAGAGGCCAAGAGATTGGTAAATTCGGCAGCCTTCCTTCCTATGCATATGTTGCCTGAACCGGAAGAGGATAAAGGCTTTTACGACAAGGCTATAGAAGGATACACTGCGTTTTATAATGGACAAAGCTTCGGTTCGATTGTTGAAATTATAGAGCAATCTGCGCAGAACTTGTTTCTCATTGAATCGGACGAAGTCCAACACTTAATTCCAGTAGTAGAGCCGTTCATTCAGCGTATTGATCACAAGAAAAAATCTATTTATTTTGATTTACCCGAAGGTTTATTAGACCTTTAAATCAAGATGAAAAAACCACNTCCTTACGATCCTAGATCACTGCATTTGATCTACTCATCGCTGTTGCTTATGCAATTGGTTATAACATCTGTTGTGCTTTACGCTGCCCAAGAAAGTGCAGTAATTACCTACGAGATAGAGCAATTAACAAATACCGCCGCCCCAGTCGCTGCTGGTTTAAATGCAATTTTCGGGAAATGGATCTGGAACAAAGGGATGCATCAAATCAGTGCCGAAAAAGAAATAGATGAAAAACTTCGGGTATTGACTAAAATGCATATTTGGCAATGGGTCGTGGTCCAATTCGCAACCGTGCTGCTCCTCTCCTACACACTTATAGAGGCAAATTTCTTTTACTTCATTTTTGCCTTGGTGAATATTATCTATTTCATCACCTTGCGACCTAAGATTTTTACTTTTAACGAGGGCATATGAACTATACCAAGCCGTTTAAAATGAAGGAGTTTGAAGTAGCACACGACCAATGTGCTATGCGTGTCAATACCGACGGGTGTTTGCTTGGGGCTTTGGCCGCTTCAAATACAGCTGTGGATTCCGTCCAGCGAGTATTGGATATAGGAACGGGTAGCGGTGTCATTGCGCTTCAGCTTGCGCAACGTTTTCAGAAAGCTTTTGTCGATGGAATTGAAATTCATGGACCTAGTGCAAAGCAAGCCATGGATAACTTTAGAAACAGTCCCTTCCATTCTAGAATGGTTTGTTACCATCAACCTATTCAAGAATTCGAGATGAATACGTACTATGATATCATAGTGTCTAATCCTCCATACTTCGAAGAAGGACCAACTAAAAGTGACCATGGGGTTGCCGCAGCCCGGCATGCGCTAACTCTAGATTTCAAGAGTTTAGTCATGAGTGTATCTGGTCTATTAAAACCTCAAGGAAGTTTTTGGGCTATTTTACCCTGCGATAGAAAAGATAGATTTCTTGATGCGGCATTGGACGAGGGATTGTACCTAAATGAAGTTATTCATATTAAGCCAAAAGAGAATCGTGAAGCCAACAGGTGTATTTTTGGACTGAGTAGAAACAATACGGGAGATGCACACCACCGTGCTATTACCATATATTCGGCGGATCAATCGTACACTACAGAGACGCATGACGTCCTTAGTCCCTTTTACGACAGTCTTTAATAGCCGCGATAAGGAATTTCTTTTTCATGGAACAGTACTCCATAATCAAGGGCCAATTCATCTAATATAGGATTGTACCATTGCGCCGTTATTGGCATCTGAACGCCTGGTTCGATGTTATCACCCGTAAGAATCAATTTTGTTGCTATTCCCAGAGGTAGGCCCACGGTAGAAGCCATAGCTGTTTGGCTGGCATTCTTTCCTTCGATGCCCATGGAACTTTCAATCATGCCCAATTGGTCACCATTTTTCCAGCCAATTTTATGATACATCACGATAAGGTCGCGATCTTCTGCCTCCAAGGTCCATACTTGCTTTAAAATATATTCTAAGCACTGTGCTGGGGTCCCCGAAGCAAATGGAAAAACTTGGTCAGAAAATAAACCTGCCCATTGGAGTTTCGTAAAGATGTCAGAATCCTGAGGGATGCCCAAATAATACTTCAACTTCAGTTCGACAGAATCGTGCGGATTGTATGCTAGAAATAAATTTGTGAACTCTCTAAATGTCAGGTCATCTGTTTGCTCAATTGTGTAGGAATCGTCGGTCATTCCGAGCTTCACAAAACTGTCCCATGCTCGAGCAAAACCAGGACGACGAAGCGTACCTCTATACAAGGTCGCTGCCTTTTCAAGCCCATAAGCCTTTCGGTACTTCAGGCTATCTCTATTCGCTAATCCCTCAAAACGCCCATAGCCTTCCACATCCATGAGTTCTGTACGACGAAAAACCATGTGGGGCGGAATGTATTTGTATTTGCCTTCTTGAATGAATTTTACTGCGCCTCCTTGACCTGCCAATACTACATTTCTCGGATTCCAAGTGAATTTATAGCGCCAAGGATTCGTTCCTTCAGACTCAGGACTAAGTAAACCTCCAGTAAAACTTTCGAAAAGTACAATTTCGCTACCATCGTTGCGAATGCCGTCTAGAAGGCGTGCAGCACTCATATGATCGATACCAGGATCAAGACCGCATTCGTTTAAGAATACTAAGCCGTTATCCTGCGCCGCTTGGTCCAATTCACGCATTTCTGGTGTCAAATAACTGGCCGTTACTAAATGCGACTTATGCTTCAAACATGCCTTCGCCACATTCAAATGCATATGAGCNGGAACCATTGATATAACCAGATGAGCACCATTAAGCGCATTATTTAGAGCANCTGTATCTGAGATATCCAGTGCTCCTGCAACGCAGCGTTCGTTTGGTTTTCCTAAACGTTCCGCTGCCGTAGTGAAGTCTCTATCCAACACCTTTAAATGCCAATCGTACTCGTTCAGTTTAGACTTTAAATATGGAACTAAACTCTGTGTGCTCAGCCCAGCGCCGATCAGTATGATTTGCTTTGTCATTGTACCTGTTTGAAGTTGTTTTAAAATTAACAATAGTTATGATATAGTTATAATAATAACACCATGAAGTTTCTCTACGGAGTGTATTTTTAACACATGAAATATCTTATTGCATTTTTTGGAGCAAGCGCAGTACTTCTAGGCGCTTTAGGTGCACATACCCTTGCGCCCTATTTAGAGGTATCCGCCTTGAATTCATTTAAGACAGGTGTGTTGTACCAATTGGTTCATGCCGTCGCTCTTTTGGCCACACTAAAAAGTAACATACCGAATTGGGCACGCTATTGCTGGAGTGCAGGCATTATTCTCTTCAGCTTTAGCATCTATTTATTAGCAACCGACGATTTGTTGGGTGTAAACCTTAGCTTTTTAGGACCCATTACTCCTCTCGGCGGTCTTGCATTTGTAGTGGGATGGATTGGAAGCGCTCTACCCAAAAGCAACTGAATCAATCGTTTATAGATTAATTGTGGATAATCAAGGATAATTTTTGACAATAAGGGAGGCTCAATTCAATAGCATTTCTACTTTTGTAGGACCTATTATAGAATCAACCATTTATTGTTATGAACCACCAGGACCACCTGCGCTCACTGAGCATAGGGCCTAAGACTCTTTTCAGTAACCTTGACCCAGATACTTTAGAGCAACACAGTCTTTCAAAAGATATGGCCGTGCGAACTTCGCACGGAGCCCTAGCACTGAATACCGGAAAATTTACAGGACGTTCTCCTGAAGATCGCTTCATTGTTAAAGATGCGCTCACACAAGATTCCGTTTGGTGGGGTCCCATGAACAAGCCTTTCGATCCAGAGAAGTTTCAACAGTTAAAAAAGCGGGTTTGTAACTATCTAAATGGGAAAGATGTTTATGTACGTGATGCATATGCCGGAGCCCACTCTAGCTATCGCATGAACATTCGTGTTATTAACGAATACCCATGGTCGAATCAATTCGCATACAATATGTTCTTACGTCCGTCAGAGGCGGAACTCGAGAACTTCGAATACGAATGGACCGTAATTAATGCGCCTGGTTTTTTGGCCAACCCTGAACTTGACGGGACGCGTCAGGAAAATTTTGCAATACTTGATTTCACAGATAAAACCATCTTAATCGGAGGAACGGGCTATACAGGTGAGATAAAGAAGGGAATTTTCAGTGCATTAAACTTTATTCTTCCTTTCCAGAAAGATGTATTAAGCATGCATTGCTCTGCTAATGTTGGAAAAGATGGTGATACTGCCATTTTCTTTGGTCTCTCTGGAACGGGTAAAACAACCCTTAGTGCAGATCCATTGCGCAGACTGATTGGCGATGATGAGCACGGTTGGTGCAGCGACGACACTATTTTTAACTTCGAAGGAGGATGCTATGCTAAAGTTATAGATCTAAGTGCTGAAAAAGAGCCGGATATCTTTAACGCTATTAAACCACATGCCATTTTAGAAAACGTGGTTCTCGACGAAAGTGGCAGTGTCGATTTTGGGAATTCTTCGATAACTCAGAACACCAGAGTTAGCTATCCTATCCACCATATCAAAAATATCCAGCCCAATTCCTTAGCATCTAACCCGAAAAACATTTTCTTTTTAACGGCAGACGCCTATGGTGTCCTCCCACCTATTTCTAAACTTACTCCTGCGCAAGCGGCCTATCATTTTATCAGTGGGTATACAGCAAAAGTTGCAGGAACTGAGGAAGGTGTGACAGAACCTAAAGCCGTATTCTCTGCATGTTTTGGTGCGCCATTCATGCCTTTACATCCTACGGCCTATGCCGATATGTTGGCAGAAAAGATGAAAGCGGCAGATACGAATGTTTGGTTAATCAATACCGGTTGGTCCGGTGGGTCTTACGGTGTAGGGAACCGCATGAAACTTAGCTATACCAGAGCTATGATCACTGCAGCCATGAATGGACACCTCGATGAGGTGAGCTACACAGAACATCCTCTTTTCGGATTGGCTATGCCAAACGCTGTTCCTGGGGTACCGACAAGTNTATTGAATCCTGTATNCACCTGGAAGTCGGAAGAGGAGTACGAGGCAACCGCTCAACTATTGGCCCGAAAATTCATCGAAAATTTTAAAGAATTCGCTGATCAAGCCAGCGATGAAGTACGCTCTGCTGCACCTAGAGTGTATTCGAATGCGCGTTAGCGCAGAGTTTGAATTGATGTGTGTGTAAAAGAGCGGCCTTCTGGCCGCTCTTTTCGTTTCTGAATGCCTACATAGGGATATCAACATTCTACCGTTAAAAACTTCGCTTAAGGTTTAGCAACATAGCAATTGAAAACTGCCCGTAAAGTTTAATTTAAGGGAACTAATATCTGGAATCCCTATGGCTGCTAAGAAGAATACAAAAAAGGCACGTAAAATCTTTGTTCTTGATACTTCTGTAATACTCTACGACCACAACGCCATTCATTGCTTTGACGAGCACGATGTGGTTTTACCGATTTCAGTTTTAGAAGAATTGGACGAATTCAAAAAAGGCCACGACTCAAAGAATTATGAGGCTCGTGAGTTTATAAGAACCCTTGATAAAATTACTGAGGGGAAGGACTTTACGAATTGGATACCACTTAACGGGGAAGATACCGGTGCCATTAAAGTCATTATGGATACCAGCAGAAGTGGTTTAGATGCCGAACGTATTCTGGGCAGAAAGATGGACCATAGAATCATCAATGCTGCGCTNAATATCCGNGAGGAAGCTCCGGATCGTCCTACTATTTTGGTAACGAAGGATATCAATCTTCGTCTNAAAGCGAAAGCCCTTGATTTGGCTTCGGAGGATTACCTTACAGGGAAAGTCAAAGATGTAGACTCACTTTTCAGAGGAAAAGCTACNGTTGAAAATTTCAATGCAACCACGTTNGGCCGATTGTACGAGAANAAGTCGCTAGATATAGATGAGGTGATCAGTGAAAATCCTGATTTCAGCCCCTTCCCCAATTCATTTTATATCTTAAAAAGCGACAATAGTAGCGGCCTTGCCTTTTATAACGTTGCAAATCAGACTTTAGATCATGTTGAGAAACGGAGCGTTTATGGCATAAAGCCAAGAAATGCGGAACAAGCGTTTGCCATACACGCAGTGCTAAATCCTGATATTAAATTGGTCAGCTTAACAGGTGTTGCTGGGACAGGGAAGACACTTATTGCTTTGGCAGCATCGCTTGAACAACGGAGAGATTTTAAACAGGTCTATCTCGCTCGGCCCATAGTGCCGTTATCTAATAGAGACCTTGGGTACCTGCCTGGAGATGCCAAGGAGAAGATCAATCCCTATATGCAGCCGCTTTGGGATAATCTTAAATTGATCAAAAACACGTTTAGTGACCGGGATAAGGAATACAAGCAATTGGACGAGATGGTAGAGAAGGAAAAAATCGTCATTACCCCGCTCGCCTACATTCGAGGTAGGTCACTGGCCAACATCATATTTATCGTCGACGAGAGTCAAAACCTAACCCCGCACGAGGTTAAAACCATAATTACACGTGCTGGAGATGGTGCAAAGTTCATATTTACCGGCGATGTTAAACAAATTGACTCCCCCTATTTGGACGAACAGAGCAATGGATTGAGCTACCTCGTAGATAGAGTGAAAGGCCACGATATGTATGCACATATCACATTAGAGAAAGGAGAACGCTCAGCTTTGGCCAATTTGGCAAACGATTTGCTATAGTTTTTATTCATCAAACCATTCAACCATGCCTAAAGCTATTCTTTACACTGCCGTTACCCTAGATGGATACATCGCTGATGCTCAAGGAGGAATAGAATTTCTAGACCACCCACTTTTCCGTCTCCCGGATGAAGATTATGGGTATTCTGCCTTCTATGAAAGTATAGATGCCGTTATTATGGGACACAATACCTTTGAAAAAATCAAATCTTTCGAAGGTTCTTACCCCTATTCAGAAAAGCATTCCGTGATTTTAAGCACCAAGCAGTCCCTGGCGGATGGCGTCTCTGAGGGCATCGAGGTTAGTAACGAGCCCGCCGAAGTTGCTTTAAATGAATTGAAATCAAAATACGGCACCGTTTGGATTGTGGGCGGCGGAGCGACTAATGCCAAACTTCACCGTGCCGGACTAATCGACGAAATGATACTCACCTATATTCCAACTACATTAGGCGCTGGAATTCCTTTATTTCGATCGAACGAAAGCACGGCAAATTGGAAAAACATCTCGACTAGAACTTACCCTAACGGATTGGTTCAAATCCATTTGGTTAAAGCTTGATGCAACGAAACTTTAAGCGCAGCTAGCGTACTTGAGTTGTCCAAGAGTTGGGCCCCACTCGTAAGGCGCTGTTCGTCTGTAAGTTGACTCGCCAAACGGCCACTTATTTCTTCGATAGACCATTCTGGATTTCGATTCTTAATACGCTGTATTCGAATGTTTTCCGGGCAGTGTATTACAAGAATTGAATGGCATGTTGGATCGCCCAATTCTATACTGAGGGCACTTTCTTTGAAGACTACCTTTCCTTTCGCCTGTTCAAGCCACAAATTGAAATCGGTCCGAACCGCTGGATGAATAATGGCTTCTAACTGAACTTTTCTGTTGGGATTAGAAAAAATCTGCTTTGATAGAAACGACCGGTTCAAAGAACCGTCTTCTGCATAAGCTGAGGAGCCAAAAATAGTTTCGACCTCTTCTCTAACAGCGGGTTCTAACATAAGTGCTTTTGCCCTGTCATCGCTGTTGTAGACCGCAAAGCCCTCCTCTAGCAGCAACCTTGCGACAGTACTTTTGCCAGAGCCCATGCCCCCAGTTAAACAAACAATCTCTTTCATTCTTGTGAATGTACCAAAATCTTTGGGGCATAGGACAATACAGTCACCAGGGAATTTTTGGAATCGATATCCAAACCTACCCCTTCTTCAACAGCATGCAGTGCAATACTTACATGCTTCTCCCACCCTCCTCGTCTTAGATAGGTAAATGGACCACTTAACCAGAGTTCTATAGTATGTGTGCGCCCTTCCCACTTAACCTCTGCAGTAAAGTGCTCTTCGACCCAAATATCTGCTTGGGCAGTTAAAACCACCTTGTTCGAAGATTGCGTCAATAATGGACCCAATTCAGGAAGGGGTATATGTTCTCTCAAGAGTTCTTTCCATTCCATTTGCGGCAATTCTAGGGTAATTGGTCCCGAAGGAATAGCCCATTCTGGACCCGTGATTTCCACATCCACAGGGTTGATTGCTGGTGGACTGATCCATCGATACCCTTCTGGTAGTCTTAAACTCTGTAGATCAAATCGTAATGGAATACTTTGAGTGACAAGCGAAGCGGAAGGAAAATAAAAGGTATCCGATTTGACGGAAAAATTGAATTCATAATCGCTTCCAAATCGCTCGAAAAGTATGCGCTCTAAATCTTCGGGCAAGGCGTAGAGTCCTTTCGAGTTGGCACGAATAGTATTGTTGGCCGAAAATGGTACTTCTAGCCCATTAAACTGACGCATAAACAATGCGCTAAGTCCTTTTGATCGTACAGTGACCTGTGTGTTGATGGTACTGTCTTGCATCCAAAACATATCGACTACCGAAGCATCTGAAGTGAAATTCATCGTGTACTGGCGCTCCACTGTCGTCGCAGATACGGTCATTACAAACCATATCAACGCCGCAAAAGCTAAGAAGAGCAACGCTTCGATACGAATATGTTGAATTAATTTAAGCATAAAAAAACCGGCCTGAGCCGGTTTCTAAGTTACTTCTCAGCAGTGGAATACTGTGCACTGAGCTCTTTGCTTATTGCACTTTTTTCCAATTTCAACCTACTGTTTTCAGATTCTAGAATAATGTAGTTATCTGCTACCTCTAAGATTTTGCCGTGTATCCCACTTGTGGTAACTACACGGTTCCCCTTTTTAACTTCGGTTCTAAATTTAGTTTCTTCTTTTTGTTTCTTCATCTGAGGACGGAAGAAGAAAAGGTACATGACCGCGAGGATCATGATAAAAGGTAAAAGACTCATGATACCGCCGCCAGCGGCTGCTTGTAAAAATATATTCATCATTTTGTTTCGCTAGATAATACAGTTGATGTTATGTTCAACACCTTCGTTTGAGGAACGGCGTTAGTAGTAAGGGTTACACGTTTGTCTTGACGACCAGCGCGTCCTTTACTATTGAAACTCACTTTAATTACACCCGTCTCTCCTGGGGCAATAGGATTACGTGGCCAATCTGGCACCGTACAACCACAAGAGCCTTGTGCATTAGAAATTATTAGTGGTCCTTCACCTTCATTCTTGAATGTGAAGACATGCTCTGCAACAATCCCCTCCTGAATTTCACCGAAATCATGAAATTCCGATTCAAAAGCGATAGCAGGTAAAGCCTCCATCATTGCTCCTTCAGTGGATACATCATTTGACGATTCAATTCTACTGGTAGCGTCATTACACGCTGTTACGAAAAACAATACCGATACTAGAAGTACTACTTTTTTCATGTTTATTCTTTAATTATTCAATCATTCCACGGCCGACTTTGTTGATCAAGCCTTCCTCACGCAAATTAGCAACGATTTTGTCAAGTACGCCATTGATGAACGAAGAACTTTTAGGAGTACTGTATTCTTTGGCTAAATCTAAGCATTCATTTAAACTAACCTTTACAGGTATTTCTTCAAAACCACGCCATTCTGCGATACAGAGTTTCATTAATAAAACATCCATTTTAGCTATGCGGTCGCTCTCCCAATTTTTACTTTTTTCTTCAATGCGTCGAATACTATCACTATTGAATTCGAAGTACTTACGAACAAGCAATGGTCCAAATGCCGCATCGCTCTCGTCTTTAAAAAGTTTAGGAACGGTGAGCGCTACGTCGCCTTCTTTCCAACTTGAAAGAACTTTAGCCGTCATCATTTGGGCAGCATCGAGATCATCACTCCATTGGGCATGTTGATCTTCATACAGGTCATGTATAAAGACATTCTCCGCGATGTGCTGTTGGTACATTTCTTTTAAGAAACGCTTATCTCCTGCATGTGTGCGCGGCTGAGAAACGAATTCTTCGAAGCGATCTGAAGCGTAGATAGCGTCCCATAGGTTCCGGAAATGATGCGAATAATCGGACCAATTCACATGTGAACCTTCAATCAATGCCGTAAGCGCACTGTTCTCCTCACATTTTTTAAAAAACGAAATGCTCGTAAAACGAGAAATGCGGTCTAAAACGGTCTTATCCGGTGTTGAACGCTGCTCCATGCGCTCATAATGAGCTCTGGCCTCTCTATTTAAACGCAAGAACGCACTAATGTCCCAAGCGAACAGATCGTGAACTTCATCAAGAGATTTGTCAAGATTACGTAAAAGCACGGCTGCACCCATATCTAAATCAGTAGATTGGGCATAGAGGTGGTGCATCACCTTTATTCGGATGTGACGTCTAGTTATCATATGTGGTATAGATTGTACGCGGATGTTTCTTTTCGAGAACCGAATTCACTAAAGAGGTGTTATTTTTGACAAACCGCATGCAAAGGACTTTTTTAACAGCGGCAAATATACAGCGGTACTGACGCTCTTCCACCTATGAAAGCATTAAAAAAACTCAACCCATATTTCTTGAAGCACAAATGGCTACTCATTACCGGGGGTGTCTTTGTCATTATTTCGGTTGTTTTTAAGCTTTTTCCAGCGCTTTTGATTCGAAATAGTTTCGATACGATTGCAAGGGTGATAGAAGATTATAAAAGTGGCGCTGTTAGGGATGAGACGGTCCGGTGGGAACTGATTCGCTATGGTCTATACATTATTGCTTCGGCCGTTTTACAGGGCATCTTTATGTATTTCATGCGCCAGACCATCATTGTGATGTCGCGCCACATTGAGTATGATCTTAAAAATGTCGTTTTTGATCATTACCAGCGCCTGACCCAAAGGTTTTTCAAGAAAAACAATACGGGAGATTTGATGAACCGAATTTCTGAAGATGTAGGCAAAGTTCGAATGTATGTAGGTCCTGCGATCATGTATACGCTCAATACAGGATTCACCATCATTTTAGTCATTTCTATTATGATTAGCGTGAGTCCGAAATTGACTCTTTTAACATTGATCCCATTGCCCTTCTTAGCCTATCTAATTTATAAGGTAGCAAGTTTAATCCAGGAAAGATCACACGCCGTTCAATCGCAGTTGTCCAACCTCAGTACGTTTGCTCAAGAGTCCTTTTCGGGTACTCGTGTGATCAAATCGTACCACAAAACGCCTTGGTTCTTTGAGAAGTTTAAAGAACAAGCCTTGGAATACAGAAGTGTCAATGAGAAATTATTTCGAGTAAACGCAGTGTTCCAGCCTCTGATGATCTTCATGGTAGGTTTAAGCACNTTGATTACCATATTTGTTGGCGGCAAGCTTTACATGGCTGGAGAGGTCAGTGCTGGAAACATCACAGAATTCATCTATTATGTGAATTTATTGACNTGGCCAATAGCCTCTATTGGCTGGGTAACTTCATTAGTTCAAAGTGCATCAGCCTCCATGGAACGTCTGGATGAGTTCTTAAACGAAGCACCAGATTTTGAGAGCGGACAGTATATCCCAAAGGAGTTTAAAGGCCGCATTGTATTCGAAAAGGTCTCATTTACCTATCCCAATAGTGGCGTAGAAGCATTAAAAGATGTGAGCTTCGAACTTGAAGCTGGACAGAGCCTTGGAATTTTAGGTAAAACAGGAGCTGGAAAAAGTACAGTAGCAGCACTCATCGTGCGTCAATACGACCCTACTTCCGGACGCATAACTATTGACGGTGTTGATCTTAAAGAATGGAATTTACCCGCTTTAAAATCGCATTTAGGTTGGGTTCCACAAGAAGCGTTTTTATTTAGTGATACGATCGCCAACAATATCGCCTTTGGAATGGATGCAATGGATTTAGCGGAGGTGATCAATGCTGCGAAAGCAGCTGGCGTTCACGACAATATTTCAGAATTTCCAAAAAGTTATGAAACTCGTGTGGGTGAGCGTGGTGTAACGCTTTCTGGTGGGCAAAAACAACGCGTTAGTATCGCACGAGCATTAATCAAGAAACCTGAAATCATGGTATTCGATGATTGCTTAAGTGCTGTGGATACGGAGACGGAAGAAATTATCCTAAGAAACATCAAAGCCGCTACGCAAGACGTCTCTTCCCTCATCGTCGCGCACCGTATATCTTCTGTAAAGCACTGTGATCAGATCATCTGTTTAGAGGATGGACGGGTGATTGAACGTGGAACCGCGGAAGAATTGGAGCAAGCAGGAGGACACTATACTGAATTGGTCGCCTTGCAATTGGACACGTCTTTCGAGGAAAATTAAGAACAATCTGTTCATTACTTTTTTAGCATTTCGCGACCGGTTCGCTTACATTTGGGAGTACAATGTAACGCATCTAATATGTCACGAGTAATTGCCATTGCCAATCAAAAAGGCGGTGTGGGTAAAACCACTACCGCAGTTAATCTTAGCGCTGCCCTGGGTGCGCTGGAAAAACGCGTATTGTTGATAGATGCTGATCCTCAGGCAAATGCGACTAGTGGATTAGGATTGAAGCCTGAGGATGCTGGTGAAGGTACTTACGAGCTTATTGAAGGTGCTCGAAAGGCAGAAGAATTGATTCAAGCTACTACCACACCAGGGGTATCTATAATTCCTGCACATCTTGATCTTGTAGCCGTTGAATTAGAAATCATTGACCAACCTAAGCGTGAGTTTTTTCTCGCAAAGGCCTTACAAGATATTCGAAGCACGTACGATTATATTATTATCGATTGTGCTCCTTCACTGGGCTTAATCACGCTGAATGCACTTACCGCATCAGACGCTGTATTGGTGCCCATTCAATGTGAATATTACGCGTTGGAAGGCTTGGGTAAATTGCTCAATACGATCAAAAAAGTGCAGGAGTTACACAACGAAGATCTCGACGTAGAAGGATTACTACTTACCATGTTTGACAGTAGATTAAGACTATCTAACCAAGTCGCGGATGAAGTTCGAAGTCATTTTGAAGGCCTTGTTTTTGAAACTGTCATTCATAGAAATGTAAAGCTTAGTGAGGCGCCAAGCCACGGTGAGAACATCATCGCATACGACGCAGGAAGTAAGGGCGCTGAGAATTATCTTACTTTAGCACAAGAGTTAATCGCAAAAGCAAGCTAGAACATGGCAAAAAGAGCAATGGGAAAAGGTTTGTCGGCCATCTTAGGCGACGAAGTTGCAAAGGTGAATAAAGTAACGGACCGCGGCGCTGATAAGCTGGTAGGTTCCGTAGCAATGATTCGTCTAAGCAGTATCACAACGAATCCTTTTCAACCACGCTCTAACTTCGATAATGATGCCCTTGTTGAACTCGCTCAGAGCATCAGCGAATTGGGCATTATTCAGCCCATTACTGTTCGCAAAAATGGCATGCAGTTTGAACTTATTAGCGGTGAACGCAGGTTCAGAGCTTCACAAATTGCTGGGCTAGAAGAGATTCCTGCCTATGTACGACTGGCGGACGATCGCCATATGTTGGAATTAGCCATCGTAGAAAATTTACAACGAGAAGATTTAGACCCTATTGAAATGGCTTATTCGTGCAAGCGAATGATGGACGAATTAGGACTAACTCAAGAGGAAGTTGCGAGCCGACTCGGTAAAGGTCGCTCGACCATAACTAACTTCTTGCGCTTGTTAAAATTACCTGCGATTATTCAAGCTGAACTCAGGGATTTAAATCGCAACGAAAGTCATGATGAAAATGCAGATGGCGCTTCAACTGTTGTCTTCACGATGGGACATGCACGGGCTCTTCTAAATCTCCCAGGAGAGAATGAGCAGATAGAATTGTACAAACGCATTCTCAAAAACGGACTAAGTGTTCGTCAAACGGAGGCCTTCGCTAAGGAGGTAAAGCAGCCTAAAGCAGTGCAGCAGAAGCCAAAAAAAGAGGCGGGTGTCGCGAGCTTAGAATCACAATTAGGCGGGTATTTCGAAGCGCCTGTTGCGATTAACCTTGGTAGTAATGGTAAAGGAAAGATTCAAATATCCTTTGCCTCTGATGAAGATTTACAGCGAATAATTTCAAAGCTCAATGATTAGAACGGCGCTCATAGCGTTGTTTTTATCCTTCTCTGTTGGAACAGCTGCACAGGTTCAGGATACTTTGGCCCATGGCCATAGTGAAGCCGCCGCACATAATATAAAATTGGCCACTACCCTAGCCTTCATTCCTGGCGCAGGCCAAATCTACAATAGGAAATATTGGAAAGTACCCATTGTTTGGGGGGCATTGGGAGGTGTCGCTTATTACTATGTGGATTTATCCCAGGATTTCAACAATTATGAGTCCGTTCTTCAACTCATTATAGATGAGCCTTCGTTACAAACTCGCACAGAATTAGAATCCTTAGCGCCTGACTTATTCGCTGCTTTACCCGCGCCATTTTATCAGAATTCTGTAAATGGCGTGGCTCAAGAAGCGATGGGCTACATGGAGGCGCTGCGCACGCAGCGTGAATATGCTTTGTTCGGTCTACTAGGGGTATATCTNTTAAATATACTAGATGCAAATATCGATGCGCATTTGTATGACTTTGATGTAAGTGATGACTTATCCCTGCAGCCATCGCTGAATACCAATAGATTCGCTAGTCGGCCTGCTGAATTGGCCCCTGGTTTCACCTTAGTTTTTGCACTTTAAATGAAATTAGCTCTCATAGGTTATGGTAGAATGGGTAAAACCATTGAACGCATCGCAAAAGAACGAGGCCATACTATCGTTTATATTGCTAACGGTGGTGCACTAGATCTATCGCAAGCGAAGTTGGCAGATGTTGCTATTGAGTTCACACAGCCAGATGCAGCCGCTCAGAATATTTACAACCTACTCAATGCGGGTATTCCTGTGGTGAGTGGTACGACGGGGTGGTTGGATGCAAAATCCATGGCAGATGCCGCTGCATCTTCAAACAACATTGGTTTTGTGTATGCTTCAAACTTCTCGCTTGGGGTGAATTTATTTTTTGCTTTCAATGAAAAATTGGCTAGGATAATGAAGGGTTATGCGGAATACGAGCCTAGTATACATGAAATTCATCATACAGGAAAAAAAGATGAGCCGTCTGGCACGGCCATTACTGCGGCAGAAGGTGTTTTGAAAGCGTACCCCTCATTGGAGCGTTGGACGATGGATCCAGAATCAAAAGGATTAAAAATAAGCGCAGACCGCAAGGATCCTTACTTCGGGACACACACAGTCTCTTACGATAGTACCCTAGATACTATTGAGCTAAAACATGAAGCCCACAGTAGAGACGGCTTTGCATTGGGCGCAGTTCTAGCGGCAGAGTGGGTTCCAGGTCGAAAAGGCCCGTTCAGCATGAAGGATGTTCTAGGTCTGTAATTTTCACAATTCACTAACTATTCATCACCGAATAATAAAGTAGTTTCCCCGAATGGAATTTATCATCTTCACAATAGTACAGGCGCTGTGGTTCGGCGCTATTTCTTGGAAATTTTACGTTGCTGCAGACCGCAAGGCCTGGGAGGCATTTATACCGGTTTACAACACCTATGTGCTTGTGAAAATAGCAGAGCGACCTTGGTGGTGGGTGCTGCTGTATTGTATCCCCGTTGTCGGTGTGGTAATGGGAATCATTATGATTTACGAACTTCTTCATGTTTTTAAGTTCCGTAAAACTTGGCAAACTGCTGCTGTAATGGGCAGTTTGGGACTCTATTTAGGCTACCTGAATTACCAGGAAAAATTAAAATATTGGGGCCGTGATGATGCATACATTAAAAAGAATTTAGGCGAAGGTGTAAACAGCATCTTTTTCGCCATTGTCGTCGCAACAGTAATTCGTTCTACCACTTTTGAGGCCTACACTATACCGACGAGCTCAATGGAGAAAAGTTTGATGGTAGGCGACTTCTTATTTGTATCAAAAATGCATTACGGCGTTCGCGTACCGATGACTCAACTCAGTCTGCCGTTAGTACACAACCGTATTCCCTTCTTAGGGGCACCTTCATATGTAAGTTGGCCTCAAATACCGTACTTAAGATTTCCCGCTTTTGAAGACATAAAGGCAGGCGATCCTGTGGTTTTTAACTATCCTATGGATGCTATGCCCGTCGACAAAAAGGAGAACTATGTTAAGCGTTGTATGGGCGCGCCTGGAGATACCTTGACCATAGTAGACCGGACCGTTATTTTAAACGGGAATGCCTTCAAGTTCCCGGATAACAGCTACCCTCAATTTCTTTACTACATCAAAACCGACGGTACAAGCTTCAATAAAGATTGGCTCAAGAAAAAATTTGACATTAATTATTTAACGTCTGAAGAACAACGACAGTACCCGACAGATCAGGACGTATATCAACGCAGCCAAAATGAATACATCATGTTCCTTCAAGAACGTCATGTAGATGCGATCAAATCGTTACCCGCTGTTAAGGCCCTTTGGCCTATAAGTGCGGACAGGCCTGGAACCCCTATTGATAGTACTTTACCAGCAGGTCTCTTGTTAATTCAGGAAGGTCAAGCTGAGGAAATATTATTCCCTAACCCGGATACTGGCCACGGCGAACGTCCGTACAACGACACATGGGACAACTTTGGACCTATTTATATACCACAAGCTGGCGCAACGGTAGAATTAACAGAAAAAAATCTGCATAGCTACCGCAGAATCATCGCAGAATATGAAGGTCACGATCTAAAAATCACTAAAGACAGAAAAGTCTATATCGATGGTAATGAGTCAACTACGTATACTTTTGAGAAGGACTATTACTGGATGATGGGTGATAATAGACACAATTCATTAGACAGTCGTAAATGGGGTTATGTTCCCTCCGATCATATCGTAGGTAAACCTGTATTTATCTGGATGAGCTATGATAAACACGGTGAAGGACTTTCAAAGATTCGAACTGATCGTGTGTTTACACTGGTCAATGCGAATGGTGAACGTACGAGCTATTTCTGGCACTTTGTAGTATTCGTAGTGCTCTATCAGATAGTCGTTATTGTTCGNAGAAAGCGCAAGTCCGCCTAATGCACGTTCTGCTNAGCACTGCCTACTTTCCTCCTATTGAATGGCTGGCTCGTGCAGTGCAGTCCAAGAGTTATATTTTAGAAGCGCACGAGCACTTTCAAAAGCAGTCTTACCGATCCAGAATGCACATTTCAGGTCCTAACGGTCTCCTGAAACTTAGTATTCCTGTTGAGCGAAAGTGCAAAGCAATCAAAAAGGTTAAGATCAGCTACAGTGAAAATTGGACAAAAGATCATTTAAAGGCCATAGAAAGTGCCTATGCAAATGCCCCCTACTTTGAAGTGCTGTTCCCCGATGTTCAAGCGGTTTTACAGGAACGATTCGAGACACTATGGGAATTAAATGCAGCAACCATTGCGTTATTTTCTCATTGGCTCGAGGTAGAAGTGCCGCATCACGAAACCACCGAATACATCGCTATTACTGAGATACAGGACTTTAGAGGTATTCATCCTAAGTTAGATTCCGGCTTAAACTACCCCACGTACGGTCAGGTTTTTGCCCATAAAAATGGTTTTCAAAACAACTTGAGTGCCTTAGATCTGTTCTTTAACTTAGGGCGTAGNAGTTGGGATTACCTCAATGCGNTTAAATAACTATCACCGCAGTAAGAACCACATCAGCCTATGGACCTAACATACAATAAGAACGAAGACGCCTTAAAGCTCTTACTCAGCGAAGTAAAGCGTCGTGAAGCCATCCTAGCCAAAGGCGGTGGTTCAGTAAAGTTGCAAAAGCAACGAGACCAAGGGAAGTTAACCGCGAGAGAGCGGGTGGAGGCCCTGGTGGATGCTGATAAGACGTGCCTAGAGCTAGGGATTTTTGCTGGAGACGGCATGTATGAGGAATACGGCGGGTGTCCTGCCGGTGGTGTTGTTGTTGTGCTTGCGTATGTTAAAGGCACACAATGCATCATTGTAGCGAACGATGCTACCGTGAAGGCCGGCGCTTGGTTCCCAATTACAGGAAAGAAGAATTTACGCGCGCAGCAGATCGCTCTTGAGAACCACACGCCTATCATTTATTTAGTCGATAGCGCAGGCGTATTCCTTCCATTACAAGATGAGATCTTCCCGGATCGTGAGCACTTCGGTCGCATTTTCCGAAACAATGCAGTCATGAGTAGCCTAGGTATTCCGCAAATATCGGCCATCATGGGAAGTTGTGTCGCTGGCGGAGCGTATTTACCTATCATGAGCGACGAAAGTATCATTGTGAAAGGTTCAGGAAGTATTTTCTTAGCAGGATCTTATTTGGTAAAAGCTGCCATTGGCGAGACCATTGACAATGAGACTTTAGGCGGCGCAGATACGCATTGCGATATCAGCGGGGTGACCGATTATAAATGTGAAGACGACCAGGAGGCCATCAGCACTATTCGCGGATTGGTGGATAAAATGGGCGCGTTTCCTAAGGCCGGTTTTGACCGTACGGAATCTATGGATCCTGAACGGGCCACCTCTGCTATTTACGGCTTTGTGCCTAGAGATGGGAAACCCTTTGAAAGCCTTCGGATTATTGAATGTATTGTCGATAAAGAGAGTTGGCAGCCGTACAAGGAGACTTACGGACAGACTATTCTATGTGGGTATGCTAGAATAGACGGATGGGCAGTAGGAATTGTTGCCAACAATAGAGCCATTGTGAAAAACGCGAAGGGTGAAATGCAATTTGGTGGCGTCATTTATTCCGACAGTGCCGATAAAGCGGCCCGATTTATTGCCAATTGTAATCAAAAACGTATTCCGCTCGTTTTCCTCCAAGACGTCACTGGTTTCATGGTCGGGAGTAAAAGCGAACACGGCGGTATCATCAAAGACGGCGCAAAAATGGTCAATGCGGTGGCAAATTCTGTAGTTCCTAAATTCACGGTGATTGTTGGAAACAGCTTCGGNGCTGGGAATTACGCTATGAATGGGACTGCCTACGATCCGCGTCTTATTGTTGCATGGCCCAACGCAAAATTAGCCGTTATGGGGGGACAACAAGCTGCAAAAGTGTTGCTTCAAATAGAGAAATCTCGGCTAAAAGGCAGTGGAAAAGAATTGACTCAATCAGAATTGGACGCCCTGCAAAAAGATATAGAAGAACGCTATGAACGTCAAACCAGCCCCTATTATGCAGCTTCTAGATTATGGGTGGACGCTATCATTGACCCGGCGAAAACCCGTGAATGGCTGAGTTTCGGTATCGAAATGTCGAATAATAATCCTGAAATGAAGCGCTATAACCCAGGAGTAATACAGACCTAATGAATAAGTGGATTTTTGTTTTTCTAATTGGCGCTACAAGCGCTTTTGGACAAGNATATGTGCAGAATTCCGTTCAAGCTACCTATGAAGGAACGTTTGACCCAAAGGCAGNACCAAACGAAGTACTATCATTTCTCTACCCTACAGGAGCTCCCATACCCGGAGGAGANGGTTACAAAAGCTTCTTAGCCGGACAAAAGCTACTCCAGAATTATAGAAATTTCCCGGCATCGACCGAAACAAAAAAAACCACTTCGGTCTCTGATCCAGTGGCGGGATTTGGCACTTCCATCTACCGACTAACACCTCAGGGTAACCCTTTCGATTTTACAGGCGGTATACCCAACGATAATGCCNTGGCTATTAGTAAAGACGGTATTCTTTGCGCGGCAGTAAATAGTGTTTTTTGGGCGATGGATACAAAAACTGGCGAGCTTATTATGCCATCTCCAGTAGGGCTTTTTAGTCTTCAGCAAATGGCGAACGGATCTAGTTTTTCAAATTATTACGATCCTAAACTCATTTACGACCCCACCTTGGATCGATTTGTTCTCGTTTTTCTAAAGGATAACGACGCTGCAAACAGCCGTATTATCGTTTGTTTCTCCTCCACAAATGACCCAACAGATCCATGGAATATATATAGTTTAACGGGCAATCCACTTAGCAATAATCGTTGGACGGATTTCCCTGCCATAGCTTTAAGTGAAACGGGATTGGTCATTACAGCAAATCTTATCATCCCCAATGTGAGTTGGCAAGTAGGCTTCGACGGATCAGTAATTTGGCACCTGAATAAGACCGAAGGATTTGTCGGTGGAAATGTGGATGCAACGGTTTATACTCAGATAGCTCATAATGGTAAATTCGTGCGTAACCTCCACCCTGTTCGTGGTCATGATAATATTAGTAAACAGCTCCAGTTCTTAAGTAATCGAAATTTTGATCTACAAAACGATACCATCTTCCTAGTTACCATAACCGAAGGCGCAGCAGATACAACAGTCACCGCGCAAGCGCTAGTTAGCAATCTACCTTATGGCGTTCCGCCCAATGGGAAACAGGGGGATACAGATACTACAGATGCCACAAAAGGGCTACAAACCAACGATGGACGAGTTTTAGGCGCCATTCAAAAAGATGATTGGATACAGTTTGTGAGTACTACCGCCCATGGAACCAACGCAAATGCTGCTATTTATCACGGATTTATTCATGACGCCCAAGGAGCAGCGCCTAAAGTATCGGCGCGTGTTTTTTCGCACCCTGTGCGCGATTATGGTTACCCAAACATTACTTGGAGCGGAGTGCACCCGAATCAAATTCAATGTTTGATTGGTTTTAACTTCACCTCAATCCAAGGGCACCCTGGCATGGGAGCGGTTCAGCTGGGTAATGATACCTCATTCTCTAATGCCATAGACCTCATTAACGGTACCACACACGTGGACCGTCATAGCGACAGTTACGAACGTTGGGGGGACTATTTTGCCATACAGCCTATGTTTGATGAGGACGGCGCAATAATTCCCTCCGAGTCATGGATGGCAGGTTTCTATGGCGATGGTCCACAACAAAATAGAACATACATCTCCCAAGTGTTTAGCACCGATACTGTGGTTCCCTTGTACGCGAACGGGGGCCAATTGTATCCCAACCCAGCATACGACCTAGACATCGTTACCATTACCTTTAACCTAGAGCAAGACCAACGTATCGAAGCCCGACTGTACAATACAGCAGGTGCGCTAGTGCAAGAATTAGCAGGTAGAGACTTACCCGCAGGTCCGGCAGAATTGTATTTACATTTGGGTACGTTGGCAGCGGGCAATTACGTCGTTCGACTCGAAGGAAGTGCTGGTTTTGTCAAGACCGAACAGCTGCTAAAACTATAGTCGCCTTTTGTTAATAAAAGTAGAATTCTTGTTGAAAACCTTGATTTTTAGGATATTATTGGTATCTTTATACCATATCAAACCCTAAAAACATGTTTAACAAAGAATTATTACGTGAGCGACCTATCACTATTATCGAAGGGTTGCCACACACGCAACTCGAAGAGGTTGCAGAGACGCAAGTCGAAGAACTTTTCACTTAACAAGAACGAGGCCCGGTAGGGTCTTTTTTTTTGTGGTCTATACTGTTTCCTTATCCTTCTTCCGCACGAGGTAACTGATTCCATACACCAGCGAAGATGTTCCTATACTTACAAAAGCTATGGCAGGGTTGATCTTACCTTGCGCAGACATCATGTAGATACTTACCCCCAGACAAACAACGGTCATTACCAAAAGTGCTCGAACGACGCTTTGTTTGTGGTGCTTACCGGCCCAGTCAAAAAATATCACGGGTGCTATACCTATACCTAATGCCTTGAAAGTAACTACGATATCTTCTATACGCTGGAAAAACAGCGCTATAAGTAATGCAAAGAAACCAACGCCCACCAAAGCCCAACGGATGCGTTTAATACCCGCTCCTGCCGTTTCTTCTTTGTTTGGGAAAAGATCATTGGTAACATTGAGACTGAGCAAAAACAAATACGTATCCGAGGTACTTAAAATCGCCGCAAAAAATGCGATTAATACTGCGACTTGAAATTCTGGCGGAACCAATTCAGTAAAGGTGCGTAAAACCATCATCTCCGCATGTTCGTTAGTAACGCCCGCACCGGCAGGGAATTGGGCACGTGCGATAAGTCCAACATAGGTGAGCGCAACCGTCAATAGGATGTTCACCCCTGCCCCAACGCCAAAGCTTTGCTTTACTACTCTTTCGTTTTTCATAGAAAAGACCTTCTGCCAATAGTCCTGAGTGGCAAAAGGTGTGAGAATACCTAAAAGTAGAAAAGCAACTATATTCACTGGACCAGCATTAAATGGTGCATACATTTCTGGAGGCACCTCACCTCCTTTTTGTAGCGTAAGAGTAACCAGTATGAGGACTAAGAAAATAACTAAGAATTGGAACATATCCGTCTTAACAACCGATCCGAATCCGCCGACCAATAGGTACACCATGACAGAAAGCAGCATTCCTAGTTTAGCCCAATTCACATCAATACCACCTAACTCATTCAATAAATTCGATCCAACCAACAACTGTGTACTGAGTAAGCCGACATACCAGACGAAAATGACACCAATCACCCAACGCGCTGTTTTTCGTCCGTACCGGAAAACGAAATAGTCCGTAAGTGTGAAAAACTTATACTCGATACTGAGTCTGTATAGCTTTAATGCAAAAGGTATAAACAACAGAAAACCAAGCGTATAACCTATAAATATCCAAGCTGCTGAGATGCCGTAGATGTACACGAAACTCGTGTATACCATAAGTGTTACTGCACTGACGAAAGTGCCACTCAAAGTCATCAATGATGGAAAAAAACCTAAGGATCTGCCGCCTAAGGCAAAATCGTCAACGCTATCCTTCGATGTCGTTCTACCAAGAATAATTCCGAGCAATGTAAATCCTACTAGTACTCCTATTAGAGTTGTTGATTCAATCATGAAATACAGTTTGGATGAAAGATAGGACAGAAAGAATAAATGTTAAGCATTAGATGCGTTTAATAGTTAGGACTGCAGCCTTACACATTTAGATCTGAACAGGCAGCTTTTATGAGTATATTCACATACTAACAAAGTATTAACAAGGTATCTTGATAGAGTGCCATTGGTATTCATAATGCTTGAACAAATACATATCCTATGTCTATTAAATCAGCCCACCTGGAACACATTTTCTCCTGGCTAGAAAAAAAGACACAACTATCCTCTACGTTAAAAGCAGATATTCAAAAAATAGCGAGACTAAGACATATCGAAAAAGGTGAATTACTTTTTGAGCAGGGAAAAAATATAACGGACGTTTTTTACGTTGTGTCCGGCTGCATGCGTGCATTTCAAACTGATGAAAAGGGCAAAGAACATACGATGAGCTTCAACACACAATTCTTTTGGCTATGCGATTATAAGGGGCTTTATCTGGAATCTACGGGATCTATTTCTTCGGATGCTCTTGAAGATTCACAAGTTTTAGCATTTAATATGCTGGATTTGGAGCGCCTTTATGTTAAGCATCCTGAATTAGCAACTGTCGGAAGAGGGTTTCTTCAAAAACATGTTGCAACGCTCCACGATAGAATACTTGACCAGCTTAGGCTAACAGCTAAAGAGAGGTATGATTTATTTCTTAAAAAGTATGCACATATAGAACAAATCGCCGCTAATCGTTACATCGCCTCATATCTCGGTATTACCCAGCAGAGTTTAAGCAGGTTACGTGCTACCTAGGAAAGCGTTAAGCATTATACCGCTATGCTTAGAATTTAACATTTGGTAAGTTATATTAAACTTTAATTTCATTTTTTTGTTTAACTATTTTAACTAAACATTAAACAATAATGATTTCATTCCGAGTAATTAAGCAATTCATTTTGGTTTTAATGTTAGGGCTAAACTTCAGCGCAACTTCGCAGTGCAGCTATACCCTTACGCTCCTAGATTCTTACGGAGACGGATGGAATGGGAATTCAATGTATGTCCAGGTCTATGGCTACAGTCCTTCTAACTTAACGCTAAGTTCTGGATCTTCTATTTCTTACCAGATTTCAATACCTACAGGAGATACTTTATCCTTTGGTTGGCTAGCAGGTGGACAATGGCAAAGTGAATGCTCTTTCACCGTAACAGATAACACTACTGGAACTGTGGTTTATTCTTCTCCCGCTGGCAATTTAATGTCCACCACATCGCCCCAATACACTACAATCTGTACACTTACCTCGAATTCAATTCCTTGTCTTTATAGCTCACCTTATGTTGAAGCATTTTCAGGAGCTGGGAATGGATGGATTTCTCCTACCAGTTCTTTCAATATTGGATCTTTAAATGGTTGCTGGGATCGCGATAGTTACACGTCGTATAACTGGATCAAAGCTCCTTCGGCAAATTCAAGTATTGCCTCTT
>JGI26253J51717_1000199_pt1 | contig 24159 bp, 8 predicted proteins | sample SaaInlV_100m_DNA_6_FD_51717 | JGI IMG/M metagenome (IMG submission 51717)
GCCCCCTGTAGCGGATTAGGAATATTAAGAAGAAATCCAGTGGCAAAATGGCATATTAATCCAGAGAGAATGAAGGAGTTACAATCACTTCAATTTCAAATTCTTCAAAAAAATGCTGCCTTGGTTAAAAAGGGAGGCAAACTGATTTATGCAACTTGCTCTATTTTCCCATCTGAAAATAGTGAACAAATTCAAGCCTTTTTGAATAGCGAAGCTGGAAAACGCTTCACCTTAAAGAGAGAGGAAACGCTTCTAGCCCACCAAACGGGTTTTGATGGATTCTTTATAGCAGAATTGAGCGCTGAATAAACTGTGGATAAATAAGATAAAAACGCCTTTGTTTGATATACTCAATAGGATTAAAATAGATATTTTTACACTACAATTCAACGCTTATGATCCTGTTTTTTGGCGCACCTGAGACAACTATAATCGCGCTACAGACCAAAACCTCTCTTGACACTACTGCCACCGAAAAGTTATCTTGGTTATTAGACGCCCCTTGGGTAAATCAAGAAATTATTTCTGGCTTTTTTATAGGCCCTCGGGCAAGTATGATAACACCGTGGAGTACCAATGCAGTTGAAATTACCGAAAATATGGGGATTGCAGGGATAGTTAGGATAGAACAATACCATGCAACACAAAAAGATTCACCTTTTGATTCGATGCTTTTCGAAAAATACCAAAGCCTTAGTTCTCACCTTTTTGATATTAAAATTGCGCCCGAACCTATCAAGGAAATTAAGGACATAGGTGCCTATAATGATAAAGAAGGATTATCACTAAACGTTGAAGAAGTAGATTATTTGGAATCCCTTTCAAAATCAATCAATAGACCCTTAACAGATTCTGAAGTTTTTGGATTTTCACAGGTAAATTCAGAACATTGTCGGCATAAAATATTCAATGGGAATTTTATAATTGATGGAAAGGAAAAAGAAGAAAGTCTATTCAAGCTAATCAAAAAAACTTCAAAAATCCATCCCAATACGATTGTATCTGCCTACAAAGACAATGTTGCTTTTATAGAAGGTGATACCATCGAACAGTTTTCACCCAGCAAGCCTGATGTTCCAAGTAATTATCATTCAAAAGAAGTGAAAAGTATTATTTCACTTAAAGCAGAAACGCACAACTTCCCAACTACTGTAGAGCCATTTAATGGAGCTGCTACTGGATCTGGAGGTGAAATTCGTGATCGTTTAGCAGGTGGAAAAGGCTCAATACCTCTAGCAGGAACTGCGGTATACATGACCCCCTACTCTCGTGTTTCAAAAGACAGATCCTGGGAAAAAGCATTTCCAGAACGCCCCTGGCGATACCAAACACCACTTGACATCTTAATCAAGGCCTCTAATGGCGCTTCTGATTTTGGAAATAAATTTGGACAACCATTAATTGCAGGCTCAGTTTTAACCTTTGAACATCAAGAAAAAGAGCAACAATGGGGATATGATAAAGTTATTATGTTGGCAGGAGGTGTTGGAATGGGAATTGCAGATCAAGCGCTCAAGTCCAAGCCCTCTGAAGGAGATTTAATTGTGATTTTAGGCGGTGATAACTATCGCATTGGAATGGGAGGTGCTGCTGTTTCATCTGTCAATACAGGTGCTTTTGAAAATGCTATTGAATTAAATGCAGTGCAACGTTCCAATCCGGAAATGCAAAAACGAGTTGCCAATACCATCCGTGCCCTTGTAGAGACCGGAAAAAATCCAATTGTATCTATTCATGATCATGGTGCAGGTGGACATTTGAATTGTTTGTCCGAATTGGTTGAAGAAACAGGAGGAACAATCTACATAAACCAACTTCCATTGGGTGACCCTACCCTATCGGCTAAAGAAATTATTGGAAATGAATCTCAAGAACGCATGGGACTCATTATCAATCCAAAAGATCAAGCTTTATTAGAAAGAATTGCATCACGAGAAAGGGCTCCCATGTATGTTGTCGGAAAAGTTACTGAAGATCATCTATTTATATTTTTAGATGAAAAAAATGACACAAAACCAATCGATCTTCATTTGGATGCATTGTTTGGAAGTGCTCCAAAAACAATCATGAAAGATGAACATCTAAAAGTAAACTTTGAAGAGATTAGCTATACCCCTTCCAATCTCAATGAATATTTAGAAAAAGTCCTTCGTCTCGAAGCCGTAGCTTGTAAAGATTGGCTCACCAATAAAGTAGACCGTTGTGTTAGTGGTAGAGTAGCGCAGCAACAAACGGTGGGTGAACTTCAATTGCCATTAAGTAATTGCGGGGTAGTTGCTCTAGATTACAAAGGAAAGAAAGGAATTGCCACTGCTATTGGTCATGCACCTATAGCCGCATTAATTGACCCTGCAAAGGGAAGTATATTGGCTATCGCGGAAAGTTTGACAAACATCATTTGGGCGCCCCTCTCTGAGGGATTAAAGTCTGTTAGTTTATCTGCCAACTGGATGTGGGCTTGTAACAATCCCGGAGAAGATGCGCGTCTTTATGATGCGGTAAAATCTTGTTCAGATTTTGCAATTGCTTTAGGCATAAACATACCTACAGGTAAAGATTCTCTTTCCATGAAACAAGAATATGATCACGGAAAAGTTACAGCCCCAGGGACTGTAATCATTTCTGCTGGTGCTGCTTGTTCAGACATCACAAAAGTTGTGACACCTGATCTTAAAAAAGATGGAGGTGATCTTTTTTATATTGATTTGTCTCAGTCAGCTTTATCTCTCGGAGGTTCTGCCCTAGCTCAAATTAAAAATAAAATTGGAAACGAAACTTCTACAATAACAAACCCGGGCTACTTTAAGAAGGTTTTCAACACCATTCAAAAGCTCATTCTTGATAATCAAATAAGTGCTGGACACGATATATCCTCAGGTGGATTAATCACCACTTTACTTGAGATGTGTTTTCCTACTTCATGGGCTGGAATGGAGCTTGATGTTTCAAAAATTAAAGCAAAGGATCTAATTAGCTTATTGTTTAGTGAAAACTCAGGAATTATTCTACAATCAAACAATGAATTAGATAAAGTATTAGCTGCAGAAGGAATTAATTGCGTTAAAATAGGATCTTCAACGAATAGTCAAACCCTAAGCTTAAACCATCTTGGTGAACAACATGCCTTTGATGTTAATAAATTAAGAGATGTATGGTATTCCACGTCTGCAGCATTAGATGAACATCAAACATCAAACGGCTTGTCACAGGAACGATTCAAAAACTATAAAAATCAAGCGTTAGACTATCGTTTTCCTAAAAGCTTTAGTGGGTTTCCAATCAACACTCCTACCAATAAAAAAATAAAAGCTGCCGTCATCAGAGAACAAGGAAGCAACTCCGAACGAGAAATGGCCTACGCACTTCACCTCGCAGGTTTTGAGGTTATCGATGTACACATGACCGATTTGATAAGCGGACGTGAAACCTTAGAAGATATTCAATTCATTGCTGCCGTTGGTGGGTTTTCAAATTCTGACGTCTTAGGTTCTGCCAAAGGCTGGGCTGGTTCATTTTTATACAATGAAAAAGCAAAGAAAAGCTTAGATGCTTTTTTTGCAAGAAAAGACACCCTCTCGATTGGAGTTTGTAACGGATGTCAACTTTTTGTGAGTCTTGGTTTATTAACTCCTGAACATGACCAAAAACCAAAAATGCTCCACAATGCCTCTGGAAAATTTGAATGTCATTTTACAGCAGTAGACATTCAGGAATCATCATCAATAATGATGAAAGGACTTGAAGGTAGTCGACTAGGGATTTGGGCGGCTCATGGGGAAGGAAAATTTCATTTCCCACAAGAAGAAAAAGCCTACCAAATACCTGCAACCTATCATTTTGATGGCTATCCTGCCAATCCAAACGGCTCAGATTACAATGCTGCCATGCTGTGTTCTCAAGATGGTCGACATTTAGTTATGATGCCACATTTGGAACGTTCTACATTTCCATGGAACTGGGGATATTATCCAAATGAAAGAAATGACAAGACAAGTCCATGGCTTATGGCATTTGAAAATGCATTTGAATGGCTAGCTGGTAAATAAATAATATGATTACTTCAAAATATTTCTTATTTTGCAAGTAAAACTTCATTATGACACCAACTAGACTCTTTGATTTTATTGAATATCAAAATGCTAATGCCCCACTTGAAAAAGCATTTACCACCAAATATAATGGCGTTTGGGAGTCTTTAAATACGCAGCAATTTTGTGATAAAGCACATCAAATAAGTTGTGCATTACTTGCATTAGGCGTTGAGTCTCAAGATAAAATTGCAATGATTTCATCCACAAACCGAACGGAGTGGAACCTTGTTGACATTGGGCTTTTAGCGATAGGAGCGGTAAATGTTCCTATTTATCCTACGATTTCATCTGAGGATTATGAATATATATTAAACCACTCAGAAAGTCAATACTGCTTTGTTTCAGATCAAGAAGTATATGATAAAGTTGTCGCAATAAAAGACAAAGTAAAGTCATTGAAAAAGATTTATAGTTTTGATTCCATTAAAGGGTGCTCAAACTGGAAAGAATTATTAAAAATGGAAACATCCTCGGATCAAGATGGTGAGTTGAAAAAAAGAAAATCAGCTGTTTTACCTTCTGATTTAGCCACTATAATATATACCTCAGGAACTACGGGAACACCCAAAGGTGTGATGCTAAGTCACGATAATGTAGTCTCAAATGTATTAGCAAGTTCAAAACGACTTCCGCTGAACATAGGAGAAGCATCTGCTTTAAGCTTTTTACCGGTTTGTCATATCTTTGAGCGTGTTATTTTATATATATACATGTACAATAGTGTTTCTGTATATTTTGCGGAATCCCTTGAAATGATTGCCGACAATTTACGTGAATTAAAACCAAACGTAATGACGGCAGTTCCTAGGTTACTTGAAAAAGTATACGACAAAATATACGCTCGAGGTGGAGAGCTTACCGGAATCAAACAAAAATTATTTTATTGGGCTGTAAATGTTGGTTTAGAATATGAGCCTTATGGACAAAATGGAGCCTGGTATGAATTTAAACTTAAAATTGCACGTAAGTTAATTCTATCCAAATGGCAAGAAGCTTTAGGAGGAAATCTAGAACTTATTGCATCAGGTAGTGCTGCACTTCAACCAAGGCTTGCCCGAATATTTACTGCAGCAGGAATGACTTTAGTAGAAGGATATGGTTTGACCGAAACCTCTCCAGTGATATCAGTTAATGATATGCGTAATAATTATTTTAAAGTTGGAAGTGTAGGACAAATAATAGATGGGGTAACAGTCAAAATTGCTGAAGATGGTGAAATACTTTGCAAAGGACCCAATGTGATGATGGGATATTATAAAGAGCCCAAAAAGACTTCTGAAGTCATGAGTAATGATTTCTTCCACACAGGTGATATAGGAGAAATTGATTCGGAAGGCTTTTTAAAAATAACCGATCGTAAAAAAGAGATGTTCAAAACTTCTGGCGGTAAATACATCGCTCCGCAAGTGCTCGAAAATCAGATGAAACAATCTTTGTTTATAGAACAAATAATGGTCGTAGGTGAAAGTAGAAAAATGCCTACAGCATTGATTCAACCTAACATAGAATATATATTACAATGGTTAGAATCTAAAGGAATCAAAACAAATTCATTAGTTGATGCCTGCAAAGAAAGTATTCTTATTGAGGCTATTCAAAATGATATTGACATACACAACAAAAAATTTGGTTCTTGGGAACAAATCAAAAGATTTGAACTTATTCCTGAGGAATGGACAATTGATGAAGGGCACTTAACCCCTACAATGAAATTAAAACGAAAAGTAGTTAAAGAAAAGTACAGTGATCTTATTGAAAAAATGTACGAATAGCTAACTTTTAAATATCCTATTAAAAAAGTGTCTGGAAATCTAGACACTTTTTTTTTAAAATAAAATCATATTACTATGCATGCATAGTAAAATTTATTACATTTGATCTGTATGAGACATGAAACTTTTGAAAGTGCACTAAGATCAACGTGGCAACTAGTAAGTAAAATGTATAGTAAAGAAGCCCTTCAATTTGACTCTACCATGGCGATGGGGTTTGCATTATTAAGCATCGATTCAGAGGGGACACCCTCCACCAACTTAGGACCTAAAATGGGAATGGAACCAACTAGTTTATCTAGGTTATTAAATGCAATGGAAGAAAGAGGATTAATAAATAGAATAAAAAATCCTAATGATGGCAGAGGAGTACTAATACACCTTACACCGGAAGGAAAAAAACATCGTGAGAACTCAAAAGCTGTCGTTTTAGATTTTAATGAAAAAATAGACCAACAACTCACACAACAACAAGTTCAACATTTTTTTGAAGTCATTGAATGCATTCGAGAAACTACTTCAAATTTTAAACATTTTAATACTACAATTACCCAAACATAAATACAACAAACATGGAATTAAAAAAAGACAATTGGATTAAAGGAGGGAGTTTTATCATTGATGATCAAACACCAGATGATATTTTTACTCCAGAAGATTTTTCTGAAGAACAACGCATGATGAAAGAAGCTGTTCAAGAGTTTATTGATCGTGAGGTATGGCCTAATAAAGATCGCTTTGAAAAAAAGGATTACGCTTTAACCGAAGAGTTAATGGAAAAAATAGGAGCCCTCGGATTCTTAGGTGTATCAGTACCCGAAGCCTATGGAGGTCTGGGGATGGATTTTGTCTCTACAATGTTGGTTTGTGATTATATCTCTGGAGCTACTGGATCTTTATCAACAGCCTTTGGTGCTCATACAGGAATTGGAACCTTACCTATCACACTTTATGGTACAGAAGAGCAAAAACAAAAATATGTCACAAAATTAGCAACAGGAGAATGGTTTGGCTCTTATTGTTTAACTGAGCCTGGTGCAGGTTCTGATGCCAACTCTGGGAAGACAAAAGCTGTTTTGTCAGATGATGGTACTCATTATTTGATATCAGGGCAGAAAATGTGGATTTCAAATGCTGGATTTGCAAGTGTTTTCATTGTATTTGCACGAATTGAAGATGATAAAAATATTACTGGCTTTATTGTTCCTAAGGATGATGCTAATGGAATCACTTTTGGAGATGAAGAAAATAAACTTGGAATTCATTCCTCTTCCACACGCCAAGTATTCTTTAGTGAGACCAAAGTACCTGTAGAAAATATGCTAGCTGGTCGTGGGGAGGGTTTTAAAATTGCCATGAATGCATTAAATGTTGGGAGAATTAAGCTGGGCGTAGCTTGTTTAGATGCACAAAGAAGAATTACTTCTGCTGCTGTTCAATATGCAAATGAACGAATCCAGTTCAATACCCCTATTGCTCAATTTGGTGCAATAAAAGAAAAACTGGCACATATGGCAACTTCCTGTTATGCTGGAGAGTCTGCTTGTTATCGTGCGGCATATGATGTAGAAAAAAGAATACAATCTTTTGTAGCCGAAGGTTTGACACATCAAGAAGCTGAGTTAAAAGGAGTTGAGGATTTTGCAATTGAATGTTCCCTTTTAAAAGTAGGAGCCTCTGAAGATATACAAAATGCTGCAGACCATGGAATTCAAATAATGGGTGGAATGGGATTTTCTGCAGACATGCCTATGGAATCTGCATGGAGAGATGCAAGAATAGGAAGAATCTATGAAGGAACTAATGAAATAAACAGAATGCTTTCTGTAGGTATGCTTCTGAAAAAAGGAATGAAAGGACAATTGGACTTGATGTCGGCGGTTATGAAAGCTGCTTCAACCATTAATGAAGACACCCCTATTCCTACTGACAAAGAGGGTGTGCTTGCAGAGGAAAGACGACTTCTATCCAATTTCAAACAATTATTTGTTGTTTTAACTGGGAATGCAGCACAAAAATATGGTGCTAAGCTAGAATCACATCAACAAATTCTTTTAGGTTTAGCAGACCTATTCATTGAGATATATTTTTCAGAATCCTCTATTTTAAGAACTTTAAAAAACTGTACACGAACGGGAGAGGAAAGTCAAACATCACAAATTGCAATGACAAAAACATACCTTTATGAAGCTTCAGATATTATCGCTAAAAAAGGGAAAGAAGTCATCGTGAATATGGCAAAAGGAGAAGAACAAAAACAGCTATTGGATGTTCTTCACAAAAAACTAAAGTACAAGGACTACCCTGATATTATCGAATTAAAAACTCAAATAGCAGATAAAATTATAGAGGAAAACAATTATTGTTTCTGATAAGATGACTTAAAACCGATACAGAAGTATCGGTTTTTTTATTACTTTACATTAAAATTAATAGATGAAAAAAGAGTTCCTTATTGCAGTATTTGCGTCCTTATACATTAGTACTGCCCAAACAAAGAATGATCTTTATAATATCATTGACAATACCTCATCGGAACGAATAGAAAAGGACATTCGTAAACTTGCAGATTTCGGAACACGCCACACCCTAAGTGATACTTTATCAGAGACAAGAGGTATTGGTGCAGCAAGACGATGGATCAAAAAAGAATTTGAAAGCATTTCAAAAGATTGTTCGGAATGTTTAGAGGTTTTTTACCAAAAAAACTATTTTACCCCAAAGGATGGAAATCGAATTGTAAAGCCTGTATGGATCAATAATGTAGTAGCGATACAAAGAGGTAAGACCCACCCCAACCGTTTCATTATCATGAGTGGCGATATTGATTCGAGAATATCTGATCCAACAAATTATACCGATGATTCTCCTGGAGCAAATGACAATGCTAGTGGTATGGCTGGAACTATTGAAGCGGCTAGAGTTCTTTCTAAATATTCATTTGAAAACAGTATCCTTTATGTTGGTCTTGCTGGAGAAGAGCAAGGTCTCTTTGGTGGGAAAGGATTAGCAAAACATGCGCAAGATCAAGGTTGGGAAATTATTGGAATTCTAAATAATGATATGATTGGAAATATCAAAGGAGTGGATGGCGTTATTGACAACAGAACTTTAAGAATTTTTTCAGAACCTGTCCCAGCAAACGAAACAGAAAAAGAACGAAATGCACGTCGTTTTTATGGTGGAGAAGTAGATGGAATCTCCAGACAATTAGCTCGTTACGTTCATAAAAATGTAAAAAAATACATGCCAGAGATGAATCCAATGATGATTTATAGATTGGATCGTTTTGGGCGCGGCGGACATCACCGCCCCTTCAATGATGTTGGATTTGCTGGTATCCGTATTATGGAAGCACATGAAAATTACATCATGCAACATCAAGATATTCGAACTGAGGAAGGCATAGCTTATGGAGATGTAATAGAAGGAGTTAATTTTGAATATGCAAAAAAACTTACCGCTGTAAATGCTATAAATTTAGCAAGTATTGCATGGGCACCCCCTTCAGTGAAAAAATTATCTATTGGTGGAATTGTTGAAGCCGCTGCAAAATTTAAATGGGAAAAGGTTAATGATCCCAATATTTTAGGATATAAAATATATTGGAGAGACACCACACATCCAGAATGGCAATATGAAAAATTTGTTGGGAATGTGAATGAATACAAATTAGATGGAATTGTCATTGACAATTTCTTTTTTGGACTAGCCACCGTAGGTAAAAATGGATTTGAAAGTCCTGTAGTTTTTCCAAATAATATTTTTAGGTAGATAATGTTAATATTATGCTCAGTATTTTTTACGTATGAAAAACTCCATTTTGAAAAGATCTGAAATTAAATATATTTGTTGTTTGTTATTCATATTAATAAATATTTCATGTTCGGATAAAGAAATTGAAATTGATCAAGTGGAAATATCTTTTGAAAAAAATAAAATGTTATTTATTAAAAATGACAAACCTTTTAATGGAATTATTATTGAACGTTATGATGATGATAAAATTAAATTAAAAATGGAAATTAAAAATGGGTTTAAAAATGGAGAGATTATTCAATATTTTGAAAATGGATATATCCAAACAAAATCATATTTTCAAAAGGGTGAGATAGATGGAGTCTTCAAATCATTTTATCCAAATGGGTCTCTTCAATTAATAACATATTATCAGAATGATAAAAAATCTGGAAGTTTTGAAGAATTTTTCATTAACGGGGCTTTAAAAAGCTGTTCAAATTATTTTTTAGGTGTCAAAATAGGTAAATCTTATGCGTTTTTTGAAAGTGGTGGTGTCGCCATTTATGATAATTAATTTTTTTATAATTATCTCTTTATTTAGCTGTACGAATTCTCTAAATAAAAAAGAATTAGTCTTTAATGGCTGTAAAGTTTTTTATAAAAAAAAACTTTACAGTGGAAATTATAAACTGATTAAAGGTGAAAACATACTCATTGGAAAAGTTAAAAATGGAAAACTAAAACAGGAAAAAACATTTTTTAAAGGAAATCTTCTAATGAAGAAGATGTACTCTGAGTGTTTTGCTGGTTATCAGTGGATTTATGATTTAAATGGATTAGTTTTAAGCGAAGGCGCTTTTAATAAGAATCAAAGAATTGGTTTATGGAAAAATTTTATCAACGATAGTGTTTATTTAATAAAATATCAATAATAATTATCTACCTGAAGTCTTTTATATTGACCCCTTCTGTTCCTTAAAAAAGGACTGAAATCAAAGCTTAGATACAAATCAAAAATAGTTGGTGCAAATCTATATGCTGTATTTAAATCTTGAATAGGAAATGCATACGAAACACCAAAGTCAAAATTTTCGTAGGTTAACCCAACGCTTAAACCAACATTTAAGAATGATAAACTTTCTTGAGCAATGGAAACATTTGCATTTGTTTTATCTACAAGACCAAATTGTTGGTTAATACCAACACTAAATTCTGCCAACTGAAATTCTTGAGATAAATACATGTTAATTGCTTCACTAGATCTCTTTAAGGCCCCATAAGTGTATAAATATGAATGTCGAGGAAGAAACCTTCTGTCATATGGATTTAAATCATATTCGTATGCTATTTGTATTCCTATAGATATAGGTATTTGATATTCCACATCATCATTGTATGCAATATTTGGCTGGTTAAGATTTTCAAAAGAAATTCCAACCAAAAAATCGGTGTTATGAAGTAAAAATGAGGCCCCCAAATTTGTATAAGTTTTAGACAAGAAGAAATCAGCTAGTGGATCAATAGATTCTTGATTAATATATCCTGTTATTGAATTAATTTGATCTTCAAAGATTAAACTAGAAGGATTTAAGTTTTTCGATGAAAATCCGACATTAACAGAAGGTAAGAACCATATGTCATTTCCAAATTCTATTTTGTATATATAACTTAAATTTAAGTCATTTTTTTTGTAGCCTATATTTGGGGCACTGTAATTATTAAACTGAACTCCTAAGCTAAAGTCCTGTAAATCGAATGAGTAAGATCCATAGAATAACTTATTGTTTTGGGTATCATTTGGATTGGTCTCGGTTGTAGAGTATAATAAACCAGATCTATTCCAGCTATTTAACCCAAAAAAACTTGGATTAACAATATGCATTAATTTAGGTTGAGAATTAAATATCATTTCTTGTGAAAAGGAAATATTCACCATAAAAAAACCAAATACAAAATAAATAATATTTCTTTTCATCATTTTAATAAAGTAAAAATTCCGCTTCTCTCAATTGTTTGATCTGGTGTTATGCGATTTAATGGAACAGCATAAATCGTGTAAACAAAATATGGGCTAAATGCGTCCATTGTTAAACCATCAAATCCATTACCATCCCAACCCAATATAGATTTACCATTTCCAGATGAATCAATACTATCAGGACAATCACTTCTATCAATAGATCCATCCTGGGCTTCTTCAGAATATATTAGGTTACCTCTATTATCGTAGACATTAAAAATTAATGATTCAAATCCAGTAAAAAGCGGTCTGAAATAATCATTTAAACAATCGTTATTTGGTGAAAATACATTTGGAACATATATGCTATAACCTCTTCCGATGGTAATAGGGTTAGTTATAGATTCAAAGCAACCTATTTCATTATAAATAGTTAATGTAGGATAGTATGTGCCTGAATTTCCATAAGAGTGATTTACTTGAGTAACACCAGAGGTAGTAGCAGAAACATCTAATATAATTGACTCCGAATTATCTCCAAAATTCCATTCAAGCCTTGAAAATTCTCCCTCTGATTCATCTATAAACGTAATATTTTCTCTTGCTGGGATTTCATTTACCTGTTCAAAAGAGGGAGATGTGTAAGAAAAATAAGGGCCTCCTATTGCTAGGTTAAATTCTGATTCTACACCACATCCATCGTCTGTTATAATAACTATTTTACCATATTCAAATGGGGCGTCAATTAATATTTGATAAGTGTCTTCGTCTAGTTTTGTAGTATTTCCGTTAAGTGCAACAGGCGCTCCATCGTCACCTATGTCCTCAGTACCCTTTGTATCAATATAGAAGAAATTTAAATCAGACGATGAATCACTATTGTTTACTGCATCTAAAATTAATAGCCCAGGTAGACCCTCACATAGCTTAGGATCTACGTATGGTCCATCAGTAATTACTAGTGTACTATCGTCATCAACACTTATTACATCTCTCAAATAATTGAATGGAGTATCAACTGGATTTGGACATGTACTTCCACTTCTGATAGTATATCGATAAAGTCCTGCGGGAAGATCATTTAATGTTGTGAATCCATCAAAATTGCTTAATCCTGGATAAGAACCGTTTAATGGTTTCCATGGTGAATTAATTTGAGAGCTAGTACCTGACAGTGTTGAAGAGACGGGAGTTATTACCGGGCTTGTAGCATCAAATATTTCCCACGATATATTATAAGGTTCTTGACCACCTGTAATTTGTATTGAAATTCTTCCATCTTGAGCACCTAGTTCACAACTAACACCTTGAACATTTACATTATTTCCACTAGCATCAACTAAAAGACCGTCAATCGATAACACATCAATATCACCACTAAACACAAAATCTATTGGGTCTGATGCGCATGTTCCATCGGATATAATTAGCTGATAAGTTCCTCTACCAGCAACAAAACTGGTTCTGCCCACAAAACTAGAACCTGGCTCATTTGGATCTGAAGGTGTATAAGTCCATCTAAGATTATATATAACATTATCATTATCATCGATGATTGGGTTTCCTCCTATTATAAAGGATGTATCCAGGTCAAATTGAAAACCACTTTCACAAACATCAAACTCAAATTCGGTTTCACCTTCATAAGTTATTGGAACATATGTTTCAACATCAAAAGCGTAATCCAAACTGCATTCAGTATTAGCAGCATCCTGAACTTCAACTACATGTCTTCCTTCTGTAAGATTTCTTATAATAAAGGTGTTCCCTTGTTTAACAATATTATTTGTAAATGTACTTGATGAAGTTGAAGTTCCTGAAGAAGTTCCAGAGGTACCCCCATAAATTAAATTACCATCTAAATAAATATTATAAGCTAAAGATGTACCTGAAAGTCTAAACGAAAAGTCAGCTTCTACTAGACCTGTTTCACAATCAAGAATCTCTCTGTTATATACCCTTTGATTGATCATGTTAAATGAAGAATTCTTAATCAAACCTGATCTAGAAAATATTTTACATCCGGTCGCATCTGTTACTATAGCTCTATATTTTCCTGGTTGTAAATTATCAATTAAATAAAACCCATCTTTATTCATACTTACATATCCTCCATCCGAAAATTCAATTGTAGTTGAAGATAATGTTGATGATGAAGCGGTTGATGATGAAGCGGTTGAAGATACAGCACTGTCTTGTGCAACCGATAACTTATACCATTTTATATTATAAGGTTGAACACCGCCAGAAAGATCAAGCTCAATAGTTCCAAGTTCTTCAGAATTACATCCTGGTTGAGTAACAGCAGGTGTCTCCCCTACCGTGAATGGATCTTCATTAGAACCATCATCTAAAGTTATAACCTCGGTGATAGAACATCCAGCGCCATCTGTAACAGTTACTGTATAATCACCCGCATAATTTAAGCCTGTTATAGTAAGGTCGTCAGGGTCAGAAGGAGAACCTGAAGTAGTTCGTTTATAGAGTACTTCCCCACTTGGTCCAAATAATTCCCACAATATACTGTATGGAGTTGTACCACTTACAGTTCCCCCTGTAATATTTACTCCTAATGATCCTTGAATACCAGCTGAACAGTCAATTGGTTCAGTTGTAGACCCATTCAATTCAATTCGTAATGGATCGGGCTCATTAATTGTTACTGAACCTAAATTTAATTCTATTACATTACCAGAGTCGTCAAGGCATAAACCACTGTCTTTAATTTTTACTGAATAAGTTCCTCCCTCAAGCCCATCAAGAGATAAAATTTGAGTTGTAAAACTTACAACTGTTGCACTAGCCCCTCCTGAGGTTACCGATGAAGTACTTGTAGTAAAACCATTTGCAACATATGCAGCACCGTTTAAGGAATATGAATATGGCGGATTTCCACCTGTAAACTCAACAGTGAATGCTCCATTAGCTGCACCATTACACAGAATATCTGTTGTTGTAAAATTAGCCTGTCCTACAGCAATTTCATTAAGAGCTTGTAATGGACCTGAAGATCCTGTGATGGTATAAGTGAAAGTTTGTTCACAATTTGTTGTGGTGTCTCTTACTATGAGAGTATATGTCCCAGCATCAAGGTTTTCTATTCTATTGGTAGTCCCTCTACTTACCCCAAATTGATCTGTCCAAGCAAAAGAGAAATTACCTGAACCACCAGCTACAGAAACCTGAAGGTTTCCATCTGAACAATTAGTTATTGTTGAATTATCCACAGCATTTGTTACTGTAAAGTCTGCAGTATCAAGGAGTGTTATTGGATTTGAAGTAATAAATAAAGTGTTACATAAATTGTCTGTTACCGTTAAGGTATAATCGGCTGGACTTAATCCAAAAATATCTTGGGTATTGAACGTTCCTCCTCCGCTTCTTGTCCATAAAAACGTTAGGTTTGAATAATCACCTGTGTTACCTGCTGATCCACCTGTGATTGTAAAACCACCAGTATCTAATTGAATACTTCCATCATTTCCCGCACATCCCGGAGGTGTAACCGTTATTTTGTTTTCGTCGATTACAAGGGCTAAAGGTGTGTTTATCTGAACTGTAGAATCATTGCCATTTAGTGAACAACCGTTAGCATCATTTATTCCAATTTGGTATTGGAAACCTGGAGTAATATTAACTGTTCCTCCTCCAGGAATATTATTGGCATCTCCATCTGAGAATGTATAAGACCCAAAAGTAGCTGGCGACCTTCCAATTTCAGTTCCTCCTGAATTATATAAGATATAGGTTAATTGACCTGTACCTCCACTTCCATTTGCAGTTATTTCTGTATCACAAATAGATGTAATTGAAAGTGCTAAGGGATCAGGAGCAGTAATGGTTACAAAAGGTGCATCGGCTTGGCAATTATTTGAAACTGTAGTTAACATATAGTACTCAGAGCCAGTAACACTATTAAGGTTTAGAGTCAAACCAGTATCAACATAAGTTGTAGGATCTGAAGTGTCTAAAGTTGTTACTGGAGTTCCTATTGAATTGGTTTGTCTCCAATAATATCCGTAAGTGAGTGATTGGTTAGGAATTGGTGTTGCAATTGTAATTGTTCCTGGAGAAGCTCCTGGTTGTTTTGTTGCTGAGGTAGTAAATCCTATTCCTGAAGTTTTAGCAATTAGCGTTGCTACACCAACAGATGGTGAATTTCCAATAGCAGTGACAAGTGTAGATCCAGAGTTTGCATCATTTATTAATCCAACAATAGCTGTAATAATCTCAGACTTACTTTGAGCTCTATCATAAATCGCTGGATTATTTGATAAATTCCCAGTTGCATCATCTACTCCCTGAACAGTATAAGCAAATGATTGTGGACCTACATTGATTGTAATTATATTTCCAACTCCAAAACTATTATCAAGCTCAACTGTTGACTGTTGTTTTAAAGCTACAAAACCTCCAGTAACAGCTGCAGCGTTAACAACAATCGAACCACCGTCATCACTACAGAGAGGATCGTTAACAGTGTGATTACCTGCCCAATTATTATATTGTACCGGCGGGAATACAGTTATTGAACCACCAAGAGTAACACTTGGTGTACAAGAATTTGGATTAACGGTACTAATACTATATGTAAATGTAGTTTCAGCTCCAACAACTGGAGTATTCCCAAATATCTGAACAGAATTTCCATCTACTGAAACATTAGCTCCCCTTGTGAAACCCAAACCTGCAGGAGATGAAGAGAATATTACATCATTAGCACCTCCTCCCAAAGTGAATTGTATTGGTGTGATTGCTGTTTCTTGACATACAGATTGATTCATTGCCGCTGGGTCCGCACCCGAGAACACCATCGTAGGTAATGGTTTAACAGTTATAGTTATTGATTGCGTTTGATCAGTACATTGACTAGTGTTTAATACAGCTCCAGAGACACCAGTAGTGATTTGAAACGTGTAATCTCCAGCAGCATTTGTACTGTCAGGACTACCAATAATTGTAGCAACTCCACCATTCCCAGTTACTTGATCAGGAGCAAAATCTAGAGAAATTCCAGATGGAACAAGGCTTGCATCAACAAACTTAGCATGTGTATTTTGTCCAGTAACATCAAAAATCATTGGAATCACACTTTGATTTACACAAACATCTTGAGTTGTTGCACCTGAGGCTCCCCTGTGAGTGATCGTTTCCTCTGGAATTACTGTTATTGTCCCTGCCACAGAAATTTCATTTGTACCAGGGTTACATTGGTTTACTGTGGTGATTTCGTAATTATAAGTTGTTTGTACTAATGCATTTGGTGCAGTTCCATATATCACAGCATTATCAGGAGCGTCAGAAGGGTCATTTACCCTCGCATTAGAAGCTCTTGAGAATCCAAGTCCAGCATCAAAAGTAATATTGACATTGCTTGATCCTCCACCCATTGTAAATTCAATTTCATTTATTAATGTTCCTGCACAAACAGTTTGATTAATAATTGCTGGATCAGGTCCTGAAAAGGCTAATGATGATGGTGGAACAACTGTAATATCAATTTGTTGTGTTGCGTCTGCGCAAGCACTGGTATTTGCTCCGCCAGTTGTGGTTATAAATGAATAGGTAAATGGATTGTTTCCAACTATAGCGGCACTTGGGCTACCTGATATTGTAACAACACCTCCCATATTATCAGCATCCTCAACAAAAGTGAAGTTCATTCCAGCAGGAAGATTTGCTGCGTTGACTACACTCGCATAAGTATTCTCACCAACAACTGTTATCACAATTGGTGTTATGTCTTCACCATAGCATACTTGTTGAGCAATTGCACCACTTGTCACTGTTAAAGATTCATCAGGCCTCACGGTTACAAAACCCGTTATAGTTGTTTCTGCACATGCACCAACTAAGGGCCCACCTGGATTGCCTGAAGAAGTAATTGTGTAGGTATAAGATGTAGTTTCAGAAATATTAACATTAGGCGTTCCAGATATAATGAACTTATTAGGTGCCTGTGTATTTCCCACAAGACCACTTGGCAAACCAGCTATTGTAGCATCTGTGGCTCCAACTAGAGTATATGAGATATTTGTTAAAGCTGTATTATTACAAACAGTTTGATTATCATTGGATCCTACATCTAGGGTTATAGTAGAACTAGGGTAAACAACAATTCTCACCCTAATATCAGCAGCAGGAGTACAAGCATCTGTTATGGCTTGTAAAACAATATCTTCCGTTGTAGCAGTATCAGGAGTACCATAAATTCTAAACTGACCTACCGCACCTCCTACTCCAGGTGTAAAGTCTCCGAACAAACCAGAAGGTAGATTTCCAGATGCAATAGCAACATTTGTAATATCAACTGTAGCATCGAATAAAGAATCATCTATAAGTGAACCTTGACACGCCTCGATTAAAACATAATCTGGAGCTACACTCGGACTAAATGCACCTCCATCAGCATTTACTCTATCGTCAGTTAATGAGCTAGCATCGTTAAGATCTAAAGTAGCTGTTCCATTAATAATATTTAAAATACCTGTAAAACTAGCAACCGATGAACAACCATTATCATTAACAGTAGATATAATTTGATAAGTATAACTTACCCCTCCAGCTGGAAGAGCGCCAACAATATTAATAACAGGATCAGAAATTAATGAAATTGTTGAGCTTGTAGTTCTTACAAGAGAAATTCCTGTAGGTGGCCCTAATGCACCAGTCCAAGTAACAGCATAAGTTGCAAATGTTGAGATATTAAAGTTAATATCAGTCATTGGTGATAGATTACAAAGTTGACTTGGGTTTGCATCACTTCCTGGTGCTAATGAAATAGATGGTGTATCAACAACTCTGATAGTACCATTTGCGGTTGCAGGATCACAACTAGGTCCAAAGGTTGTGATTGTATAGGGATATATTGCAGCAGGATCAGTAGGGGCTCCAAAAATTCTTATGAATTTTCTATTGGCTTGGGTAACATTTGGAGCGTTAAGTGTTGGATCGCCTCCATCACCAGTTGTATCTACAAATGATCTCGCTACAGAAACTGAATCGCCTGTATTAGATTGAATTGTAAGAGTGTTTGCAGCATAGGATGCGTCAACTAGAGGAACATTACTATCTATTAAAGTTTCAAATTGCTGTAATATAGAAGCGAATGTATCCAACCCAGTACCACCATTTACAGTAACACTGTTAACAACACCATTTACGGTAATTCTATAAATATCTGTATCATCAAAGTTTGCAGGATTTCCTGCAAAAGTTATTTCAGTTATCTGAGGAATTTCAGTGTAGGACGAGTTAACCCCTTGAGGCAGCTGACCAGCACCTACAGTAGCTCCTAAAGCATATCCCGTAATATCCCATTCGATGTCAACACCACCTTGAGTACTTGAAACAGTCTCACCTTGACATACAATTAAATTATTACTCCCAGTAGTTAAATTTATTGCAGCCTCAGGAGCTATAGTTATTGAGCCTGTTAATGATACCTGATCTGCAGGATTGTTGCATCCAAAAGCATTATTAACTGTGGTTATGGTAAATCCATATACAGTATCCACTGCTAAACCAACAACTGCAGGATTCCCAAATAATGTTAATGAATTAGTAGCTGACTGGACTAAATTAGGTGCAGTAAAAACGGCAGTATTAATAGCTGGATCGGTTGATGAAATTGTAAATGGTGTTCCATTTCTAGATGTTATCCTTAAGCTGTTCCCTCCAACCACTACTACATCTACAAGAAGCCCTGTACCACCAATAAGCGCTCTAAGACCATTTAATATATCTGTAATTTCATTATCGTTTTGCGGTGCAGCAATATTTATAGTGTAGGTGACTGTAATTGAATTAATAGTAACTGTATAATCTTGTCCATTATTTGCAGCAACATCAGCATCTACTCCTCCTAGAACAATCGTTGAGATTTGATTTTGAATCACATGAGTGTGATTAATTCCTGTTGGTCTGGAAGGAGTCCAAGCTACATTAACTGTTGAAGCNTTTGTTAAATTATATACAATCGGTGTAACAGCACCAATCGAATTATTACAAACAGTTTGGCTGCTATCCATTCCCACCTNCATAGTCATAGAAGAATTTGGACTTACTGAAATAAAGCCTTGAGCTGTTGTGGGTGTGCACGTTCCACCAGTTGTGGTTATAGTATATTGATATGTAGTTGGTACGGTTATACCTAAACTCCCAGAAATTGTTCCTGAAATTTCAATAAATGTCCCTCCATCTGCAACAACTGTTCTATTAAATGAAATTACTCCGTCATCGCCTAACGCATCATTAAATGATGTACTAACATTAAAATCAAAATTATTTGAGGTGAGAGTAAACTGACCTGCTGGACCGTCATTTACAGCAGTAATTCCTATAGCTGCCTGATTAATTTTATATACAAAAACTTGAACTACTTCCTCTAACAAGTCAACAACTACTGCACCTCCAGCTGCTGTAGCATCTTCTCCAATTGTGACTGTATAGGGTACTTGATCAATTGTCAATGTGTATATATCCCCAGCATCAGCCATTAAACCGGTAATAACAAATCTATCAACTTGATTTTCTGATGTTAATTGCTCGAATAAATTAAGATCATCAATTCCTGTGACATCAGCACCAGTAGCACCTCCAAGGATTTCATATTTTATCGCAGCAATATTTCCGCCTATACAAAGGCTTTGATTAGTAGTTGCTGGTCCTGAAATTCTTGTGAAGGATGGAGAATCTGGGATAATAACTGTTCTCGAAATAGATCCACCTCCACAACCAAAGGATGTTGCGGTAATTACAACAGTTCCTGACCATCCTGTGGTCCAAGATACTAATCCTGTTACAGAATTTAATGTTCCTGCTGACTCATTGTTCCATGACCAAGTAACATTTGAACTTGAAGTAAATTGTGTTGTTTCTCCAGATCCTGCAGGGCAGTTTGGCAAGGTTAAAGGGTTATAGTTTATATCCAAAGGAGCCGGTAGATTTTGATAAATTCTTACTGTATGAACTCCTGGAGTAGCATTTTCAATTCCATCACAACCAGTTGCATAAGAGTCAACGTTGAATGTTCCATGAAAACCAGCGTTCCAGTCTATGGTATTTGAATTGATAAAACTTCCTGGAGATGCTACACTTCCAGGACCCGCGACAACATTTGAAATTGCATATCTTATTGAAGAATAATTACTTGCGGTAGAGAAATATTGAGTATTTGGAGTCAAAGCTGTAGTTTCACAAATAGGTTCTGCTCCAGTTGAAACACCACAAATAACCTCTGATGTTGGATTTGTTTCGAATCCGAACATAGAGCCAAATGCTCTTCCTTCAACTGGTGATTTAGTGACGCTAAAAGTTATACTCATATTACCACCTGAACCTCTTGGGGTTCCTGGAGGAATCACTGGTGCTGAATTACCCGCATACTGCGCAGTTATCCTGACAATACCTCCAACATCATCGTTAAGACCGTTATTATTTGCATCTCCAGGATTAAATGACCCTGCTGTCGCAGAGAAAAGTCCTGCTACAGGTGATGTGGTGTCGTTGTTTATTAGATCTCTGAGTGCAGTGGCGATTTGCGCAGTAGTTTGATTAGCTATACCGTCTGCTGGAACATCTGTATCTGTAGTTTCATATGTATACCTTACTCCATTTAATGTAATATTATACCTTTCCTGAGATCTAATATTTCCAGCATTTTCTCTTAAATATATAATTTCACTCTCAGCTTCTAATAGTGGAACTGGCTCGGTAGGATTCGAAGCTGAGGAATTAAATTGATTTACTGTAACAACGGTAGTTAGTGTCGCTGTAGCGCTTCCATCACAACCAATTGCTACAACTTGTATAGTAGCGTCTCCAAAAAATCCGTCATTCCATGTTGTAAATCCTGTGGTTCTTGAAATAGTTCCAGCAGCAGGTGGAGATATAAACCAATTGTAAGATTCAGTTAATGGAGCAACTCTACCGTCATTGTAGCAAGCACTAAATATTCTTGTACCTGGTGATACAGCTAATGCTTGTTCACATAAATAAGTTTGGCCGTTGTAAATATTACCGTCCTGAGCATTTATAATCGGGATGGGATCTGTCCCCCCAGCTGCATCATCAATTAAAATATAATCAGGAATTTCCGGAGCTGTTGTAACTCTTACAAAATGTTGAAGGGTTAAAATTTCACATGTTGTTCCAGTTGTAGTTACTCTTATAAAACCAGTTCCAGTGGGTATACCACTTAAGGTAATCGTTTTAGCAGCTCCATTTGTAACAGCGTTTAAACCGCCAGGAGTATTGACTAGTCTTATACCAGTTGCTGAACCACCATACTGAAACGTTATTGGATCGATTGCTGATCCAATACAAACAGTTTGACCGCTCAAAGGAGCAGTAGTTTGAACTAATGTTGGTTGTTCACTAACACTTATTTGCGTAGCTGCTGATAAAACCTCACATGAGACTTCACCTGCATCTAAAATATTATTATTATTGACATCGTTAAATCTGGTAGTTTTTAATCTGTAGTAAACAATTGTTGGAATATCTGGATCAATTAATGTTTGCAGCCTTCTTTCAATGTCAGTATCGATTTGAGCTGCAGTAATAACTGTAGTTTGTAAAGTTGCAGCAAAACCTCCATTTAATAAATCTGCCCTAGAGCCAGCTGTTATATCATCCCAATTTAAATTATCTGAAGAGAACTGCCATTGATAGGATATACCATCTCCAATTCCATCGTCAGTCTCTGGTGCATTAGCTACTATATTAGCCAAATCAGCTACATCTACTGTTAGTGGAGAACCAGCTACTCTACATATTGACTGATCGGCTAAAATAAATCCAGTATTTATCTGATCTAGAACTGAAATAGTTACTGGATCAGTCTCTGAAAAACAAATCGTAGCGCTATAGGTACTTGTAACTCTTCTTTTGAATGCAGTCGATTGTGTTAATGCTGTTCCAAAATTTAAGGTAGATAGATTTGCTCCTGGGATAACTGCCCAAACGGTTCTAGCAGCATCAGTAGTTCTATACCATTGATAAACTAATGTCGCCCCAATATTTGTAGCATAAGCATTTCTTATGGAGTTAAATGCAGTTGGAGCCGTATTATTACAAATGACCAAATTTGTATTACTTACTTTTCCGGCTATAACAGAACTAACTTCAACACTATGAGTGTCGCTAAATGTCTGACAAACAGGGAGTATAGCTCCACCAAAACTCTCTGTCATTACCCTTCTATAATATCTTGTTGACCCTAGAGCATTATAAGTTATCGCATTAGCTGAGTTTGCTCCTGTTTCGTCTACTCCACCATCTGAAATTAAATAGGTAGGCACTAATACTGATCCAGGTGCAAGTATAATTTGTATGTTGTCTGTTGCAGCATTATCTACCGCAGTTATTCCAGAACCCGAATCATTAATTTTATATTCTAAAAGCGCTAACACTTCGTCAACAGTATCTACTGGGGAAACACCTGAACCAACTGCTGCTGCATCAAACACCTCTCCAACTGTAACTGAGAATGAATCTGCACCTAAAGTCACTCGATAAATATCTCCTACTCCATTTGCATTTGCATAACTTGTTATAGTAAATGAGGAAACCGAAGAAAGATTTGTGGCAGTAATTGCTGAAGGTTGATACTGTGCAGATGTGGCATCAACAGCATAACCGTTTGCAATAGATATATCTTCCCAGGCTAAATTATCTGAAGAATACTGCCATTGATATTGACTGCCTGGACCACCGATACTATTGACAACTCTCAATAATTGTGGCGTATCACCAACACAAATAATTTGATTTTGATCGACCCATGTGTTTAAGGCAGGATCAGTATTTCTTTCAATATTTCCTCCTGTAGTATCAGGAGCAACATTTATTGTAATAATATTTGAATAATTATCGCATGGAACAGTATTTATGCCATTTAAAATACTCCTCGACCTCCTTCTATACTGAGTTGTTTGATATATAATTGTAGGCGTCATGGTTCTGGAAGTGGATCCAACAACTGGATTCCAATTTAATCCTCCATCAGTAGAAGACTCCCATTGATATGTAATTGCAGCGCCGTTAGGATAATCTGCTCCATCTGTAAAATCATTAGTCCCGTCTGGAACATCCTCAGTTCCCACAGATTCAAAATTAGCTGTTGGGGTAGTAGAGCCGCAAATATTTTGAGATACACCTCCACCTGCAATTTGGATAGAATCTGCAGTTACATAATTTAAATTAATTGTAACTGTATCTGTTGATGTACAACCTGATGCGTTAGTAACTTCAACCCTAATATCAAATTCTAAATCTGTATCATAAATTGAAAAATTATCAGTTGCAAAAGTATTTGACGCCTGAATAGGTGAAATCGGAACAGCTCCATTGAAAAATCTATATGTTGCACCTGGTAGTATGTTCGCCGTAAAAGTAACTGTGTCCGCGTAAGGTTGATTAAATGCATCTAGTCCTCCACAAATTATTCCACCTATAGCTGATGCTGTTAAATCAGCTACTGGGCCAGGGGTTACTGTCATAGTAACTCCTATAGAGGTTACTGTACATGAGTCAGGTGCAGCAGTAGCAACACTTACTGTAACCACATCTCCATCTCCTATATCTCCTAATG
>JGI26253J51717_1000226_pt1 | contig 23076 bp, 21 predicted proteins | sample SaaInlV_100m_DNA_6_FD_51717 | JGI IMG/M metagenome (IMG submission 51717)
GTACCATTGAACAATAGTAAAGCTTCACTATTAGCAAATAAAATTTCATTTTTAGAAGTTTCTGAAATTTTCCAATTTTGATTTGCAGCACTATATTCTTGAGGAGTGTAAGACTGTATAGGTGGAAACGATTGTGTATAGATCGAAAGACTAAAGAAAAAAAGAATTAAAAATTGTTTCAAAATACTGGTTATTAGTTATTTAAGAAATATACTTTAAATAACCTAAATGTAAATTTAATATAAAAATTTAAAAATTAAAATAAAATGTATAGTTAACATAAATTAAAAAAATTAAGACTATTAATAAAATTTTAAAAAAAATTTACAAATATTTTCTTTTGGAATGATTATTGGTTTAATGTTAAATATGAAAAATAAAAGAAGAGAATTTTTGAAAAATGTATGCCCATCTGTAGCACTAGCATTCTTTGGTGTAACTATGCTTGAAGCTTGTTCTTCAGGTGGAGATGACAACCAAGTTCCCTCCGGAGGCGGTGGTGGGGGCGGAAATAGTAATGACAAAGGATACACTGTTAGTGGAAATACAGTTGTTATAACATTAAGCAATTCAAATTTTTCATCCTTAAATAGTAATGGATGGATGAATTTTGGAGCTGAAGCAATGTTAATACTTAAAATTGATGCATCTACTTACAGAGCATTNACAAATTCTTGTCCACATCAAGGCAATTCAAGTCAGTGGAGCTATAACACTTCTCAAGACAGGTTTGTTTGTGGAGCTCACAATAACAGCTATCCAACAGATTGTTCAACTTCAGGAACAGCTGGTGGTCCATTAAAATGTTACACTACAACATTAAATGATGGAAAATTAACAATAAGTAAGTCTTAATATACTAATTAGACTATTTGATAGTTTAAAAATGCAAAGAAAATNGCATTTATAATNAGTAGATGAGTAGAAAACGTAAGTTCTTTTTCAGCTATTTTAAATTGAAAAAGAGCTTGAGTTATCATTCCTATTANAAACCATCCCAAATAGTTTTGTAATGGTACTTTTTGTAGGTCAAATATCCAAAAGCCCAAAAGGGGAGCTACAGGCTCTATTAACAGGTCTAANCCTATCATTAAAATTGCTCCCATTAAAATAGACACATATTTGTTTTTAAAAATAAATGAAGACAATGACCCTGTGATAAAAGTTAATATTATCCAATTTACTCCAATTAGCACTGGCACTCCTAAAATCTTAACACCAAGATTATCTAAGTAGACATAATCTCCAAAAATAAGACCATAGTTTACACCCAATATCTCTGAAACCATTCCAATAAAAAATATTAAAAAAGCTGATTTAAGCTCTTTACTCTCAAGTTGTTTTTGATTAACAAACAATAATACAAATGATATAAAAAGATTAATTGGTGTAAATGCTAAAAAAAAATCTTTATTTCCGTAAGAAATTCCGACCATACCACATAAATGAAATAACCATATTATAAATACAGAAATTTTAGAGGAAGTATTACTAGGGATTAAGAAATTCATTTATTATTTACTAATTGTGATACAATTTTGGCAGATAACAAACATAATGGAATTCCTCCACCCGGATGAACACTACCGCCACAAAAATATAGATTTAATATTTTATTAGAAAAATTAGGATGTCTTAAAAAGGCCGACATTAAATTATTACTAGACGATCCGTATAGCGAACCCATATATGACTGAGTATTTGACTCAATAGTTTTAGGAGTGTATACTTTTTCACATTCGATAAAGTCTTCTATATTAACTTTTAATATTTTATTAATTTTTTTAATAACGTTACTTTTAACTTGATCAATCATATTGTCCCAATCTTGACCTGAGTCATTTGGAGAATTAATCATTACAAACCAATTTTCACAATTTATTGGGGCATCTCCTTTAACATCTTTGGATGTAATATTAATATAAATTGTTGGATCAACAGAGATAGTATTGTTTTCAAAAATTGTCTGAAATTCANTTTTATANTCCTTTGAGAAAAAAATATTATGTAAATCTAAATTTTTAAATTCTTTTTTTACACCCCAATAAAATATTAAAGCAGAGCTAGATCTTTCTTGATTTAATATCTTCTCTGGCTGATAATGATTCTTTAATAAATTTCTATAAGTNGGAACAACATCCATGTTTGAAATAACAATATCAGATTCGTAAGTTTTATCTCCAACCTTAATACCTGTCGCTATTTTATTAGAAACTAAAATTTCTGAAACATAATTATTAAACTTAAAATCTACTCCTTGTCTTAAAGCTAAATTATATAGTGAATTTGTTATGTTTTGCATTCCTTTATCAGAAACAAAAGTTCCATATTCTTGTTCTAAGTGTTGAACTAAAGTCATCATTCCCGGAGTCTTATAAGGGGAAGAACCATTGTAGGTTGCAAAACGATTAAAAAGCTGAACTAAATGGGGTTCTTTAAGTTCTGATGCATTGACTTGATTTAATGTTTTATTTATCTGAAATGAAAAAATATTAAAAACCCCATTTAATAAATCTTTGGTAAAATAGGTTTTTAACTTATGAAGTGATTGCTCTAAAAACATTCTTTTAGTTAACTCATATTTTTTTTTAGCTTTTAATAGATATGCAGAAACGATTGATTGCTTTACGCCTAAAATATTTTCTATTTCTTTCGTGAATTTTATTTTATCAGAATATGCACTAAGTTTAGTTCCATCATCCCAAAAATACTTACAGGATATATCTTTTTTTTTATAATTAAAATGATCTCTGGGGTTTTCATTAAACAAATCAAAAAGTTCATCAATAAAATGAGGCATTGTTAATAGTGATGGCCCTGCATCAAATCTGTAAGGACCTAAATCAAAACTCGTTAATTTTCCNCCTGGAAAATCATTGTTTTCAAAAACTGTAACATCATAATTCATTGATCTAAGCCTTAATGCAGTAGCAATCCCTCCAATTCCAGAGCCTATTATAATTGCCTTTTTCAATTTGAAAANACTTTAGTTTGCTTGTCTACTATCTCAAATCTAGCAAACAAGTCTTCTTTATACCAATTTCTTTTTCTAGTTTTTTTAACTATNTCNGCATGATTTTTATTTTTGTAGGCAAAATCAGTAACTGAGTTTATATTTTCCCAGATACTAAAAGTTGCTTGTTGAATAAAAGGGATCTCGCCAATTCCTTTAAACCAAATAACTCCAGAAGCATTTTTAATGGCTTTTGAAGCTTTAGGAACAGATTTCCAAAANTCTAATAGTCTACTATAATTTAAAGTTGCCCTTGTGATAATGGCAATTTTTTTTGATTTATCCTGTTCCAAGTTCTTACCTNTAAAAGGATTCAATCCGTCCCATTTACCGTGGCTATGGATTGAATTCAAAAAATAATCTACTCTTAAAGAAGCCTTCTTTGAGATAAGTATTGCATGATTACTTTTNTTNATAAAATTATCTGCACTTGAGCGATCCTTCCAAATACAAAGTATGGAATAAGTACTAAAATCAGGATAAAGACTAAATCCTGCTCCTGATCCCGTTCCTAATAATTTATAAAAATCAAGACCAGAGGTTTTATTCATCAATTTTGCGGCCAAATACATTTGTTTAAAAGCCCAAAATTTGTTTCTATTGTATTTGAAAAATGAAATTGTTGTAATCACTAGTTTTTAAAGATTATAAGATGATTTTAAAAGTGAAATAATTTTTGTTTTTGTCTGTGAACTAGCAAATGAAGCTTCCATTGATTTAATGTTTACTTTTAAAAAGTTACTCTTTACCCAATTAAATTGAGTGCTCAAAATATCATATTCATTATTTAAATCTGTATCTGCAATTGTTCTGCCATCTGTATTTATGCTAATTGAAAAATCATTTTGGTATAGAAAATCAATAGGATGATCCTTTAGGCTCTTATAAACTTTTGTAACCATATTACTAGTCAAACAAAGCTCTAAATGGATATTATTTGTTTTTAATTCTTTTAACAAAGATTTATTCTCAACACTCCTAACACCATGACCAATTCTTGAAGGCCTTAATTTATTTAAAGTTTCTAAAACACTTGAAGCACCTAAAGCTTCACCAGCATGAGCAGTACAATATATACCACTATCTTTAGCCAGTTTAAATGCTTCAATATGATTATCGAGTGGGAATCCAGCTTCATCAGCGGCTATATCAAATCCTACTATATTATCTCCAGCAAAATCTTTGATTAAATTAACGGTTTCTATACTTTGTTTTTTTGAGTAATGTCTTAATGTGCATAAAATTAAATTAACTTCAATTCCAGAATTATCTGACATTTCTATTGTTTTCTTGCTTACAATTTCAACAACTTCCATAGGAGATAAACCCTTGTTCAAATGAAGAAGAGGAGCAAATCTAACTTCAGCATAAATAACATTATCCTTTTCAAATTGATCAAAAAGATCCTCAACAACAATTTCTAATTGTTCTTTTGTTTGCATATATTCTAAAGCATTATCAGCACATTTAATATAATCTTTCAAGCAACTACAAGATGTGCCAATAAATTGTTGTTGAAAAGATTCAAAGCTTATTTCAGGATTGATTCTTTTAAGAGCATTATAACTAAGACAACAATCTAAATGAACATGTAATTCTACCTTCGTTAAATTATTATAAGTATTCATTATTCAACAAAATAAAGAGAATTTTGAGGATTTATTCCATCACAAATATTTACAACATATAAATTAGAATTATTATTGTCCTCGATATTATTATATAACTTTTTTTTAGAAATACCGTTTGTAAAACTCGGAATGGTATTACTATGACCAACAACTAATATCGTTTTGCCTTTGTTATTTAATATAAACTCATTATAATCAATCTTGGAAGGATTATATATTACTATTTCTGTTCCGTTTTCAGAAAAAGGTTTTACAGTTTCTAATGTTCTGTGATAATTGGTAGAATAAATAACATCAAAATCTATATTTTTAAAAAAAGCTTTCCATTTTAACGATCTTTTTATTCCAAATGAATTTAGATGAGGATTAGAATTGGTCTTATCTGTCCTATCTTTTTCTGCATGTCTAATAAGGTACACTTTTGTACAGTCTGTATTACTATCAGTTTGTGCTTCAATTGATAAAAAGGCTAAAAGACAAAATAAGATTATGAAATTTTTCATACTAAACTTTCAAATTAGAGGGAAGTTCAAATAATTCAAGGTCAAAAGTTTTAAGTGAAGCCAGTAGATGATCAAATATATCCGAAACTATATTTTCATAACTTTTCCATTCTTTGTCAGAAATAAAAGCATAAATTTCAAGTGGCACACCTTGAGACGTAGGAGATAATTGACGACACATTACCGTCATTTCGTTATTAATCAATTTATTGGCAATTAGATATTCTTCAATATATTTTCTAAATAAACCAATATTTGTAAGATTTCTTCCATTTATAGCATCATCTAACGGAACCTCTAATTTAAAATTATGATTTTCAATCTCCGTTTCAGTTTCAGCAATGTATTTAGATAATAGTTTGATGTTTTTTAATTTAGAAACTTCTTCTTTTTTAATAAATCTAATAGAAGAACCTTTTATTAGTAGAGCTCTTTTAATTCTTCTTCCATCAGAATCACTCATTCCTCTCCAATTTGTAAATGAATCTGAAATTAATTTGTAAGTAGGAATTGTAGTTATTGTTTTATCAAAATTTTGAATTTTAACAGAATTTAAATTAATCTCAATAACATCTCCGTCTGCACCAAATTTTTTCATTGTAACCCAATCTCCTATTCTAATCAAATCATTAGAACTTAATTGAATACTTGCAACAAAACCTAGTATGGTATCCTTAAAAATTAACATAATAACTGCTGACAACGCTCCCATAGCAGTAAGAAAAGTACTGACTTGTGTTCCTGTAATAATTGAAAAGATTAATACTATAGCAGTAAACCAGACTAATAACATCGCTACTTGAACAAAACTTTCAATTGGCTTTCCTTTTAAAGAATCAAAAGTTCTAAAAAAATCTTTAGAGGCGTTCAAAAAGTTTCTAATTATCGAAACTAATAGAAAAATAAAATAAATTTTTAAAACTAAAAGAGCATAAACTAGTACAGTTTGAAAATTTTCAAGCCAAAATGGAATAATCCAATATATATAAAATACAGGAACTAATCTCGCTAGATAAATTTGAATATTATTAGCAATTAAAAAATTGTCAAAATCAGTCTTAGATCTCTTTGAAAGTTTTTCAAGAAAATTAATTATTATCTTTTTTGATATAAAATTAATTACTATTACCGAAAAAAGAATTAATATAGAAACTAAATATATTCAATATTTCGGCATAAAACTCTGGTATTTTTAAATCTATTAAAAGATCAAAAAACAAATTATTTAACTCCATTTAATTATTTTTAATTAGTTTATTAAAACAACTCGTTTTGAGATTGTGATTTTTTCAAACCCAAATGATCGTAAGCTAACTTAGTAACTTCTCTTCCTCTTGGGGTTCTAACTATAAAACCTTGTTGAATCAAAAATGGTTCATAAACCTCTTCAATTGTTTCTGCACTTTCCGAGACTGCAGTAGACAAGGTATTGATACCTACAGGGCCACCCTTAAATTTTTCAATGAGTGTAGATAAAATTTTATTATCCATTTCATCTAATCCGTTCTTGTCAACATTTAATGATTTTAAAGCATATCTAGTTATTTCAATATCAATAGTTCCATTTCCTTTAATTTGAGCAAAATCTCTTACTCTTCTTAATAATGAATTTGAAATTCTTGGTGTTCCTCTACTTCTTCCCGCTATCTCTATTGCTGCTCTACTATTTATCTCAATATCTAATATTTCTGAACTTCTTTCTACTATAGTTGAAAGTAATTCGGTTTTATAATACTCTAACCTACTATTGATTCCAAATCTAGCTCTCATTGGAGCTGTAAGCAATCCCGATCTCGTCGTTGCTCCGATTAATGTAAATGGATTTAAATTTATTTGAACTGTTCTAGCATTTGGACCAGTTTCAATCATTATATCTATTTTATAATCCTCCATTGCGGAATATAAATACTCCTCAACAACTGGACTTAATCTATGTATTTCATCAATAAACAGTACATCTCTGGGCTCCAAATTAGTTAATAAGCCTGCAAGATCTCCAGGCTTGTCTAAAACAGGGCCTGATGTAACTTTTAGATTGACTCCTAATTCATTTGCAACAATATGAGCAAGTGTTGTTTTTCCTAATCCAGGNGGACCATGAAATAAAGTATGGTCTAAAGCATCTAATCGTTGATTACACGCCTCTACGAAAACTTTAAGATTATTAAGTATTTGGTCTTGTCCTGCAAAATCGTCAAATGAAAGCGGTCTTAGAGCTTTATCAATTTCTAATTCTTCATTATTAAATCCAGAATCTGTCGGGTCTAAATTTTCATTCATTTATCCAAAGGTAATGAAAAGAAAAACGATATTTATAACAACAAACTAGTGTTCAGTTTCTTTTTCTCCTTTACTAAGAGGAGTNGTTTGAAGTACAAAATCTTCTTTCTGACCAGGCTTACTATAATCGTATGCCCATCTGTGTACATGNGGTATTTCNCCAGGCCAATTTCCGTGAATATGCTCAACAGGTGCAGTCCATTCCATAGTGTTAGATCTCCAAGGATTCATCTCTGCTTTTTTACCAAAAAACATACTTGAAATAAAATTATATAAAAAGACTAACTGAGCTGCGCCAGCTAATAATGCAAAAACTGTAATAACTACATTGATATTAGCCAAATCATCAAAATAAGGGAAAGCAGTATTAGTGTAATATCTTCTTGGTAAACCTGCCATTCCAATAAAATGCATTGGNAAAAAAACTCCGTATGCAGCTATAGCTGTTATCCAAAAATGGATGTATCCTAAATTCTTATTCATCATTCGACCAAACAATTTAGGGAACCAATGATATACACCAGCAAACAAACCATACAGTGCTGAAATACCCATAACTAAATGAAAATGTGCAACAACAAAATAAGTGTCGTGTATGTTAATATCAAGTGTACTGTCTCCAAGAATAATACCTGTAAGACCTCCAGTAATAAAAGTAGAAACTAAACCGATTGAGAATAGCATACCTGGATTAAATTGCAAATTACCTTTCCAGAGTGTTGTAATATAATTAAATGCTTTTACAGCTGATGGAATTGCAATAAGTAAAGTAGTAAAAGTAAATACTGAACCTAAAAATGGATTCATTCCTGAAATAAACATGTGGTGTCCCCATACAACTGTAGATAAGAAAGCAATAGCTAATATTGAAGCTACCATAGCTCTNTATCCGAAAATTGGTTTTCTTGAATTTGTGGCAATAATTTCAGATGTAATACCTAAAGCGGGAAGTAATACAATGTATACTTCCGGNTGACCTAAAAACCAAAAAAGATGCTCAAATAAAACAGGTGAACCACCTTGATAGTGCAAAACTTCTCCCTGTACAAAAATATCTGAAAGAAAGAATGAGGTCCCAAAACTTCTATCCATTATCAACAATAAAGCAGCCGAAAGTAAAACAGGAAATGAAATAACTCCAATAATTGCAGTTACAAAAAATGCCCATATTGTTAAAGGAAGTCTAAACATGGACATTCCTTTTGTTCTTAAATTGATAACTGTGACTATATAATTAAGTGAACCTAATAATGAGGATGCAACAAAAATAGCCATTGAAATTAACCAAAGCGTCATTCCCATACCAGATCCAGGTTGAGTTTGAGGTAATGCGCTAAGTGGCGGATAAATCGTCCATCCTGCAGCAGCAGGACCTGCCTCGACAAATAAAGAGGCAAGCATTATCATACTTGAAAGAAAAAACAACCAAAAAGAAATCATATTCAATAGACCTGAAGCCATATCTCTAGCGCCTATCTGCAATGGAATTAATAAATTACTAAAAGTTCCACTTAATCCAGCTGTTAGTACAAAAAATACCATTATTGTACCATGAATAGTTACTAAAGCCAAGTATATATTAGGGTCCATAACGCCTTCGGGGGCCCAGTCACCTAAGAAAATATCGAAAACCGCGAAAGATTGTTCTGGCCAAGCTAATTGAAGTCTAAAAAGTAAAGACATTGCTACGCCGATAAAGCCCATAAACAAAACTCCTAAAATTAAATATTGTTTAGCGATCATTTTGTGATCTTGACTAAATATATATTTAGTTATAAATGTTTCTTTATGATGATGATGATCATCATGATTTGAATGCGAAATACCTGAAACTTCTGACATATTATATTATTGAATTACTTCCGAAAATATTTGTTGCTTAGCAACCCATTTTTCATAATCTTTTTCAGATTCAACTACGATTTTCATTTGCATATTATAGTGAGATGCCCCACAAATTTTAGCACATAACAATAAGTAGTCAAACTGATATGGCTCTAATGCTTCCTCACCTTTTGCGGTAAGCAGTTTGCTATTTTCGTATCTAATTTTATTTATTCTATTTACCTTGTCTACAACATCAGAATTCATTCTCATTTCATCCGTAGTTATAGTTGGAGTGAAAGAAAACTCGGTAATCATACCAGGAACACAATTCATTTGTGCTCGAAAATGAGGCATGTATGCCGAATGCAAAACATCCTGAGATCTAAGTTTAAAAATTACTTTTCTGTTAACAGGAAGATGGAATTCTTGAGTAACTACAAAATCATCCATACCGTTTGGATCAGAAGAATCTATACCTACGGAATTTTTACCATCAAAATCATTAAGAAATCTAACATTAGCGTCTCCTAATACATTATCTTCACCTCCGTACCTCGCTTTCCAATTCCACTGTTGAGCATATAACTCAACAACCAAAGCATCATCGTCTTCTTCGAAGTTCATTATCTGACCCCATGTTATCATTCCGTAAATAATCAACATAAAAAATATTATTGCTGGAATAATTGTCCAAATAAATTCTAATTTATTATCATGGGTAAAAAAATATGCTTTTCTATTGTTAATTCCTCGGTACTGATAAGCAAAAATATGTAAAACAGCTTGAGTTATTGTCTGAGCAAATAAAATCACTGCAAAAGAAATCCAAAGAAGTGTATCGTAAGCTGGGCCATGTGCAGAAGCAGATTCTGGAAGGAGCACCTTGGAGTAGGTCCAAAAAGAATAAATAGTTACAGCATAAATGAAGACCAAAAAAGCAAACATTAATTTACCATTTAAGTCATTATCTTTTTCAGTTGCAATCTGAGAATCATCTTTCTTTTGTCCTAGTTGAGACAATTCAAATATCTTAGTTATTTGCCATAGAGCTATTCCTGTTAAGATTAAAATTGTTAATATGAGTAGTACTGTCATTTAATATAATCTTTAGTAAACAAATTTTTCACTTTCTTTAATTAAAGGATCACCTGATGGTTCTAATGGAGCTTTAGACAAACTGTTAAACACAACATAGATAAATAATCCTCCAAAGAAACAAACACCTGAAAGTTCAGGAACCCCAAAATACCACTGATCACCAACTGTAGCTGGCATAATCATGTTAAACACATCAACGTAATGACCCACTAAAATTATTATACCAGTCATTACAATAAACCAATTAACTCTTTTGTAATCACTATTCATTAATAAGAGTAACGGGAAAATAAAATTCAAAGCAATCATTCCAAAGAAGGGGAGGTTATAATCTTCAATTCTAGTTATAAAATAAGTTACTTCTTCAGGGATATTTGCATACCATATAAGCATGAACTGAGAAAACCATAAATAAGTCCAAAACACACTTACTCCAAACATAAATTTTCCTAAATCGTGTATGTGATTNTGATTTACCTTTTCTAAGTAGCCTTTAGATTTTAAATAAATTGTAATTAATGCAATTGTAGTAATTCCAGAAACAAACATACTTGCAAATACATACCAACCAAATAAAGTGCTAAACCAATGAGGATCAACTGACATTATCCAATCCCATGACATCATGGATTCAGTCACAATAAAAAATGCTAAAAATCCAGCGGATATTTTAAAATTCTTTTTATGATTAGAAATGTTTTCAGATTTATCTTGAGCCAACGAATATTTTCTTGAAAGATATCTATATAAATTCCATCCTAAAATATAAAAAACTGCTCTAGCTATTAAAAAAGGAGAATTTAAATATCCTACTTTACCTTGTATTATCTTATCATGAGCAACAACTTCAGGATCCATCCAAACAAAAAGATGATTGAAGTGTAATGAAGANAAAATTAATATCACTAAAATAATTAATGTTCCAGGAANTAAATACGCAGTTATTCCTTCCATTACTCTAAATAAAAGAGGAGACCAACCTGCTTGAGAAGCTCTTTGAATAGCATAAAAGGCTAAAGTTCCTAATGATAAAAACATAAAAAATAATGCTGCTACATATAAAGCTGACCAGGGACGATTTTGTAGATAGTGTAGAAGGTGCTCGTCATGGGAAGATGAATGAGCGTCTTCCTCTAAATGAACGTCAGANGAAACTTTTGAATCAACATTTGAATGAGTAGCCTCTTCTGTATTATGCGTTTCAACTTCATGATGACCATCAGAATGTGAATCAGCAACCATTGCTTTTGCTTGCTCAANAGTTTTAGGAGCAGAATAAAAACTAAAACCTAAACCAAGGACACCAATTGCCATTAAAGCTAGCGAGAAGATTTTTATATTTTTAGAAACCTTGTACATTAATTTATTTTATTAATTTTTCTCTTAAACTTATTACATACTGCGAAATTTGCCATCTTTCCTTAGCATTAACTTGACTAGCATGAGAGCCCATCAAATTNTTACCATACATTAAAACATGGTAAATACTTCCTTCACTAATATCCCTNTCGGCGTAACTTGGAATACCTAAGAATTTTTCTCTTGTCATTAATATTCCTTGACCATCTCCCTTAGATCCATGACATACAGCGCAGTAAATATTATATAGCTCTTTTCCTTCTGAAATATTCTCGTCATTTAATTCTAAAGGAGATAATAGATTAACTTTTGCTGATTCATAACCTTCATTAGTATCTGAATATTCATATGGAACCCAACCTCTTGGGATAGATCCTTCAACAGGGATTTGAGCTTCAATTCCATTTGAAAAAGCATCTGACTCCTGATAAGTACTGTAACCTACAGATTCGTACATGTTAGGAAAAAACTGATAATTAGGTTTAGATTTATCAAAACATGAAANAGTCAAAACACTAAACAATATCATCACGCTAAAAAAAGTATATTTTTTCATTAGTTAGATTCTTTATTATCAATTATTTTAACTTCAAGCACATCAGTTTTCTTAACAGCAGCTTTTAAAGACTTTCCATCACCATGAAATTTGATTTCTATTAAAAATTTATCATCAGTGGTAGATGGCATTGGATTTTCAGCCTCTTTAAAAGGCCATAGTTTACTTCTTAAATAGAAGGTAATAACCATTAGATGTGCAGCAAAAAATACAGTAAGTTCGAACATTATTGGCACAAAAGAAGGCATGTTTTCAATAAATGAAAAACTTGGTTTTCCTCCAATATTTTGAGGCCAATCTACTATCATTATATAATTCATCATGAAAATTGCAAAACAAAATCCAATACATCCATAGATAAATGATAAAATAGCTAATCTTGTTGGCTTCAGNCCTAGAGCTTTATCAAGTCCGTGAACAGGAAACGGAGTNTAAACNTCGTCTATTGAAAAGTTTGATGCTTTTAAATCTTTGACAGCATCCATCAACTTATCATCGTCATCGTATACGGCATGTAATATTTTATCAGCCATTATTTTTTATCTCTAATTTTTTTATAGTTATCACCTGAACTTTTTAATATTGTCTTAACTTCTGCTTGTGCAATTACAGGAAATGTTCTTGAGTATAATAAAAACAACACAAAAAAGAATCCTATTGTACCAACAAATATTCCCACATCTACAAAAGTTGGAGAAAACATTGTCCAAGAAGAAGGCAAATAATCCCTGTGAAGGGAAGTAACAATAATAACAAATCTTTCAAACCACATCCCAATATTTACAACAATTGAAATGAAAAATGAAAAAAGAATACTTGTTCTCAATTTTTTTATCCACATTAATTGTGGTGAAAACACATTACACGTCATCATAGCCCAGTAAGCCCACCAATATGGACCAGTAGCTCTATTTAAAAAGGCATATTGCTCATATTCAACACCTGAATACCAAGCAATAAAAAGTTCTGTTATGTAAGCTGTACCAACGATAGATCCCGTAATCATTATAACTATGTTCATCAATTCAATATGTTGAACAGTTATATAATTTTCTAAATTAGATACCTTTCTCATTATAATAAGCAAAGTATTAACCATTGCAAATCCAGAGAAAATTGCTCCAGCCACAAAATAAGGTGGAAAAATAGTTGTATGCCAACCAGGAATGACAGATGTTGCGAAGTCAAAGGATACTATAGTGTGTACTGATAAAACTAAAGGAGTTGCTAAACCAGCTAATACTAATGAAACTTCTTCAAATCTTTGCCAATCTTTTGCTCTTCCGGTCCATCCAAAGCTAACTAAACTATATATTTTCTTTTGAAAAGGTTTAACAGCCCTGTCTCTAATCATAGCAAAATCGGGTAATAATCCCGTCCACCAAAACACCAAAGAAACTGATAAATATGTAGATATTGCAAAAACATCCCATAATAAAGGAGAATTAAAGTTAACCCATAAAGATCCATACGCATTAGGAATTGGTAATACCCAATAAGCTAACCAAGGACGACCCATGTGAATTATTGGAAATAAACCTGCTTGAATTACAGAGAATATTGTCATAGCCTCGGCAGATCTATTAATTGCCATTCTCCACTTCTGTCTAAATAATAAAAGTACTGCAGAAATTAATGTTCCAGCATGACCAATACCAATCCACCATACAAAGTTTGTAATATCCCATGCCCATCCTACAGTTTTATTTAATCCCCATACTCCAATNCCAGTCGAAATAGTATAAATCATACATCCAACACCCCACAAAAAGGCAACTAATGCAATAGAAAATACTATCCACCACTGTTTATTTGCTTTGCCTTCAATAGCTGCTGCAATGTCAACTGAAACGTCATGATATGACTTGTTGCCAGTTACTAAGGGTTTTCTAATGGGCGCTTCGTAATGAGATGACATATATATTTATCTTTTTACGTATTTCTTATTTTAACTTGATACATAACATTTGGTTTTGTACCTACACTTTCTAACAGATGATACATTCTATCATCCTCTTTTAATTCTAAAACCTTACTATCTTCATCATTAATATCACCAAAAACGATGGCTCCTGTTTCACAAGCAGAAGAACAAGCTGTCTGGAATTCACCATCTTTTATCTCTCTTCCATCAAGCTTAGCATCTAAAATTGTTTTTTGTGTTTTTTGAATACACATTGAACATTTTTCCATTACACCTCTTGATCTAACAACAACATCCGGATTTAAAACCATTTTGCCCAGATCATCGTTCATATTGAAATCGAACTCGTTATTATTGTTATATAAGAACCAATTAAATCTTCTTACTTTATATGGACAGTTATTCGCACAGTATCTTGTTCCTACACACCTGTTATAAGCCATATGGTTTTGACCTTGTCTTCCATGAGAAGTAGCCGCTACTGGACAAACAGTTTCACAAGGTGCATGATTACAATGTTGACACATAACTGGTTGAAAAGCAACCTGAGGGTTTTCAGATGGATTTTCCATTTCACCAAAAACAGATAAAGAATCACTTAGACCATTGATATTATCTTTTGTAGTATTATCACCAGAGAATGTTTCAGCAGAAGAGTAGTATCTATCTATCCTCAACCAGTGCATGTCTCTTGATTTTCTTACTTCTGTTTTACCTACAACGGGTACATTATTCTCCGCATGACATGAAATAACACATGCGCCACATCCTGTACACCCGTTTAAATCAATTGATAAATTAAAGTGGTGACCAACAGATCTGTCAAATTCGTCCCAAATATCAACATCTGGAGAAGTCACAGGAGTTTCAATATGGTTTAAAGAAACCTGTGTCATATAATTCCACTCAGAAGATTTTTTTGTATTAAAAATTTCAAGAGTTGTTTCTTTGATAATATCTCCACGTCCCATTAAAGTATTATGAAGCTGAACACAAGCAAATTCGTGTGTTTCATTCACAGATTCAAGAGAGACGTTTTGGACATTAACAAAATTATTGTAAAATTTATAAGCATTAACTCCAGTTTGTAATTCGTTTTTAACTCCGCTCGTTCTACCATAACCCAAAGAAAAACCAACAGAACCTNTAGCTTGGCCTGGTTGAATAACAACAGGAACTTTTAATGATTTACCATTTATTGAAACATTCGCAAAATTACTGTTTAATGCCCCATTAGAATCATTAATGTTTTTTAATCCTAAATTTTTTGCATCTGATTTAGAAACAGTTAGATAGTTATCCCAAGATACTCTTGTTATTGGATCTGGCATTTCTTGTAGCCAAGGGTTATTAGCCTGTAATCCATTACCCATTGATGTTTTNGAATANAGTGTCAATTCAAAACCATCGGATTCTGAAGATTTTAAACTATCTATATAGTTGTTAATATTTGGAAAAGTATAGGGTGAACTAAATTTTTTTGAGCTATAATTATTATAATAAACTCCATCATGTAAAGCTTGATTCCAAGATGAACCTTTAAGAATTGATACGTTCCAATTACTTTTTAATTCATCGTAAAATGAGTTTGAAGAACCTAGCCAGTTTAATAAAACGTCTTGAAACTGTAAAGTGTCAAAAAGAGGTTTAATAGTAGGTTGTACCAAACTATAGTTACCGGACTTCATTTCTACATCGCCCCAAGATTCTAAATAATGAGGAGTTGCTGCAACCCATTTTGAAAGTTTAGCAGTTTCTGTATTATTCATTGAAAAAGAAACTGACAAATCAACGGACTTTAATGCTTCGTTAAATTGTTCACTATTTGGAAGAGTATATGATGGATTTACTCCAACCATAATTAATCCATTAATTTTTTTATTTAAAACGTCTTCAACAANATCAAAAACTTTTTGATCATCGCCTTGACTAGTATAATTAAGCTTTTGAACATTAATTACTTTACTCTTAATTAACTGATTAATTTTTAGAGAAATGAGTTGTGCCCCTACATCATCAATTCCAGTAATAAAAATACCTTTTCCGTTTGAGTTTAATAAGCTATCTGATATTGATTTTAATTTTACTTCAATATTATCGTCTAACTTAACACCACTATTTTGTCCAGAAACAAGGTCATAAATTCTAAGTAAAGCCTTTTTTTGTAAAGAAGGTTTTAAAGNTATCCTTGTATCTGCATTTGCGCCTGAGAGCGACATATTAGCCTCAATTTGATAGTGCTTAGACATCTTCCCGTTCTTAGGAACTCTTGTTTTAGCATAACCCTTNGAAAATCCTCCACCTTGCCAGTCACCAAGAAAATCAGCAGAAAAAGAAACAATAACATTTGCTTTTTCAAAATCGTAGGTTGGCAATGCTCTAACTCCGTAGCTAATTTCAAAAGCGTCTAACGCTTTTGAATTTGAAATAGAATCGTAAATAATATGATCAACATTAGAATATTTCTTTAGAAAATTATTAATTATTAATTCAGTAGTAGGACTAGCAAAAGTTTGTGTCAGCAAAACAACTTTTTTGTTTGACGCTTTCATTGCATCAAGTTGAGCTTTAACATTTAAATTAAACTGATCCCAAGAAATATCCTGGCCATCCATTGTTGGACCCTGATTTCTTGAACTATCATACATTGAAAGAACTGAAGCTTGAACCCTAGCGTTTGGAGAATTATCTTTTGATTGATTATTGATTTCAATTTTAATTGGTCTACCCTCTCTTGTTTTTACAAGTACATTTGCAAAATCAAACCCATCAGAAATTGATGTTGCATAGAAATTAGAAATACCTGGAACTATTTGCTCAGGTTGTACAACATAAGGAATAGATCTATTAACAGGACCTTCACAACTAGCTATTGTAGCTGCAGCAGTACTAAATCCTAAATATTTTAAAAAGTCTCTTCTACTAGCATTAGAATTTTCTAAACTATTCTCATCTTCAAATAAACTCCCAACAGGAAGTTCTTCAACAAACTCATTTTGTTCTAGCTTATCCACTAATTCACTATCAGAAGACAATTCTAATTCACTTTTCCAATATTTTTTATGGTTTCCCATTTTCTAATATTACTTTTTTAATAATGACATTTTCCACATTCTAAACCACCCATTTGAGCAATAGATAATTCTTCAACTCCATATTTTTTTGACAACTCTTCGTGTATTTTTGTATAATACTCATTGTCTTTAACTTTAATATTTGACTCACGATGACAATCAATACACCAACCCATGGTTAGAGGAGAATATTGATACAGTATTTCCATTTCTTCAACTGGTCCATGACATTTCTGGCAATCAATTCCTGCAACCGAAACATGTTGAGAATGATTGAAATAAACAAAATCAGGTAAATTATGTATTCTTACCCATTTAACAGGNTCAGTATCGCCAGTGTATGATTGNGTTTCTTCATCCCAACCAACAGCCTTGTAAAGTTTTTTTATTTCGTTNGTATAAAAATCTTTAGTGTATCCTTTTTCAAGATCTTCTTCGCCATTGTAATCAGCAATGTTTTCATGACAATTCATACAAACATTAAGGGAAGGAATTCCAGAGTGTTTTGATATCCTAGCAGATGAATGACAGTACTGGCATTCAATTTGGTTTGCACCTGCATGAATTTTATGTGAATAATGTATNGGCTGAACAGGCATGTAACCCTGATCAACTCCAATTTGCATCATATAACCATAGGCAAAATATGCACTAGATAGTAAAAGTAAAATAACTGAAACAAAAATTAAAAATTGGTTTTTAATAAATGCTTGCCAAATAGAAAACTTAGAACCTTGTTTGTTTTCAACATTTATTCCATTTTTTTCAGCAATATTTCTTAAAGTTTTGGTTACTAAAAACAGCATCGTTATTAGTACTAATAAAACTACAGTAAGTAAAACAAGGACGATATCATTTGTTAATGAAGAATCGCTATCAGAATTTATTGTAACTGCCGCAGCATTTGCGTTAACTACAGGTTCAGGAACATAATCAGTATATGCTAATATATTATCAATATCCTCATTAGAAAGTTGAGGAAAAGCATTCATTGCAACTTTATTATACTCTTCGTAAATAGCTACTGCTTGGTCATCTCCAGACTTGATTAGTGCAGCACTATTTTTTATCCAAGAATAAAGCCAGTCTTTATCATATTTAGCAGACACGCCTTTTAGNGCAGGTCCAACTAAATTTTTATTTAGTTTGTGACATGAAGCACAATTAGCATTAAAAAGAGATTTNCCTTTTGCTATATCAATTTCTTGTGCTGAAATATTTAGTGAAAAAGAAAAAATTAAAACAGCTAAAAATACCTTGGAAACAGATACTTGCTTAAACAGTTTCAAAATAGTCTTCAATAAAGATGTTTTTACTACGACTGACAATTAAAAATTGTATCAAAATTAGACGGCAAAAATACAACACAAGAATGATAATTAAAACCTAACTTAAATGTAATTTTTAATTTATATCCATTCTAAATAATTATTAAAAAAAAACCTNNTTATTTTAAAAAAACCCTAGGCAAAAAACTATATTTGTAAAGATGTATAAATNAGTCTTTTCTGTATTTTTTTTATTGATAATTAGCTTTAAATCTTTTTCTCAATCAGATTCAATTATAATAAATCAAGATCCAAAACTTAAAAAAGTTATTGAATTAAAAAAAATTGTAAATCAGGAGGCTTTTACATCTGGCCAATACACTATTCAAGTTTTTAGNGGGAATTTTACAGACTATAAAAATTTAATGGATAAATTGAAAACTGAAGGAAAATATGAAGAAATATTTTACAGTTTTGAGACGCCATACTATAAAATAAGATTAGGAAAATATGTGTCTAGAATTAAAGCAATAAAGGAACTGAAAAATATTAAAAAAGAATTTAGTTCAGCATTTATTTTACAACCTAAATAATTACTTTAATTTCTTTTTTATTTCAACTTGAGAATATGCTTCAATCACATCACCAATTCTAATATCATTGTAGTTTTTGACTTGTAATCCACAGTCATAACCTTTAGACACTTCCTTTGCATCATCTTTAAATCTTTTTAATGACGATAATACACCAGAATTAATAACAACACCATCTCTTATAATTCTTATACTGGAATTTCTGAAAATCTTTCCACTAGTCACCATACAACCTGCAATAGTACCAACTTTAGAAATTTTAAATGTTTCTCTAATTTCAGCATTTCCAGAAATTTCCTCTTTGAATTTTGGAGCTAACATACCTTCCATAGCATCTTTGAGGTCATTTATTGCATCATAAATAATTGAATAATTTCTAATATCGATTTCTTCCTTATCAGCTATTTGTCTAGCATTTCCGGTTGGCCGAACATTAAACCCAATAATTATTGCGTCTGAAGCAGAAGCTAATAATACATCTGACTCTGTAATTGCGCCAACAGCTTTGTGAATTATATTAATAAGAATTTCGTCAGTTGATAATTTTTGAAAGGAATCGGTAAGCGCTTCAACAGATCCGTCAACATCACCTTTTAAAATAATATTTAACTCTTTAAATTCACCCACAGCAATTCTTCTTCCAATTTCATCAAGAGTAATGTGTTTTTGTGTTCTAACTGACTGTTCTCTAACTAACTGCGTTCTTTTTACTGCAATTTGTTTTGCTTCTTTCTCATCTTCAAATACATTAAATTTATCTCCAGCTTGCGGAGCTCCATCAAGACCTAATATTGATACAGGAGTTGAAGGACCAGCCTCAATAATTGCATTTCCTCTTTCGTCCTGCATTGCTTTAACTTTTCCAGAATTTTGACCAGCCAATAAATAGTCTCCAATTTTTAAAGTCCCAGACTGGACTAAAATCGTAGAAATATAACCTTTTCCTTTGTCTAGGTAAGCTTCAACTACTGAACCTACTGCAGCTTTATTTGGATTTGCTTTAAGTTCTAAAAATTCTGCTTCAAGTAAAACCTTTTCAAGTAATTCATCAACTCCCGTTCCTTTTAAAGCAGATACATCATGAGATTGAATTTTACCTCCCCATTCTTCAATAAGTAAATTCATACCTGATAGCTTTTCTTTAATTTTATCAGGATTTGAATTTGGTCGATCTATTTTATTAATAGCAAAAATAATAGGCACACCTGCAGCTTGCGCATGACTTATTGCTTCTTTTGTTTGTGGCATTACATCATCGTCAGCAGCAATTACTATAATTACTAAATCTGTGATTTGGGTTCCACGTGCACGCATGGCAGTAAATGCTTCGTGACCGGGTGTGTCTAAAAATGTTATGTTTTGACCATCTTTTAATACGACATTGTAAGCGCCAATATGCTGAGTAATTCCACCAGACTCACCAGCAATAACATTTTCCTCTCTAATATAATCTAACAGAGAAGTTTTTCCATGATCTACATGCCCCATAACAGTAACAATTGGCGCTCTTGGAAGTAAATCTTCAGGGCTGTCTTCATCTTCTTTTATAGAGTCTTCAATGTCAGCAGTTACAAATTCAACTTCATAGCCAAATTCATCTGCTACAATAGTTAAAGTTTCTGCATCAAGTCTTTGATTCATAGTTACCATAATACCTAATGACATGCATGTAGAAATAATCTCGGTTGATGTTATCTCCATCATTGTAGCAACTTCTCCACAGTAATAAACTCAGTAACTTTAATTGTTTTCTTTTCGGCTTCATTCTGAGCTAAATCCTCATCTGATTTCAATTTATGAGAATCTCTTTTTTCTTTTCTNTACTTAGCTCCTTTAGATGAAGATCTACCTTGTAGTTTTTCTAANGTTTCTTTAATTTGTTTTTGAACATCAACTTCCGAAGGCTCACTTGCAACAGGCTTAGNTCTTCCGCCAGNTTTGTTAAAATTCCTTTTGTTATTATTATTATTTTGGGCAGATGGCTTTACTGGATCTTTAGAAATNCGAATTCTTTTTCTTTTTGACGCAGGATTGGGTTTTTGTGTAGTTGGCTTAGGTTTTTCAAACTTTCCTAAGTCAATTTTATCTCCAACTGTTTTTAATCCACTTAATTTAGTGTAATTTGTTTTAATACTAGAGCTGTCTTTATCAACTTGTGGCTCTTCTTTAGTTTTTTCAGTCTTTTCAACAGGTTTCGCAATTTCTTTCTTAGCAACTGGTTCCTCTTTTGTATTTGGCTTTGGTTTATTGAACTTTTCTAAATCAATTTTACCTAAATGAACAGGTTTTTTGATTTCAGCTCTTTCAATAAACGAACTTCTTTTCTTCTCTTTTTCTTCAAGTTCTTTTTCAAGCTTAACTCTTAACTCTTCTTTTTCTTTTCTTTTTTCTTCGCTTAAATCGTGTGACTCTACTTTACTTGATTTGTCAGAACTAAATTCATTCAAAAACAAAGTATACTGATCAGGTGAAATTTTAGTAGTAGGTCTTGCATCAATTTCATGCCCGTTTGAGGCAAGAAACTCAACTGCTCTATCAAGAGAAATATTAAATTCTCTTAAAATTTTATTTAATCTTGTTAATTTAATTTCACCCATAAATAATTTTATTATTCAGAAAATTCTGCTTTTAATACGTTTCTAACTGACAAGATAGTTTCCTCTTCTAAATCAGTTCTTTTAATCAAATCTTCAATATCTTGCTCTAAAACACTTTTTGCAGTGTCAAGACCAGCTTTCTTAAATTCTTCAAGAACCCATCCTTCAATTTCATCAGAAAATTCAGTTAATTCAACATCTTCCTCAGCTCCTTCTCTATATACGTCTATTTCATAACCAGTTAATTGACCTGCTAATCTAATATTGTGTCCACCTCTTCCAATAGCTTTCGANACTTGCTCTGGATCCATGAAGGCTTCTACAGTTTTTTTCTCTTCATTAATTTTTAAAGAAGAAATTTTTGCTGGACTTAATGCTCTTGTTATTAATAATTGAGTGTTATTAGTAAAATTGATAACATCAATGTTTTCATTTCCAAGTTCTCTTACAATTCCGTGAATTCTAGATCCTTTCATACCAACACAGGCTCCAACTGGATCAATTCTATCATCATATGAATCCACAGCAACTTTTGCTTTTTCACCAGGTATTCTAACAACTTTTTTAACTGAAATTAGGCCATCAAATACTTCAGGAATATCTTGTTCAAAAAGTTTTTCTAAAAACTTTGGAGAAGTTCTTGAAAAAATAATTGAGGGCTTATTTCCTTTTAATTCTACAGACTCAATAACGCCTCTAACAGAATCTCCTTTTCTGTAAAAATCAGAGGGGATTTGACGGTCTTTAGGCATAATTAATTCATTGCCATCATCATCAAGTAATATCACAACATTATGTCTAATATGATGGACTTCTGCTGTATATATTTCACCAATTAAATCAATAAATTGTTTGTAAATAATTCCATTATCATGCTCATGAACTCTAGACACTAAATTTTGTCTTAATGAAAGAACTGTTCTTCTTCCAAGATCAACTAGTTTAACTTCTTCTGATACGTCCTCACCTACTTCAAAATCAGGTTCGATTTTTCTAGCCTCAGTAATTGAAATTTCTTGATTTTCGTCCTCAACTGCACCATCTTCAACAACTATTCTATTTCTCCAAATCTCTAAATCACCTTTATCGGGATTAATAATTATATCAAAGTTATCATCGTCACCATACTTTCTTTTAAGAGTGTTTCTAACGATTCTATTAAAGATAAATTTTCCATGCTTATATTTTATTAAATTCAACTACTAAATTTGCTTTTTTAATTTCTTCAAAAGCAATTAATTTATTTTTTTTGACTGTCACTTTGCCTTTTCCAACAGGTTTAGGCTCACGAGCGGTCCATTCTAATGTGATATCTTGTTCGCTTACTTTAATTAAACTCCCTTTTATATCATC
>JGI26253J51717_1000239_pt1 | contig 22547 bp, 24 predicted proteins | sample SaaInlV_100m_DNA_6_FD_51717 | JGI IMG/M metagenome (IMG submission 51717)
AAAGCGTTAAAAAAGAAAAATAAAACATCATATCCTTATCATATAAAATTCAATACAGGGCTAAATAGGATTGGTTTTTTAAAAAAAGACATACACAAACTCTCAAAACTAATTAAGTCAAATCTCCCAAAATACCTCTTCTCTCACCTTGGTGCTTCTGAGGATTTAAATGAAAAAAAATACACAAAAAAACAGATTGAAGAATTTATTTCAATTGATAAAGCTTTAGAAATTGAATTGGAAACTCCTTTGAAAAAACATCTGTTAAATACGTCTGGAATATTAAACTATTCAGACTATCAATTTGATATGGTAAGATCTGGAATTGGATTATACGGATTTGGCAATGACATTAAATTTGAAAAAAACCTTAAACCTGTTTTGACATTAAAAACCATAATATCTCAAATTCATGAAATTAAAAAGGGGGAATCTGTGGGGTATAATAAGGGATTTGTTGCAAAAACAAATTCAGTTATTGCTACTCTTCCTATTGGTCATGCAGACGGAATTGGAAGACAATATGGAAATGAAAAAGGAGAAGTGTTAATTGAAAATAAAATGGCTAAAATAGTTGGAAACGTTTGCATGGATATGCTAATGATTGATGTAACAAACATTAAATGTGAAGAAGGAGATGAAGTCGTTTTTTTTGATGACAAATCTTATTCTGCTGAAGAATTTTCAAAAAAAGCAAACACTATTTCCTATGAGTTAATTAGTTCAATATCAAGAAGAATAAAAAGGGTTGTTAGTAGATAGTGTTGTATTTATAACTTTTTGTTTTAAAATTGACTTATTTACGCAAGCTACTATTTCCTTTATCATAAATATTTATTTTTGTAAAAAATTAAAATAATGAAACTTGCAATTGTTGGTGCTACTGGGATGGTTGGAAACGTAATGTTGGATGTAATAAAAGAAAGAAATCTTCATTTTGACGAACTTCTTCTTGTTGCGTCAGAAAATTCAATCGGTAAAATTATTACATACTGTGGCAAAGAGTATTCTGTTATTGGTTTAGATCAAGCTCTTCAAAAAAAGCCAGAAATAGCTATATTTTCAGCTGGAGGTGAAACTTCACTACTATGGGCCCCTAAATTCGCTGAAGTTGGTACAGTTGTAATAGACAATTCATCTGCATGGAGAATGGATCCTTTGAAAAAACTAATAATTCCTGAAATTAATGGTTCCCAGATAAAAGAAACGGATAAAATAATTGCAAATCCAAATTGTTCAACAATTCAGATGCTAATGGTTTTAGCGCCTATTCATAAAGAATATGGCGTCAAAAGGGTTATAGTTTCTACTTATCAATCCATTACAGGTACAGGCGTTAAAGCTTTAAAACAGCTAGAAAACGAGTACAAAAATATAGAAGGAGAAATGGCGTATAATTATAAAATTCACCAAAATGCAATTCCGCACTGTGATGATTTTTTGGAAAACGGATATACAAAAGAAGAAATGAAACTTTCAAATGAAACTCATAAAATATTAGATTCTTCAATTAGTATTAGCGCCACAGCTGTGAGAATTCCTGTAATGGGTGGACATAGTGAATCAATAAATATAGAGCTAGAGAATTCATTTGATATTTTAGATATTGTAAGTTTATTGAAGGAAACTCCAGGAGTTGTGGTTAAAGATGATATAGAAAACCTAAAGTATCCTATGCCTTTGTATTCAAAAAATAAAGATGAAGTTTTTGTAGGAAGAATTAGAAAAGATTTTTCTCATGATAAAGCTTTAAACCTTTGGGTGGTAGCTGATAATTTAAGGAAAGGGGCCGCAACTAATGCTGTTCAAATAGCTGAAAAAATAGTAGCTGATTTCTTTTAAGCGTATTTCTCTTCTATTTGAAAATCTTCCATAAACTTGGTGGTATAATTTCCAGAAATATAATCTGGATGGTCCATTAATTGTCTATGAAAAGGAATAGTCGTTTTTATCCCCTCAATAATAAATTCATCCAAAGCCCTACGCATTTTATCAATTGCTTCTTCTCTATTTTGAGCAGTAACAATTAATTTAGCAATCATAGAATCATAATTAGGAGGAATAACATAGCCGCTATATACATGCGTATCCAATCTAACACCATGACCACCCGGTAAATGAAGATTAGTTATTTTTCCTGGGGAGGGCCTAAATCCTTTAAAAGGGTCTTCGGCGTTTATTCTACATTCTATTGAATGAAGCTTTGGGAAATAATGTTCGCCTGAAACCTTAATTCCTGATGCAACTTTAATTTGTTCTTTTATTAGGTCGTAGTCAATAACCTGTTCTGTAATAGGATGTTCAACTTGAATTCTAGTGTTCATTTCCATGAAGTAAAAATTTCTGTTTTTATCAACTAAAAACTCTATGGTTCCTGCACCTTCATATTTGATATGTTCAGATGCTTTAACAGCCGCTTTCCCCATTCTCTCCCTTAAATTATCTGTCATAAATGGAGAGGGGGTTTCCTCGGTTAATTTTTGATGTCTTCGTTGAATTGAACAATCTCTTTCTGATAAATGACAAGCTTTTCCAAATTTATCAGCTACAATTTGTATTTCAATGTGTCTTGGGTCTTCAACTAATTTCTCCATATACATGCCGTCATTACCAAATGAAGCAAATGCTTCTTGCTTTGCGCTTTCCCATAAATCCAAAAAACCATCTTCACNCCAAACTGCCCTCATTCCTTTACCACCACCACCGGCAGTAGCTTTTATCATTACAGGGTATCCTATTTTTTTAGCAATTTTTTTAGCTTTTTCAAAAGAATCTATGATTCCTCCTGAACCGGGTATTGTTGGCACTCCTGCTTCTTTCATTGTTGCGATTGCAGAGGCTTTATCTCCCATTCTTTCAATCATGTCTGCAGAAGCACCAATAAATTTAATTTTATGTTCATCACATATTTTTGAAAACCTAGAATTTTCTGATAAAAATCCATATCCTGGATGGATAGCGTCTGCATTTGTAATTTCTGCTGCCGCAATGATATTTGGTATTTTTAAATANGAATCTGCACTATTAGCAGGACCAATACAAACCGCTTCGTCAGCAAACTTAACATGTAAACTTTCTTTGTCAGCTACAGAATAAACTGCAACTGTCTTAATNCCCATTTCCTTACAAGTTCTAATAATTCTNAAGGCAATTTCGCCTCTATTAGCAATTAATATTTTTTTAAACATAAGTATATGGTTAAGAAGGGTCAACTACAAATAAAGGTTGGTCAAATTCAACTGGCGACGCGTCATCAACAAGAATTTTAACAATTTTTCCTGAGTATTCTGATTCTATTTCGTTGAAAAGTTTCATGGCCTCTACTACACATAATACACTTCCTTCTTTTATTGAGTCTCCAATTTCTATAAAATTTGGCTTGTCAGGTGAAGGCTTTCTGTAAAAAGTTCCAATAATAGGTGACTTAATAGTAATTAGATGGTCAGCTTCATTGGCGTCAGATACCTGAGTTTTTTCTGGTTCTGAGTGAGTTTCTGATGGTATACTTTGAACTAAAGGCTGCGCATTTACCAATACCGGTTCAGTATGAGAAACAACGTTTCCTGAAACTCCAGTTTTAACACTTAGCTTTAAATCTTTTGATTCAATTTTTACTTCGCTCACTCCTGATTTTGCGACAAATTTGATTAACTGTTGAATTTCCTTAATGTTCATAATAAAATAATTAGTGGTTATAAGCCCATTTTAAATACATAGCTCCCCAAGTAAAGCCAGCTCCAAAAGAGGCAAAGATAATGTTATCTCCCTTTTTAAGCTTAGATTCAAAATCGAATAAAAGCAAAGGAATAGTTGCTGCGGTAGTATTGCCATAACGATGAATATTCATTAGGACCTTTTCATCCTTAATGCCCATTCTTTTAGATGTAGCATCAATAATTCTCTTGTTGGCTTGGTGCGCAATTAAATAGTTTACATCTAAATGTGTTAAATTATTGCGTTTCATGATTTGGTCAGAAGCCTCTGACATATTTGAAACCGCGTGCTTAAAGACGTTTTTACCGTCTTGATATATAAAATGTTTTTTTTCTTCTACTGTATCCTTTGTTGTAGGTGTTTGAGACCCTCCAGCTTCAATTCTAAGTAAATCTCTATTTGATCCATTAGATCGTAAATATTCATCTTGAACTCCGTAGCCCTCAATATTAGGTTCTAACAACACTGCTCCAGCACCATCTCCAAAAATAATACAAGTATTTCTATCTGTATAGTCAACTATAGAAGACATTTTATCAGCTCCAATTAAAATAATTTTTTTATATCTACCTGATTCAATAAATGCAGAAGCGGTAGATAAGCCATATAAAAACCCTGAACAAGCTGCGCTAATATCAAATCCAAATGCATTGGATGCGCCTATTTCAGAAGCAACATACGCTGCAGTTGCAGTTGCATGCATATCAGGTGTGATTGTAGCTACAATAACTAGGTCAATTTGTGTTGGGTCTAATTTTTTATTTTTAATTATGGTATTAGCAGCTCGGATTGCCATATATGAAGTCCCAATACCCTTGTCTAAAATTCTTCTTTCTTTAATCCCAGTTCGAGTGGTTATCCAATCATCATTTGTATCAACGATTTTCTCTAAATCTGCATTATTTAAAATTTTTTCTGGCAAAAAAGATCCGACTGCAGTTATAGAAGCTTTAATTTTTTTCAAACTCGTTATTTAGAATTTTGATCAAAAATGGCAAAAAAATGGGAAAAAACGGTAAAAAAAGACAAAAAAATAGCAAAAAATACTATTTTTTTAAAAAATATATTAAGCCTCTGCTTCTACAGTATTGTCTATCAAAACTTTACCTCTGTAGTATAATTTTCCCTCATGCCAATGTGCTCTATGGTATAAATGAGCTTCACCTGTAGTTTTACATGTCGCTATCTGAGAATCGGAAACTTTATAATGAGTTCTTCTTTTATCTCTTCTAGTTTTGGAAATTTTTCTTTTAGGATGTGCCATAATCTTTTATATTAAATCTTTTAATTTGTCCCATCTGGGATCACTTTTATCTTTATTGTCTAAAACATTTGATTCATACTCCCTAAGCTTTTTTAACGTTTCTGTTTCTAAAGAACCGTCTTTCACGCCAGGATGTATAATTTTAATAGGTAAAGATAACACTATCATTTCAAACAAGTATTTTCCAATATTTATTTGTGTTTGTCCAACGGGTAAAACCAAAAGTTCTTCATTATCATCTGACAACTCAGAGCTAAACTTCACCACCAGTTTCATGTTGTGCTTCTGAGAGTATTCGAAAGGCTCATTAGAAACATGACAATTTAGGTTAATCTTCCCTTTAGAATAAAAATTAAATTCTAATAAATTAGATTTTTTATTCAAAATGACTGTTGCCTCTATCTTGCAACTATTAAAATCATTGTATTCAAAATGTTCAAAGAACTCGTTTTCTAACTCGAACTTATATTCATGCTCTCCTTCTTTTAATCCAGTAAAACTAATTACAAACTGATTTAAAAACTGCATAATGCTAAGTTTGAGCCTGCGAATATAAGAAATATTATAATTTTAATAGCCTATTTCTTAGCTGTTTTGGAATTAGACAAGTTTAATGGATTTTTATTTAAATCTTCAAACAGCTTTCTTGATTTAAAAATCTCTATTGCAGAAAAAATTGCGTTCTTAAAAGACAGTTGAATCTGCAAGCCCCTTGCCTGCAATGTCATAGCCTGTTCCATGGTCAGGTGAAGTTCTTACTTTGTTCAATCCAGCGGTATAATTAACTCCTGAACCGAAAGATAAAGTTTTGAAAGGAATAAGGCCTTGATCGTGATAAATAGCTAAAACAGCATCGTATTTTTTATGTTGTCCTGACCCAAAAAAACTGTCACTAGAAAAAGGTCCAAAAACCAGATTGTTTTTTGATGCAATTTCTAATAATACCGGTTTTAATATATCTTGATCATCCTTCCCAATTACACCTCCGTCACCAGCGTGAGGGTCAATTGAAAGAACTGCGATTTTAGGCTTTTGAATACCAAAATCTTTTTTTAAAGATTCGTTAATTAAAGAAAATTTTTGTTCTATTCTCTGTTTTGTGACATGCCTATTAATTTCTTTTAAAGCAACGTGATCTGTTAACAATCCTATTTTCAGTTCATCACAAATCATAAACATCAAACTGTCTCCATCTAACTCTTGTGCTAAATAGTCCGTGTGACCTGGAAACTTAAACTTTTCACTTTGAATGTTGTTTTTGTTAATTGGAGCGGTCACCAATAAGTTAATTTTATTGTTCTTTAAAGCCTGTACTGCTGCTTGAAGAGATAAAAATGACTTTGTTCCGGAGTCCTTGGTCGGCTTACCAAATGTTGTGGTAAAATCGTCTTCCCATACATTTATTATATTAACTTTTCCTTTGACTGGACTTTTATTTATGTTAATTTTTATCGAATTTAACTCAAGATTGAGTTGTTCTTTTTGGCTAGAAATTAACTTATCATTACAGAAAACAATTGGAGTAAAAAAACTTAATATTCTCTTGTCGGCTAAAGATTTTAAGATTACTTCGATTCCTATTCCGTTTGGATCTCCACAAGAAATCCCTACAATAGGTAAAGTTTCATTCTTCATGTAATTTGTTCTTTTATTATTATTATTTTTATCTATTATTTAAAGATATAAATTAATACTCATGTTTACAGGAATTGTTGAACAGCAGGCTAAAATAGTTGATATTAAAAACATCGGAAACAACCTTGACATTACCTTGTCTTGTGAAATTACATCTGAGCTAAAAATAGATCAAAGCGTCTCTCATAACGGTATTTGTTTAACAGTAGTTAATATTAACAATAACTTATATACGGTTACAGCTATTGAAGAAACAATGAATAAAACCACCATCAGCGGATGGGAAATTGGCGATATCATCAATTTAGAAAGAGCTATGAAAATCGGAGACAGGTTAGATGGTCATATGATTCAAGGTCACATTGACCAGATTGGTAAATGTATTGATGTTAAAGAAAAAAACGGAAGTTGGGAGTTTATAATTGAATATCAAAAATCTAATAATATAACTGTTGAAAAAGGATCTATTGCTGTGAACGGGGTTAGTTTAACTGTTGTCGATTCAAAGCCCAATCAATTTAAGGTTGCTATTATTCCATACACTTTTGAGCATACCAGTTTTAAAAATTTAAAAAAAGAGGGTAACGTCAATTTAGAGTTTGATATTCTTGGAAAATATTTGGCTAAAATGGCTTTGAACTATAAATAGTTTAATTCATTCTTAAAATCCATGACAAAGGATCTAGCGGAGTGGTTTTTTGAAATACACTAAATTGTATAGAAGATTTTCCGGTTGAAGAGTTGGTAAAAACTTCTCCTATATATTGATTAGAGTCTACCTTGTCTCCTTTATTAACAAACACTTTTGAAAGATTTTTATATGCTGTTATATAGTTTCCGTGCTGAATTAATACCGTTGGATTACTGCCTCTAAACTGAAGAACTGAAAGCACACTGCCCTCAAAGATAGTTTTTACTTTTTGAGATTTTTCAGTTGCGATTATGATTCCATTACTTTTTATTTTAGCCGTTTTTACAACTGGATGAGGTTGTGTCCCAAACCTTTGAATGACAACTCCCCTTGAAACCGGCCATGGCAATTTTCCTTTGTTTGATTCAAACTTTTTTGCCAAAGCTTTGGCTTCTGGTGTCAATGTAAAGCTTTTGGAATTTTTATTTGATTTGCTTTTATTTGACCTAGCGATAGCTTCTCTAATTAACTTATTGATTTCCTTATCGATTTTTTGACTTTCTTTTTGTTTAGCCAAAATGTTTCTTTTGTATTTTTTCTCTTGATTTCTAAGCTTATATGCTATATTATTTGCTTCTTTTTTTTCTAACTCTAAGGTTTTTTGAGTTGCTCTGTTTTTTGTTAGCAAGCCTTTTTTAACGTCTCTTTTATAAAGCAGTTCTTTTTTGATTTCTTTAAGTTGTTGAGATATTAATTCTATTTTTTTTGCTTGATTTTTTCTAAATATTGAATATTGCTTTATGTATTGAGTCCGTTTTAGTGCCTGAAAAAAAGTCTCAGAAGAAAGAATAAACATTAGTCTATTTTTACCTGATTTAGATTTAAAAGATTTTAAAATCATTTCTTTATATGCCTCTTTTACTTCGAAGAGGTCGGTCTCAAGTTTTTCTAAAGATTCTGAATTACTAACTATTTCTTGATTTAATAAGTTTATTTGCTGATTTGTTAGTTTAATCAACTCTTGCTTTCTTTCTATTTTATAGTTTAAATTTTCAATATCATTAAAAGCTGCTGTTTTTCGTTGTTTATTGGTAAAAAGTAAAGTGTTTATTACTTTCAACTCCTTGTTTAAAAGAGCTTTTTTTTCTTCTAATTGTTTTTGCGTAGATTTTTGTGCTTGTAAAGAATTAAAGCTTAATATGAAAACTATTAATACAGAACACTGCAAGGCTTTCACAAAATTCATAATTGAAGCTTTTTATAACCGTTAGGTATTTTAAAAGGAAAAGAAATTTTTTCATTAATTCTTCTGATTTTAGAATTAAGGTTAATTTTTAATTCCTTTTCATTGTTTTTTGTATTTATTATAACTTTTTGAGGATAAAAATTATTTTCAATTAGTTTATAATCTCGATATTCAACTGTTAGAATTTTATTGTTTTCATCTGTAAAAACTTGTTTTTTTAAATTGAAAGTAATAGGCTCAAAATAGTATTTATGATACAGTTTAGATTTTCTATTATATGAGCTTAACACATAGTTTTTATTTTCAAAACTTTGCTTTAGTTTTTGATTTTTTAAACTTTCGATTGGTTTTCCTGTAATTAAATTTTGAAATGAAACTAATGAAAAATCAAAGTTTAGTAAATCTGAAATATAATCGTAATTCCCGTTATAAAAGGATTTGTTAAGCTTTTCGTAAAATGTAAAATCATTTTTAGAAAGCAATCCCTTAAATAGTGGAATTAAAAGCGAACCACTTATTAAAATTTTTTCTTCATTTTTTAATCTAATTGAAAGATTAAATTGATTTGTAGATCCGTTATTGACAATCGTTGCCTGTGAACGCAACATTAAATAGGAAAACTTATTCTTATTGTTTTCTATTTTTTCTTTTAGAATTTTTGTTGGTATTTTTTTTAAAACTGCATTTGAGCTTGAGCTCTTAGTTAGGTTACAGCTGGAAATAAATAGAAAAAAGACAAAAATTATTTTTCTCATTTCNGCAAGTTAAATCAACTCACTGAAATCTCCAATATTTACAGATTTATAATTGCCGTTGTATTTACAATTATTNCCAATCATAGAGTCTTTAATATTAGCATTTAGTATTTCTGTTCTCTCTCCGATTATAGAATTTTCTAGTTTAGAATCAGAGATGTGAGACTCTTTATATATTGACACATGTGGCCCTACAGTTGAGTTTTGAATAACTACATTATCTGCTATAAATACTGGTTCAATAATATTTGAATTAATTAATTTAATGTTGTTTGAAATCAACTCTAATTTATCATTACTATGAAAATTAAGCATTTNCTTATTAGAGTTAATTGAACTTTTAACATTTCCACAATCCAGCCATGCCGATACTTTTCCAACTTTAAATATTTTACCACCACTCATCATCTTTAATAAACCGTCATTAATTTGATATTCTCCTGAGTTCATTAAATTTTCATCAATGACTTTTTGAAGTTGCTTTTTAAGTTGTGAGATTTCTTTAAAATAATATAAACCGATTACAGCAAGATTTGAGACGAAATCAGTAGGTTTTTCCACTAAAGCTGTGACNTCACCTTTTTCATTTAATTTAACAACTCCGTAAGCTTCAGGATTTTCAACTTCCTTTGTCCATATAACAGCGTCTGCTTCCTTGTCAAAAGGCTCATTAGTTTTTATTAAAGTGTCTGGATAAATTATTAAAGCTTTTCCGCTTAATGATTTTTCTGCACACATAATTGCATGACCAGTTCCCAGTGGCGTAAGCTGCCTGTATATTATTGCGGTCGAATTATACTTCTTTGCTAATAATTTTAACTCTTGAATAATTTTATCTCCAAAAAAAGATTCATCTCCAACAATAAAAGCCATTTCTTCAACAGGCTCATCTATCATCTTAACTGCATCTTTTATTAATTGAGCCAAAATACTCTTACCCGCAATTTTAACAAGTGGTTTTGCAGTTGTAAAAGTGTGAGGTCTTAATCTGGATCCTCTACCAGCCATAGGAATGATTAACTTCATAATTTTTAATTTATACCTGTACTTCCAAAACCTTTATCGCCTCTTTTCGTATCTCCCAAGGAATCGGTTAGTTTTATTATTGGCTGTTCATGCTTGCTAACGACAAGCTGAGCTATTCTATCTCCGGAATTAATAATAAAATTTTCTTTTGAAAGGTTAATAAGTATAACACCTATTTCGCCTCTATAATCAGCGTCAATTGTCCCAGGAGTATTTAATACAGTTATTCCTTTTTTTAGAGCTAAACCGCTTCTCGGTCTAACTTGAATTTCAAATCCTTTTTCTAATTCTGCGTATAAACCTGTTTTTACAAGAGTTCTTTCAAGCGGTTCTAAAGTTATTGGGATATCAACAAAAGCTCTAACGTCCATTCCTGCTGAAAGTTCAGTTTCATATTCTGGAAGTTTATTGTTCGACTTGTTAACTATTTTTAACACCATAATTGACAAAAAAATGTTGTTTTAGCTATTTAAAGCTTCCGCACCACCAACAATTTCTAAAATTTCGTTTGTAATTGAAGCTTGTCTTGCTTTGTTGTAAGTAAGCTTAAGTTCGTCTCTAAGTTCAGAGGCATTGTCAGTAGCTTTATGCATTGCTGTCATTCTTGCGCCATGTTCACTAGCAAAAGAATCTCTAATCGCTTTAAACAGTTGAATTTTTAAAGATTTAGGAATTAAAGTATTTGCAATACTTTCAAGCGAAGGTTCAAAAATATAGTCTAGATTATCTGATCCTTTATTTTCTTTAACAGGAATAGGTAAAAACTGTTCGGATTTAATAATCTGAGTTGCAGCATTTTTGAAAGAGTTGTATATGATTTCTATATGATCGTAGTCATTTGAAACAAAACGATCCATCAATTCATCCGCGATTTTTCCAACGTTCTCATAATTTAATTCTTCAAAAACGTCACTGTCATTTTGAATTATTGTTTCTGTTTTGGAAAGGGTGTCGTTGATTTTTTTCCCTATTGTTAAGAAATCAATTTGTGAATCTCTAAATTTCTCTTTCGACTTAAACACTAATGCTTCTTTTGCTATGTTAGCATTAAAAGCACCACACAGTCCTCTGTTGAACTTATAACAACAACTAAAACTTTGTTAAGTGTTCTGTTTTCTGTGTAAGATTTATTGCCTCCTGCACTTGCTCCGCTGAAACTTTGCATTAACTCAGAAAGTTTATTAGAATAAGGTCTCATTGCCGTAATAGCATCTTGAGCTTTTTTTAATTTAGCCGCAGAAACCATTTTCATAGCACTAGTTATCTGCATCGTTGAGGATACAGACCCTATTCTAATTCTAATTTCTTTAAGATTTGCCATTGATTATTCTTATTTAATATGTAGAGCTTAATTCATCAGCAGCCTTAGTTAAAACACCAATAACATCATCTGTTAATTTTCCAGATTTAATTGTCTCCATTGTCTTTTTGTGTTTTGCGTTTAAAAAGTCAATATATTTTCTTTCAAATTCTTTAACCTTATTTACAGGAACTTTTCTAAGTAAATTTTTAGAGCCTGCAAAAATAATTGCTACTTGATCCTCAACAGTAAATGGATCATTTTGTGCTTGTTTTAAAATTTCTACATTTCTCTTTCCTTTTTCGATAACGTTTAATGTAGCGTCATCTAAATCAGAGCCGAATTTAGCAAAAGCTTCAAGTTCTCTAAATTGAGCTTGATCTAATTTAAGTGTTCCCGAAACTTTTTTCATAGCCTTAATTTGAGCCGAACCACCAACCCTAGAAACTGAAATACCTACGTTAATTGCTGGTCTTACACCTGAGTTGAAAAGATTTGATTCCAAAAATATTTGACCATCAGTAATGGAAATTACATTAGTAGGAATATATGCAGAAACATCGCCCGCTTGTGTTTCAATAATTGGTAACGCGGTTAAAGATCCACCTCCTTTAACTACAGACTTTAAAGAAGAAGGTAAATCGTTCATGTCTTTTGCAATTGCATCATCTGCTATTACTTTAGAAGATCTTTCTAATAATCTTGAGTGTAAATAGAAAACGTCTCCAGGATAAGCTTCTCTACCTGGTGGTCTTCTTAATAAAAGTGACACTTCACGATATGCTACAGCTTGTTTTGATAAGTCGTCATAAATAATAAGTGCAGGTCTTCCTGTATCTCTAAAATATTCTCCAATTGCAGCTCCAGCAAAAGGAGCATAGACTTGCATTGGCGCAGGGTCTGAGGCGTTAGCAGCTACTATAGTAGTATAAGCCATCGCACCTTTATCTTCAAGGGTTTTTGCAATTCCTGCAACTGTCGATGCCTTTTGTCCAATTGCAACATAAATACAATAAACAGGCTCTCCAGCATCATAAAATTCTTTCTGATTTAAAATTGTATCAATACAAACAGTTGTTTTTCCGGTTTGTCTATCGCCAATTACTAATTCTCTTTGTCCACGACCAACTGGAATCATTGCATCAATAGATTTTATACCTGTCTGCAACGGCTCATTTACTGGCTGTCTAAAAATAACACCCGGAGCTTTTCTCTCAAGAGGCATTTCATATAGTTTGCCTTCAATATTCCCTTTTCCGTCAATAGGTTTCCCAAGTGCGTTTACTACTCTTCCTACTATTTTCTCTCCAACATTAATGGAAGCAATTCTTTGGGTTCTTTTTACAGTATCTCCTTCGCTAATCTCTTTTGAAGGGCCTAGTAAAACAACTCCTACATTATCTTCCTCAAGATTAAGTACAATTCCTTCAAGTCCAGAATCAAACTGAACTAGTTCACCGTACTGAACATTAGATAATCCGTAAACTCTGGCAATTCCATCACCTACTTGTAGTACTGTTCCCACTTCATCTAAAGAAGCTGAAGCGTCTAATCCTGTTAATTGTTTTTTAAGTATTGCTGAGACTTCAGCAGGTTTAATTTGTGACATAACCTATGATGTTGATAAATTAGTGTTTTTTGTAAATTCTTGTTTTATAGTTTTAAGCTTGTTTTTAAAACTGGCATTGTATTCAATATCTCCTAATCTTAATACAAACCCGCCAATTAGACTGTTGTCTATTTTGTTGGTTAAAATTGTTTTCTTATTAGTCAATTTAGAAATAATTTCTAATACGTGAGATTTCATCTCATCGTTTAAAGGGACTGCAGTTGTAACTAACGCTGACTGAATTCCTTTGTGGTCTTTATATAATTCAATAAACTTAAAAGATATTGTTTCCAAAATATCAATTCTGTTGTTTTCTGAAAGAACATTGATTAAGCTAATCGAAAGTTCGCTAAGGTTTTTAAAAATTAAATTAAGTGTACTTAATTTAACACTGTTCTTGACAACTCTACTCTCGGCTAAAGACTGTAAATTTTCGTTTTCTTTGAATGTATTAAGAACTATTTGCATGTCAGAATACATTGATTCAAGACTATCTTTTTCAATAGACTCTAAAATTAATGCTTTAGCATAACGAATTGCAGCTCTGTTTGTCTTCATTTATTTTAACGTAACTTCTTTAACAAGGTCTTTAACTAATTTCATCTGAGTTTTATCATCAGACAATTTTTCTTTTAAAACTTTTTCAGCGATATCAATAGAAAGCCCTGCAACTTGGTTTTTTAAATCAACTATAGCCGCATTTTTTTCGTTTTGAATAGTTTCTTGTGCTTGAGAAATAATTTTTTTAGCCTCACTTTTAGCCTCACTTTTAGCCTCATCGATTAGCTGTTGCTTAATTTCTCTTGCTTCTTTTAAAAGCGAATCTCTCTCAGATCTAGCTTTTTTTAAAGTCTCTTCATTATCGGATTGTAAAGAAGCCATTTCTTCTTTAGCTTTTTCAGCAGAAAGCAATGCGTTTTTTATTCCTTCTTCTCTTTCATTCACTGCATCCAAAATAGGCTTCCAAGCAAATTTCTTAAGTAAAAGAATTAAGAAAATGAATATCACTGTTTGCCAAAAAAACAAACCAATCGAAAATTCAGTTATAAGTTTTTCCATTTTTTTTCAATATTAAATTATCTTTTTACAGCACGCTTTCCAATGGTCGGCTGTGCTGTAAAAAGTTTTGATAATTGACTATAGTGCAAAAAGTGCAGCAAAGCCTATACCTTCAACAAGGGCAGCTAAAATAAGAGCAGCAACTTGAATTTTTCCACTAGCATCAGGCTGACGTCCGATAGCTTCCATAGCTCCCTTTCCTGTCAATCCGATTCCAATTCCAACTCCAATTACTACTAATCCTCCACCTACGATTACTGGTATTTCCATATTTATATAATTTTAATTAAACATTCTTTTTTAATGATCCTCCTCNGCAACTGCAAATCCAAAATACAATGCTGATAGCATTGTGAAAATATAAGCTTGTAATAACGCTACTAAAATCTCAATAATAGAGATAAAAAAAGCTAGTCCAAACGATAAACTTGAGCCAAGATATCCTTTGAAAATAAACATCAACCCAATTAAACTGTAAAGCACAATATGCCCTGCTTGAATATTAGCATATAATCTAATAAGCAGTGAAAATGGCTTAATGAAAACACCTAAAAGTTCTATTGGAGCCAATACTATTTTTATCAAGACAGGTACNCCTGGCATCCAAAAAATATGCCCCCAATAACTTTTATTTGCTGTGAAATTTGTAATTATAAACGTGAGCAGCGCTAACGAAAAAGTAACTGCAATGTTTCCAGTTACATTGACTCCTAGTGGTGTTAGACCTAACATGTTTAAAAACCAAACAAAGAAAAATACTGTTAGTAAAAAACTCATGTAGTTTTTATATTTCTTTTCTCCAATATTTGGGATTGCAATTTCNTCTCTGATATATAAAATTATTGGNTCAAAGAATCTGCCCAAACCTTTTGAAATCCCTTTATTTTTAGCAAATGATTTCGCTAATCCTGAAAAAAGCAAAAACATTAAAATTGCAACAAGAATAATGGAAGCAACATTTTTTGTTATTGAAAAATCAAGTGGAGTTTCGTTTAAGGGATGATGATCGCTNTCATAATCNAAAACACCTTCTTTATTGGTTTTATATATTTTACTATCGTGGTAATTTAACTTGTAATAGTTTCCGTTACTTTCAACTACTTTCTTTCCGTGTTTTAGAGCTGANGACATGAAAAAATGAAATCCATTGTCGTATAATATGACTGGAAGAGGAATTTCTATATAAACCTTTTTACCAGTTTCTTCGTCAACCCAAGATGTAATTGAGTAAGAATGGCTGTCTTTTAAATGATGAGTAATATATTCTTTTATTTCTGTTTTAAGACTTCCTTCTTTCTTAGGGTCTTTTATTTTATTGTCATTTGGAGCTGCAGAAATTGTAAGCCCAAAAATCAAGGCAAATATTATGATTATAGAATGTTTTAAATTTTTCAACTTAAGCCTTGCTTATTGGATTAAAATATGTGCGCAAATGTAAGGTTATTAACTAAAAAACAAAAATTAAGAAAGAAGAAAATTTAAAGAATATTAATTTATTTTTTTTAGTTGTTTTATTAAGATGTAAAACGACAATGCCACCCCTATTAAAGTCAAGGTAATTGTAAAGGTTTTATCATAATTATNATTTCTGTCAATATACTTTCCAAGTGAAGCTGAACAAAAAATTGTAACACCCATTTGGGTTACAAGACCAATAAAAACAATAAAAGGGTTACGCTGTTTTTTCAGAATGCGTTTTTTCGGTTGAAGAGAGAGCCTTCATTTTTTTTGCGCCTTTCATCGAAATGCTTGCNTCAACATTTGCTCCAGACTCAACTGCTAACTTACCTGCNACAACCTCCCCTTCAATTCTAGCTGAAGATTTTAATGATAAAATACCTGAAACATCTAAGTTGCCTTTAATAGTTCCTGCAATATCCGAGTTTTCACAAACAATCTTTCCAGAAACAACACCTTCCTCGCCAATAACGACTTTCCCAGAGGTTGAAATAGTCCCTTCAACTTTTCCGTCAATTCTAAAATCTGCTTGAGAAGTTATGTTACCAACAATTACTGTTGTTTTTTCTATAATATCAATTTTATTTGATTCTCTATTTTGTTGCATCTGTTTGTTATTTGATAAATTAAACGCCATATTATTAATTCAAGTCTAAAGTCTTGTAAATCAGTATGTTTTTATACTGGGAGGACAAAGCTACAAAATTATTTTTAAGTCGTAATTCGGGGTTTTTAACAGTTATTTTTAAAGCTGCATCCTCTGCTTTTTCTTTAGTTTCAAAATCGTGAATGACCAGCAGTTTGTTTTGATAATTATACACGTCAAAAGAAACCCTATTATTATTCAAATCGCTGATTATTCTACTTTTAATTTTTGAAAGTTCGCTTTTATTAAAATCTGTATTGCTTACAATAAATATTAGCTTAAAACCTTTTGAAGCCTTTAAGCTGCTTGGCTTTTTCCATTTTCTGTCAATCATAGAAACAGTTTTCTTTAAATCAATAGCGGTTTTATTATCTGAGTATTTTTTTGAAATTTCTTTGAGAAGCTCAGTGTATTTTTCTATACCCTCTAATCTTCCATAAGACTGAGCTCTAAGTAATTCCAGATCAACTTTAATTCCTTCTTTTTCAACAATATCAATATTTAAGTCTACTGATTTTATAATTTTTTCAAAATCTTGATTGTTAAACATTTTAGCCAAACTGTCTCTAAGAGCTAAAGATTTGATTTCATCCATTAATATGTTTGGATCTTTTAATAAAATTTTTGCAAATCTAGAAAGCGAATCGCTGGCTATAATGTCCTTTTTAATTTCTATATATTTTTCATTGTTTTGAATCTTATACAATTTATAAAGCAAATATTTGGCTTTGGTGGCTCTGTTTGAATTTAGGTGTTTAGACAAATATTGAATTAAAACGGTTTCTGCGAGCTTATAATTTTTGTACTTAAAAACGTATAATTCTGCCAACTCCAGTTTAGATAAGTCCATAAGATTGTTGAGACTATCTTTTTGAAATTCAGAAAAGGGTATGTCTTTGTATAGTGCTAAAAATTGAGTTTCATTTTCAGAAACAACTTCGCTGGCATTCTCCTCGCTAGAAATGTTATTGGACGATATATTCTTTTTTAATATCGACTTTTCAGATCTCCAATAAGTATTACGTTCTCTGTTTCCCCAAACAGTCTTAAAAGATTCGATTCCTAGGGTGACTATTTTGTCGTTATAAAAATAAAAATCAGTTTTTTTAAAAGCTACGTCTTGTCTTGCTTTGATAGGATTTGATTTTTCAGATTGTTGTTTGTTTTCTAAACTGATTGATTTTAAAATTTTATCTAACTTTTTTTTATTATAGCTTGAAATTCTTATTAAACTATCATAAAAAATCAGATTTTCTTCTAAATCAACAACTTTTTGAATTCCCTTCTTTTGTCTTTCGTAAAACCAAAATTCTTTGGATTTTTTATCTAAAACCTGAAGTGTACTGTCTAAATATCTTCCTGCCGTTAAGAAATTTGTGTCGTTAAAATTTAGTTCAGAAAACTTTATGTAAGCTTTTGATTTTAATTTTTTATCTGACGGGTTTTCTTTTATCGACAGGTTTAAAAAATTCTTTGCCATGGCAACTGAGTCGTTAGAGAAAAGAAGTTTAGAATAATTGTAATAAATTTTATCCAAGTAGGGTTTGTTTTCTTCATTTTTAATCAGTTTCAAAAATTCCTTTTCTGATTCTGAAGAACTTGAATATAAAAGGGTTCTGACCTTTGCGTTGATAAAAATATTTCTTGAAATTTTTCTTTTAAAGTTTAAAATTTTATTGAAAGTGGTTTTTGCAGAATCTGTTTCATTTTGTTTTTCATACAATTGACCTTTTATATATAAAAGTCTTGCTTTGTAATTTTTATCTTCGGAGTTTCTTTGAGCAAATTCAAGAGTTTTCAAAGCTTCACTAGTTTTGTTGAGTTTTAAATACGCCATAGACAATACAGAGTTGGCTTTTGCAACAATTTCTATACTGTTTTTTTTATTCTTTAAAAGTTCTTGCAGAAGTTCAACGGCTACAAGCTCTTGCTCTAGACGAATGTTAGATCTTGCTTTCCAAATAACAGACTCCTTCCAAGCTTGATTATCAATATTTAATTTGTACACTTGATTAAAAGCGTCAATTGCCTGTACATATCTTTGGTCTAGATATCTTGCTTTTCCAAGCATTAAATACGCTTCTTGCGTTTTAGGGTTGTATTGTACTCCGTTAATTAGCATGGAATGTTTTTGAATGGCTTTGGCTGCTTTTTCCTCAGCTTTCAAAAAATTTTTATTTTCGAGACCGTCAACAGTAATGATTTTTTTTGTAGACTCGATTGGTTCAACTGGCAAAATTTCCCAAAAGTCTTCTTTATAGGATTTTAAAAAACTTTCTTTGCCTTCTTTAATTGATTCGTTTCCGTTAAATAAAACATTAAACGTGGAAACTGTTGAATGATACCGCTTATTTAAGGTTTTGTTTTTCTGAGTTGAACAACCCAAAAATAATATTATGATAACTAATGATGTTACTTTTTTCAAACTTATGTTTCATTAATTAAAAAGCCTTAGCTTCTTTATTAATCAAAATAATGAAATTTAATTTTATTATCCCTTGAAATAAGCTTCTAATTCTTTAAGGGTTTCCTTATTTGTCTTTATGTCTTTTATAAGTTTACCTTTTTCAAGAAGAACTATTCGGTCACAAACTTCAGTAACGTCTTGAATATCGTGACTTGAAACAAGTACAGTTGTGTCTTTATACCTGCTTAAATCTTTTATTATTTCTTTGAGCTTAATTTGTGTAGAGGGATCAAGGTTTGCAAACGGCTCATCTAAAATTATCACTTTTGGCTCTCCAATTAAGGCCGCTATTACACCTACTTTTTTTTGATTTCCTTTAGAAAGATCTCTTAAATATTTCTTTCCTCCTAAAATCTCGCCGTGGAAAAAATCTTCAAATTTTAAAACAAAATTATCTACTTGAATTTTTGAAAGCCCTCTCAGTTCACCAATAAAGTAAAAATATTCCTCGGGCATTAAGTATCCAATTAAAAAGGTCTCGTCTAAAAAAGCTGTTGTAAAAGACTTCCATTTTTCACTTGAAGAAACTTCAACGTCATTATTAATTACTTTTCCTTTTGTTGGTTTTATTAAATCCAGTAAACAACTAAAAAGCGTTGTTTTTCCCGCTCCATTATTTCCAATTAACCCAAAAGTTTGACCAGATGGGATTTCTAGTGATAGAATGTCTAATACGGTTTGTTTTGAATATTTTTTAGTGAGATTTTCAATTTTAATCATAACAACTAATTTGTTTTGTAGGCTTTAAGTGTTGAATATTTTTCTGTTTTGTAAGCTTTCATAATAAGATTAAATGCAATAGGTTTTAGAAGTATTCCAAGCGTTCCTAAGGCAGCAACAGCCAAGCACCCTGTAAAGTGATCATAATATTGACTTGTAAAAGAATAAACCAAAACAGGTAAAAGAATTTGAGGAAACCCAACCAGCATTGTTTTAGCGTTAAATGCTTTTTTGTCTCCAAAAGCGTTAGCGCTTGAATTTAAATCAATTGGAGATTTTGTGTAAGCGCCTGCCCAGAGCGTCAAATAGCCATTCACTCCTATATTATAAAAAGCTCCTGCCAAAACAGCATAGATAGCGTTTACTCCAAAAAAAGAATAAATAAATGATGCAAGGACAGTTGAGATTAGGGCTCCTATTACCATAAGTGACCACTTCGAATTTAAATATTCTTTATACTCAATATTTTGAGTCATCATAAGCGGATAATATTGGCTGTCCCAACTAGGCACAAACGAGCCGAACATGAACAGAAATCCTCCAGTTGAAAAAAGATATCCAAAAAAACTCATTGCTGCTGCAAAATCATCGCTCGCCAGTTCTGAATAAGTACTCTCCTGAGAAGCAAAAACAAGGCCATAAAAAAGAAATCCTATGCCCATATAAACAGCTGTTCTCGCTCTCTTAGATCGTTTTAATAGCCGTAAATCGTTTTTAATAAATGTTGCAGTTTTGCCAAATCTATCTAGAAAACTAAAATCTTCCATTTTGGCTTCTTTAGTTTTTACCTGTAAACCNGTGTCAATATGCAGGCCGCCAAGTAAATACTTCTTTACATAGTCGTAAAGCCAAAAAACTAATAGCCAGGTTGTAGTAGTTGCATAAGGTGCAGAGTAAAATAAATAGAAAAACTGTTCAGAATATTCGGTAAAATCTACAATAGAATAATACTCAAGTGCTTTTATTAGAGCCAAAACNNCTCCAATTGTGTAAAGTAATTTGTCTTTGTTGTTTAATAGAAAATTGAAAAAATTGGTAACGTATATAAGCCCTATTATATTAATATTCCAAAAAATTAAGCCTATGACATCAAATTTCCCAGTTTGTGCAAGCAAAAATGAAAAGGGAATTAAAAAAAAGAGCGGAAGAATATTAAAATACGTTAAAACAGTTTTTAAAAGAGAAAATCGAACAATTTTCGTTTTTAAAAGAGGAGTTAACAGTAAGGCTTTAATGTTTAATACTGGAAGTGACTGAATAAAATAACGCATAACAATCAAGTAAGCAAATACGTAAATTAATTGTTTGTTAACGTACAAAAAAGGGGCTACAGAGTCTTCTTTAAGAGGAAACTCAGCCAAAGGCCCTCCGTAGGAAGATGCAATTATTCCCATCATAAAAGCCATAAAAGCAAAGTAAATTATTCCAAACCATTTAAAAATTTTACCAACTAATTTGCCTCCAACAGCTTTTCCCCTGTTAAATTCTTTCCATTGTAATCCAAACATTAATTTAAACATCGAGCTAATATACATATTTAAAAGCATTCTGACAAGAATGTTTTTTGGTTGGTTTTGATTGATTTCGTTTATTATATTTGAAAGAAAAAAATTGAAAAATACTCATTCCTTAATAGTTTCAAATATAAGACAAGAAACTCTAAATTCAGTTGTGATCTCTTTTGAAATTCCACCTAATTTAAAAAAACAATACGCTTTTAAAGCTGGTCAATACCTAACCCTTTCTGCAAACATTAAAGGGGAACAAATTAAAAGATCTTATTCTATTTGCAGCTCCCCTAAAAGTCAGAATCTTCAGGTGGGTGTTAAGGCTATTGAAAATGGTGTTTTTTCAAACTATGTTAACGATGCTTTAAGGCAAGGTGATTCAATTGATGTAACGATTCCAGAGGGAAGATTCGTTCTTGAAAATAGCGCTTCCGCCAACTACTGTGCTTTTGTTGCTGGGAGCGGAATCACGCCTTTAATGTCTATTGTTTCAGGCGTTTTAGAAGACAACGAAAACAGTATTTTTGTTTTGGGATACGGAAATAAAACAAAAGCCAGCACAATGTTTTCTAGTGCTATTGATAAATTGAAATCTAAATACCCTAAGCGGTTTTTCTGTTATAACATCTACAGTCAAGAAAATAATTCAGAAGCGAATTTTGGTAGAATTGATTCTAATTTTATAAACTATGTTTTAAAACAACATCCTCAAATTGACTTTCAAAAGGTTCTTTTGTGCGGCCCAGAAAACATGATAGAGAATAGTAAAGAGGTTCTTGAAAAAGCTAACTACTCTAAAGACAAGGTTCTGTATGAATTATTTTACTCAAAGTCTGATGCTAATGTTAGCGAAAGTGGAAGTGGATCTGCTGCGAAAATAATCTATGACCAAGAAACGATAGAGCTTGATGTTCCAAAAAAAATGACAATTCTAGATGCTGCTCTACAAAAAAACATAGACGTTCCTTATTAGGAGGGGTTTGTTCATCATGTATTGCAAAAATTACTGTAGGGTCAGCAACGATGATTCAAAATAACATCTTAACAGATTCTGAAATTAAGGAAGGACTTGTTTTAACATGTCAAGCAATCCCAGAGACTAAAGAAATAACCGTTGATTTCGACGACGTGTAGTTGTTATAAAACCTTGTTAACCGCCAAGATAATATCGTTTACATCAATTGTTCTCATTACATTTTCGTAGCCTTTTGGTGTTTTATTTCCATAAGCAGATGTTGGCAACAAAGGGTATTTTTCTCTGTCTGATTTAAGCTCGTTTTCGGGTTTAGAAAGGAATGGCGCATATCCTGCAAAAGGATGAGTCAGTCCCCATAAAGAAATTACAGGTACATTATAATTTGCCGCAAGGTGTCCGTTAGCAGAGTCCATAGAAATCATAGCGCATAAATTAGAAATGATTTCAAGTTCACTTGATAGTGAATTTAAAACGTAGCATCCCAAAACATTCGGATAGGCCTTGGTCCAAATTTTTAAAATGTCTGTTTCGTA
>JGI26253J51717_1000247_pt1 | contig 22326 bp, 25 predicted proteins | sample SaaInlV_100m_DNA_6_FD_51717 | JGI IMG/M metagenome (IMG submission 51717)
ATGTAATATATAATTTATTAACGCCTAAAAGCCGCGAAACGGTTAAATTGGCGCGCACATAACGATAGGGATCCGTTTTGTAATACTCGGCGGCTCTAATCCCATAGATATCATGCAAAATCGCCAAGGCGAGCATATGCACCGACGCGGTGGCATGCACCTCATCTGTGGGGGCGAGGATTGAAAAATTTTGATCAAACTCCCCCGCGATTGCAGCGTCAAACACATCTTTAATTTCTGTCTTCGCCGCTGCCTCCCCAGCCTGCCAGCGCTGCAAAAGCGTTAGCCCCTGCGGATAAGAATATGCGTCTAAATCCATTACATTTCTCCGCCTGCTTAAGATCCGGTCAACCTATATTNNAAGCCGCGACTGCGGCTTAACTTCACCTTAGTAAGCATAAGAGTGGGCACATCAAATAGACCCATTATAAAAAATTCAATAGATCCAATATAGAGGGATTTTTGTTATAAAACAGTAAGACCAAAAACGTTTTGAAGAAAGAAAAGACCCATGAAACAAACGAAACAAGCTAGAATGGGCGTTACGATCCAGCCAAAAACAATCTTTCCAAGAACCATCCATCGAATGGCGGATAAACCCTGCAGAATCGAAATACCAACCACCGCCCCCACCAGCGCCTGAGAGCTTGAAACCGGCACCAAGGGAATTGTTGGTAACCCCATATTGGACAGCCAAGCTTCTAGGCCGCGTGATGCAAATATAAACAGTACAACCGAATGCGAAATCACCGCGATCAGCGCGGCTGTCGCAGACAGATTGCCAAGCTGGTCTCCAACCGTCATCATAACTTTTTTAGAATAGGTAAACACGCCAAGCGCGATCGCCAATCCCCCTAAAAGCAAAAGCTGCTGCCCCGAGCTGAATACAAATGTACCAATCGTCAAAGGGGGTATCGGTTGCACGGGAATGAACACTCCAACCACATTTGCGATATTATTCGCACCCAAAGAATAGGCACCCAATGCGCCGGCAAGGATCAAAGCAATGCGCTTATACGCATCCGCAAAAACCATATGAACCGACAGGCGTTTTGCGCAGAATTTAAACGCTTTTATGAGAATGATCGCAATTACCCCCGATAAAATCGGGCAAATGATCCAAGTGCTTAGGATTTTTGTTAAAACCACGCTATCGGTGGGATTATTCGAAAAGAAATTCCACCCTATAATGGCGCCCACAATGGCCTGGGATGTGGAAACGGGCAAACCGGCACGGGTCATCGAAAACACCGCAAGTGCCGCTGATAACGCCGTCATGAAGGCGCCGGGCAAAGCAGAAATAGCGCCTAATTTCCCGAGCGTATGGGTTGTGCCCGCCCCGGAAATTACCGCACCAAGGACAACAAATAATGAGCAAATGATCGCCGCAGACCGCCAGCTGAGCATTTTGGTGCCAACCGCTGTGCCAAACACATTTGCTGCATCATTTGCACCAAGCGCCCAGCCCAAAAACAAACCGCTTGATAGAAACAAAAGAACAAGAGGGTCAAACAGCATCAGCTTTGTCTTTTAACCGCGTAAATCGTCAACCGGTCTGCCACATCCTCGGCCTGATCCGCGATTGCATCAATGTGATCCACAAATTCTCTTAAGTGTATTTTCTCAGCAAGCCCTGACTCTGAAGAAAAAATTTGTTTTTTCAAAGCATAACTAATTTTATCGGCTTCTTTTTCATACAGCGTAACCTTAGCATTATAGCTCGAAACCAAATGCGGTGATCGAAAGAATACCCGGCACCCGGCGGCCAACTCATCAACCGATTTCACCACCATATTCGTTAACCGTCTATACCCGGCATTTAAATCTTTATGAATCTCCGGAGTTTCCACTTCAAAAGCCCAAAGAGAACTTTTGAACAGCGAAAGGATTTCATCGGCGGTTTCGATCAACCCCAAAACGTCACCGCGCGAATCTGGTATCAGCAAGTTCGTATAAAGCGCATGTTCGATCTGCCGCCTTAAACTATCTGCCTCTGTTTCTTTCGCGCAAACATGCTCTAGACGCGCGGTAAATTCTTCTGAAACACCAGCGCGTAAATACCCGCGGACGGCCAGCCGATAGATGACAGCAGCTTCCGACAATTGATCAAAAAACTTATCTACCTGCGACTCAAGTTCTTTTGTTCGCCGAAAAAGCCTAGCACTTATCATCAGGTTAAACCTGCCTTTCTGGGGTTAACATTAATCCGCCTGCTTTGCGTGCTGGGCTTGAAAACGCGCCGGCACTTTATTTTTTCCGCCATTTATGCAGAAATTGGGACTTGCGAACAGACCCAATTTAGAGGAATTTATATACCCAATAGGAAAGAAATATGGTAAAATCAGCAAAAGGGGCGTTATTGGCAACGCTGCAAATCGACAAAGGGTCGACAACGCCGATCTATCGACAGCTCGAAAACTTTCTCAGGCGTCTGATCTTAGAGGGCAGCTTGCCTTCCAAACAAAAACTTCCATCCACCCGCGAATTGGCCGAAGAACTGGGCGTTTCGCGCATCACCGTAAAAACCGTTTACGAACAATTGATTTCGGAAGGCTATGCAGAAGCTAAAACGGGTGCCGGCACGTTTGTTTCCGAAGGCTTGATCCCTGAAAAGCCACTGTCGCAGCAGTATGAGAAAACCGGCCCAGCGCTACAAGCGCAACAGTTTTCTGAAATTGCCGAAAAGATAAATGAATCCAAAGCCAGTGCCCGGTTTGGCTCAACCCTAGCGTTTCGGCCCGGCGTGCCCGCCTTGGATAAATTTCCGATAAAGCGCTGGAACAAATATATAGCTGCGGCGCTGAGCCAAGAGGACCGGCGCAATTTAAGTTATGGCGAATTTTATGGATCTGAAAGTCTTAGGAAATCTATCGCCTCGCATCTTGCAGATTCGCGCGGCATGCAAGTGGATCATGAACAGATCATCATCACATCTGGCGCCCAACAGGCCTTTGTGTTGATTTCGCTTATCTTATTAAAAGTAAGTGACACGGTTTGGTATGAAAACCCCGGTCATATAGCGGGACGCGATATCATGTCTTTGGTCGGGGCGACTATTGCACCGATTCCAATCGATAAAGAGGGGTTGGATTTAAGCCATGCCATTGCCCGCTANGCAAAACCTGCGCTTATTTTCACCACGCCCTCACATCAGCAACCTTTGGGTATTACGATGTCATTGCGGCGGCGTTTAGCGCTGCTGAAATACGCCGTCGACAATAATGCTTGGATCATTGAAGATGATTATGACAGCGAATTTCGCTATCGGGGCCGCCCGCTACCAGCGCTGAGCGCTTTGGATAAAAATGGCCGGGTTTTATATGTCGGCACATTTTCAAAATCACTCTGTTCAGCCGTGCGCCTGGGCTATGTGGTGATCCCCCATTGGTTGCGAGAAACCTTCGCGCACACACGAAACATTTTGGGCCAAAGTTCTTCGCCATTAACCGAACAGGCACTTTCACAATTTATAAATGAAGGCCGGTTTGCCGAACATATTCGCAAGATGCGCCGGCTCTATCGCGACCGTCGAGACATGTTACTAAATTGCCTTCTTGAAAACTGCTCGGACAGCCTGATCCCGCAGCAAAGCGATGCAGGAATGCATATTTTAGCAGATTTAAAACATGGGATCGAAGATCAAACAGCCCATAAAGCCCTGCTTGCGCATGGTATNGATTCGCTTCCATTATCGGTTTATTGCAGCGAGCCAATCCAAAGATCGGCGCTGGTGTTAGGCTTTTCAGGCGTGCCGAGAAAAGCGATGCCACGATTAACAAAGAAATTGGGGGAAAAATTACGAAGCTTGCATTAAGGCGCCCTGCTTGGCGGTGTTCGACCACGCTCATAGGGCGCTTTTCAGCCCAAGTAAGTTGTAGAAATGTCCGCTGGGTTTTTACGCAGCGCGGGCAGAGGCTTTATAAGCCGCGCAGGGGGCTGGCTTGGGCATTCGCAGATAAACCGCCCCCGGCGTATTTGGCCAATCCGGTTCCTTGTTCAAGCCCTCAAGCGCTTTAAGCAAAGCAAGGCTTAGCCCAGCTGGCATTACACGGTGACATTTGCCAACACATCCTTGCGCGTGACCTCAGATTTTTTAGCCGCCATGGTCACCCGGCCGCGTTTTAACGTATAAAATCGGTCTGCAAGACTGAAGGCAAAATCAAAATATTGCTCCACCAAAATGATCGCCATATCTCCCTGTTGTTTCAGCAGTTCAATCACCTCACCGATTTGGCTGATAATATTGGGCTGTATGCCTTCGGTCGGTTCATCTAAAATCAGCAATTTGGGACGGGTAATCAACGCGCGGGCAATCGCCAATTGCTGTTGCTGGCCGCCCGATAGATCGCCCCCCTTGCGCGCTTTCATTTTCTTTAAAACTGGAAACATTTCGTAAATATGATCGGGGATTTGTTGATCTTTGGGCGGCAAACAAGAATAACCGGTCTGTAGGTTTTCTTCGACGCTCAGCAATGGAAAAATATCGCGGCCCTGTGGCACATAGGCCACCCCAGATTGGGCGCGTTTAAAGGGGGTCAAACGGGTTAAATCCTGCCCATCCAATTGAATATGGCCAGCCGCCACCGCATGCGCGCCCGATATGGCCCGCATCAAACTGGTTTTGCCCACACCATTTGTACCCAAAACGCAGGTTACCTGGCCTTTTTGAGCCTCCAAATCGATATCATAAAGGATTTGCGACTTCCCATAAAACAGATTGATTTTTGAGGTCTCAAGCATCGCTTACCTTCCTAAATATACATCCAGCACGTCTTGATTGGCGGTCACGTGATCTAACCGCCCCTCCGCCAGCACCGCGCCTTCATGTAAAACCGTCACTTTGCATTCAAGCCGCCTGACAAATTCCATATCATGCTCCACAACCACCACAGCGCGGGTTTTTGCGGCATTGACCAGCATCGCCGTTGTCTTTTCGCGCTCGGTNGCAGTCATACCGGCCGCCGGTTCATCCACCAGCAACAGTTTTGGATCCTGCGCCAGTAACATGCCAATCTCGAGCCATTGTTTCTGGCCATGGCTCAGCTCGCCTGCCAAACGGTGCAATGCGTTATCAAGCGAGATATCACGCGCCAAATCCTCCACTTTTTGGTGATCAGACTTACGGCGCTTATAGAACAACACGCGGAACACATTGCGGTGGTTTTTCAACGCCAATAATAGGTTTTCAAAGACTGTTTGATCTTCAAACACGGTAGGTTTCTGAAATTTACGCCCCACCCCTGCTTGCGCAATCTGTGCTTCATCCAAAGACAATAAATCAATGCTTTTATCGCCCCATTTCACAACCCCCGTATCGGGGCGCGTCTTGCCCGTGACAATATCCATAAAGGTGGTTTTGCCAGCTCCATTGGGGCCAATAATTGCCCGCAACTCTGCCGCTCCGATCTGAAAAGACAGGTTGTTAATGGCTTTGAAACCATCAAAGCTGACCGAAACGCCAGACACTTCTAAAAGCGAGCTCATCCTCAGCGCCTTTTCATAAAGTTTAAATCGAACAGGCCACCGATCCCCTTTGGCGCGAATAGCGTTACCAGCACAAAAGACACACCCAGCAAAACTTGCCACCAATCCACCCATTTGATCACACCAAACCCAAGCGATAGATCCGGGGCCTGCCCACCGGTAAACCATGTGGATAACAGGCTGACAAACGCCGCCCCGATTACCGCACCATAAATGCGCCCGCGTCCGCCAATCGCCACCCAAACGGCCAGATAAATTGANGCAATCGGGGCCATTTCTGCCGGGTTTACGATACCGGCTTGCGGATAATACAGCGCCCCAGCAATGCCCGCGATGCAGGCCGTTACGGTGAAAATAGCAAGTTTATAATGTTCAACTTGATAACCGAGAAACCGCACGCGCGCCTCATTATCGCGAATGGCCCGAATAACCGATCCAAATTTTCCACCCACAATGAAGCTGATAAGAAGATAGCCCCCCCCAAGCGCTGCCGCCGAGCCCCAGAGAAACCACAAAGCCACCTGATCTTGGCCTGCGCTCACATAAGGCAGGTTTTGCAAACCCGATAAGCCGTTATTGCCGCGCAAGCCGCTTTCATTTTGAAACAGGTATAATGACAGCGCCAAAGTGAAAGCTTGAGTCAAAATTGACAGATAAACGCCCGTTACCCGNGACCGGAACGCCAACCATCCAAACAAAAAGGCCAAAGCGCCAGGCAGGGCCACCACCAAGATGAGCTGCAAAAAAAGGCTATCCGCAACGGCCCAAATCATCGGAAATTCGCTGCTGCCCACCACCCCAAAAATTTGCGTGCCGACCCCCTCAATCACCTCTTGCGGGGTGGGCGGAATTTCCGCTTGCGCCATCGATGTGGCCACAATGGTTTCGGTGCGCGCATACATCAGCCACATGCCAATCATATAGCCACCCAACCCAAAAAAGGCGAAATGCCCCAAGGATAATATGCCACAATACCCCCAAACCAAATCCATCGCGATAGCCGCAAGGCACAAACACAATGTTTTGCCGATGGTTTTGATGAAGGAGGTCGAAATTACGCCCCCCCCCATTCCCTCAGATAAAACGGAAACGATAATCGTAAAAATGGCCAAGCCTGATAGGAAGATCAACGCCGAAGGCGGGATTTTAAAACTGGTCATATACCTACCTCAATCTCCTGCTGCGCGCCCTTTAAGCGCGATGATACCCCGCGGACGGAACTGGATAAAAATGATAATAAATAGGATCATGTAGGTCTGCGCCGCCAATGTATTGGACGGGTTGAACCATTCAATGCCCTTTTGCAAAAAGCCCACCATCGCCGCGCCTGCAAGGCTGCCCCAAATATTCCCAACGCCGCCTACAACCACGGTCATAAAGCTTTGCACGATGTAATCATTGCCCATCTCAGAGGTGACTTTGGCGTAAAGGCCGATCGCCACACCGGCAATGCCTGCAATCCCAGAGCCTAACCCGAAGGTTAACATATTCACCCGATCTGGATTAATCCCCATCAAAGCGGCCATTTGCGAATTCTGCGTCACCGCGCGGGTTTCCAACCCTAGGCGGGTGCGTTTCATAATAAACAGGAACAACGCCAGAAAAATCAGTGCCAGAACGAAAATGGCAATGCGAATAAAGCTGATGGACACCACATCATTGATCATCCAGGCCCCCCCCAGCCAATCGGGTGAGGTCAGCGGGCGTGCTTGCGTTCCAAATATATTTTTGGCCATTTGTTGGAGGGCAATCGAAATTCCAAAGGTCGCCAAAAGCGTTTCAAGGGGGCGGTTATACAACCACCGGATAACCAAGCGCTCCATGACAACACCGGCACAAAAAGTCACTGCAAAAGCGGTTGGAACCGCCAGTAAAATTGACAAAGTTTCATCTGGCACGATTTGTTGCAATACATAGCCCGTATAAGCGCCCATCATGATAAATTCGCCATGCGCCATATTGATAACGCCCATCACACCAAAGGTGATCGCCAATCCTATCGCTGCCAAAAAATAAATCGAAGCCAGCGAGATCGCGTCTAGAAGGATATCAATCATGTTCGACAAACTCACCCGATATGAAATGGCTTTCAGCGCCGCTTGCGCCGCTGCAGTGATTTGCGGATCAGGCTCAAGATATTGATCAAAGAAGCTAAAATTTGACACGGTCGCATCAATCGCGCTTTGACTGATTTGCGCCGGGACCAAGCCAGCTTGCGCCAAAGCCCCATAGGCCTTCATGCGGGCGGCTGGATCGTCTAATTGAGCGATTGGAACGCCGCCAATACGACCCCCGTCAATATTGTCAATCAACGCTTGCTTGATTTGCTCTAAAGAAGGCTGCGCGGCAGCCTCACCGCCCGCCACCAGCAATTGATAGGCCTTTTGGGTTGAGAAACCATTCTGACCCGGCACCAAAACTTTTGCGATATTAGCGTCATCCGGCAGCGCAGTTGCATAGGTGCGCCGGGTCGCTAATAGAGGGTTAAGCGCACCGCGTACCTCAACATCCAACGAGCCGCCAATTGCCGCAATTGCCGTAAGCCGCACCTCAACAGATTGGCCGTATTTCAGCGTTAACAAATGCACCAACTGCTGCTTTTCTGCCACTAGGGCGGGATCTGTTTCTAGCTCCAGCGATTGTTCGAGCAAGGGTAAATAGGCCGGATCTTCATTTCTGCGTATAGACGCTAAGGCGGCTTTGCGCATAGCAATATCCGGCGCATTCAATTGAAACGCCACCAAAGCCCCGGAGATTAAATTGCGCACGCCGCTATTGGGTTTGATCTGCTTAAACCCGGCCTTTTCAAACGGCCCAAGATCGGATTGCGTATCAAGATCAATCATCCGTTTATCTTGAACGGCGATGATCGCATTGGTGCTTTTATTCAGCCATAAGGCTTTGGCGCGCCATTGCACCAGCATAAATTCTACATTTGGTAATTTGCTTGCGACAAGCGCATCGATCGCTGGCTGGATCGTTTTACGCGAGCTTTTTGCTATCGCTTGGCTATGGGTGCTGACAATCTCTGACAAGCTTTGGGCGCTCAACGTGGCCTCGGAGCAGATCACCCAACACGCAAAAAGCGCAGCCGCTAAAACTCTCATACTTTTCACGCCTTGTACGGGTTGAAGGGCAAGACTGCCCTCCAACAATTTCCATCAAACGGATTAATAATTTGAACCGATTTGAACGCAGGATTTGGTTTGCGTGTTGTACATTCCGCATTCTAGGCCTGGCCAGTCAGACACCAAAACAGCGGATTCAGGCAGAAAATCTGTCCAAGCATCGCCGGGAACTTCGCTGGTTTGGCTGATGATATCAAACTGACCATCCGCTTGGATTTCACCGATCAATACCGGCTTTGACAAATGATGGTTGGGCAGCATTTCAGCCATTCCGCCGGTCAAGTTGGGAAATGTTTGGCCGTACATTTTGGCGCGCACCGCATCAACCTCTGAACTGCCCGCAGCTTCAACCGCGTTCACCCACATATTAAACCCGATATAATGCGCTTCCATGGGGTCATTCGTTACCCGCTCATCGCCCATACGTGCTTTCCAAGCGGCAACCCACTCGGTATTAGCCCCTACATCCGCTGACTGGAAATAATTCCACGCAGCCAGATGACCCACAAGATTGCTTGTGTCTAATCCAGAAAGTTCTTCTTCCCCCACCGAAAATGCAACCACCGGAATGTCATCTGCCGAAATACCTGCGGCTGCTAATTCCTTGTAAAAGCCAATATTTGCATCGCCATTAATCGTGGAAATCACCCCAACTTTTTTGCCATCGGCGCCTAAAGCCACTACGTCAGCCACGATTTTGGACCAATCAGAATGGCCAAAGGGCGTGTAATTTACAAAGATATCCTCTGCCGCGATATCTTTTGAGATCAGATAACTTTCCAAAATATTATTGGTTGTGCGCGGATATACATAATCAGTGCCCAACAAGGCGAATTTTTCAACGCCCAGCTCTTCGAGGAAGTAATCCGTTGCTGGTATGGCTTGTTGGTTGGGCGCCGCGCCAGTGTAAAAGACGTTTTTCGAGCTTTCTTCGCCCTCATATTGAACCGGATAGAACAGCAAGCCGTTCAACTCTTCAATCACCGGCAAAACGGATTTGCGCGACACGCTTGTCCAATTGCCAAACATCACATCTACCTCATGCACAGTCAGCAATTCCCGCGCTTTTTCAGCGAATAAGGGCCAATCTGAGGCAGGATCAACCACAACTGCCTCCAATTGCTTGCCCAGTACACCACCCTTGGCATTTTGCTCCTCGATCAGCATCAACATCGTGTCTTTCAACGTTGTTTCTGAAATTGCCATCGTGCCCGATAAGGAATGTAGAACACCCACTTTAATCGTATCAGCGACCACAGCAGAGCTAAGCAGCGCGCTAAAAAGAACGCCGCCAGCCAAAGAATTTTTTAAATTTTTCATTTAAGTCTCCTCGCAGACAAAACCGCAGAGTGGCTTGTATTATGGGAGGCCACCACCTAGAGTTTCGCCTGCAACTAATGTTGCAATTTGTGTGGCGATCGTTCCGAGCTGCAATTCGATCGGTCGTCACACGCCGTTACCGTCACATGGCCGCTCTGTGCCAAGCCGGTGATAAAGTCGTGCCGAGCGCAGGTGGAAAGCTCAAGGCACGCGGGCAAAAAAAACAAAAAACAAAAGTTTTCGACTATAAATTAATCATCGCCCTCTTAAATGATTAATAAATAATCGAAAACTAACCGAATTCCTTGAAACCTTCTGCATATGTTTGGATTTTCTGCGTCAAACCCGCAAGAAAGCGCAGGTGCAAAGACATGGCGCCTGCGCAATTGAGGATCGCGATGAAAGACCTATTGGACAACTCTGTTATCAATACCCCGCGCGCAATCGGCAGCCTCGCTGTCACGGCGCAAGCAGTGGATGGGTCAAGCCGTTTGAAAGATCTGTATCAAAACGGCTGCCTGAAAGCTTTGTTTCCCAACCAACCGGAACATCTGGAAGCGGTTTTGATCAATACATCGGGCGGCATAACGGGCGGCGATCATTTATCCTTTAACGCAAAAGCCGAACCACAGGCGCATCTCACGCTGACAACCCAAGCCTGCGAGCGGATTTATAAAGCTCAACCCGATAGCATAGGGCGCGTTGAAACCACGCTTAGCATTGCCCCAGAAGCCTCATTAAACTGGGTGCCTCAAGAAACTCTTTTTTATGATAAGGGGGGGTTGAGCCGCCGCTTAACCATCCGCATGCATCACAGCGCGAAGCTGTTGATGGTTGAGCCGGTTATCTTCGGCCGTCATGCGATGGGCGAAACGCAGATTTCTGGGTTTTTGCGCGATCAGGTCGAGCTTTGGGTTGATGAAGCCTTGGTCTATCGCGATGTGGCGCTGCTATCTGGTGATATTACAGCGACTTGCCCGCCCCGCGGTTGCCGCCGGTCTCGGTGCCATGGCCAACATACTCTACCGTGCGCCCGATGCAGCGCGCCTTTGCCGCGCCATCCAAACCCAGCTCAACGACACTTCAGGATGCAGCCTCATCGCTCCTGATCTTTGCGCGCTGCGTGTTTTGGCGCATGACGGCTATGCGCTGCGCCAAATCATACTGCCGATCTTGGATCGCCTAACGCAAAACACCCTGCCAAAATGTTGGAGATTATAAATGCAATTAACCCCAAGGGAAAAAGATAAGCTGCTGATCGCGATGGCGGCAGAAGTTGCGCGCAAGCGCCTGTTACGTGGGGTAAAGCTCAACCATCCCGAAGCGATAGCGCTGATTTGCGATGCCGTTGTCGAGGGCGCGCGCGACGGGCGCAGCGTTTCAGATATGATGCAATTTGGCGCCACCATCATTGCCCGCAGCGATTGTATGGAGGGCGTGCCCGATATGATCCCCGAAGTACAAGTGGAAGCAACGTTTCCAGATGGCACCAAGCTTGTGACCGTTCACAACCCAATTCGATAGGATATTAAAATGAAAACAACGCTCCGTTTACTCTGCACTTTTAGTGCGGCCCCCGCCTTCGCGCATCCGCATATTTTACCCCATGGCGCGCAGAGCGGCACATTGCCTGAACTGGCAGCCCCCGTTTTGGCGGGGATCGTTCTTATTTTCGCTAGCGTGGTGCTTATAAAGCGGACCCGAAAGGCCGACCTATGAAACCGGGCGAACTGATCTGCGCCGCGGGCGATATTATCTTGAATGAGGGCCGTGAGGCGATCGAATTGCTGGTCGCAAATACGGGCGACCGGCCCGTTCAAGTGGGCAGCCATTACCATTTTGCCGAAACCAATCCCGCACTTGAATTTGACCGCAGCGCGGCGCATGGGCAGCGTTTGAATATCGCTGCAGGAACCGCTGTGCGCTTTGAACCCGGGCAAAAACGCGCGGTCAGCCTTATCAAAATAGCGGGCGACAGGCGGGTGTTTGGATTTAACGGAAAAATCATGGGGGATCTGTAGGACATGGCAGTCAATATTAGCCGCCGAGATTATGCGGGGATGTATGGGCCAACCACGGGCGATAAGCTGCGTTTGGCCGATACGGAGATTTTCATCGAAGTTGAAAAAGACCTGACGAGCTATGGCGAAGAGGTTAAATTTGGCGGCGGCAAAGTGATCCGTGACGGTATGGGGCAGTCGCAAGCCACGCGCGCCGCCGGCGCTGCTGATACGGTGATCACCAATGCGCTGATTTTGGATTATACGGGCATTTACAAAGCCGATATCGCGCTGCGCGATGGTCGCATTGCCGCGATCGGCAAGGCCGGCAATCCCGATACGCAGCCCAATGTCGATATTATCATAGGACCGGGCACCGAGGTGATTGCCGGCGAGGGGAAGATCCTCACAGCNGGCGGGTTTGACAGCCATATTCACTTTATCTGTCCGCAACAAATCGATGATGCCTTGCATTCCGGCATCACCACCATGCTGGGCGGAGGCACCGGCCCCGCGCATGGCACCTTGGCCACCACCTGTACGCCGGGGCCTTGGCATATCGCACGGATGCTGCAAGCCGCCGACGCTCTACCGATGAATTTGGCCTTTGCGGGCAAAGGCAATGCCTCCTTGCCAGCGGCGCTTGAAGAACAAGTGCTCGCGGGCGCCTGCGCGCTGAAACTGCATGAGGATTGGGGCACCACACCAGCGGCTATTGATACCTGCCTCAGCGTGGCCGATGCAATGGATGTGCAGGTGATGATCCATACCGACACGTTAAACGAGTCAGGATTTGTCGAGCATACGCTTGCCGCCATGAAAGGGCGCACCATCCATGCCTTCCACACCGAAGGCGCTGGCGGCGGTCATGCCCCCGATATTATCCGGATTTGCGGGGAAGACTATGTGCTGCCCTCCTCCACCAACCCAACCCGCCCCTTTACCGTCAACACGGTCGAAGAACATCTTGATATGCTGATGGTCTGCCATCATTTGGATAAATCGATTCCCGAAGATATCGCTTTTGCAGAAAGCCGCATCCGCCGCGAAACCATCGCAGCGGAAGATATATTGCATGATATGGGCGCCTTTAGCATTATTGCCTCAGACAGTCAGGCGATGGGGCGCGTTGGCGAAGTGATCCTGCGCACGTGGCAAACCGCGGATAAAATGAAACGCCAGCGCGGCGCCTTGGCCGAAGAAGCGGGCGATAATGATAACCTAAGGGCCCGCCGCTACGTGGCAAAATACACCATCAACCCTGCCATTGCGCATGGGATTTCACATGAAATCGGTTCGATAGAACTTGGCAAGCGCGCCGATTTGGTGCTTTGGTCACCGGCCTTCTTCGGCGTAAAACCCGACATGGTCGTGATGGGTGGCAGCATCGTCTGCGCGCAGATGGGCGATCCAAACGCGTCGATCCCAACTCCGCAACCAGTTTACAGCCGGCAAATGTTTGGTGCCTTTGGCCGCGCCGTTGAGCACAGCGCGGTGTCCTTCGTCTCGCAAGCTGCACAGGCAGAGAATGTGCGCGAAAAATACGGGTTGGCCAAACAAACGCTGGCGGTGCAAAATACGCGGCAAATTGGCAAATCCGATTTAAAGCTCAACACAGCCACGCCGCAGGTTGAGGTAAACCCTGAAACCTATGAAGTGCGCGCTGATGGCGAGTTATTGACCTGCCAGCCGGCTGAGACCGTGCCCATGGCGCAGCGCTATTTCTTATATTGAGGCCGCTCATGTTGCCAATCGCTCAATCATTGCAAATAGATCCGCCAACCGGGGCCGCAGATTACACCTGTTCTCTGACCTATGAGGAACGGTTTTTGCGGCGCCGCAAACTCAGCACGGATTGTGGCAAAAACTTTGTGGTGGATCTGCCCAAAACCACCGATCTAAAGCAGGGCGACCACCTGCTGCTGTCGAATGAAGAAACCGTTGAAATTCTTGCCAAGCAAGAAAAGCTGATCGCCATCACCGGGCCCAATCTGCTGCATTTGGCTTGGCATATCGGGAACCGTCATACGCCCTGCCAGATCGAAGCCGAGCGGTTATTAATCTGCCATGACCATGTGATTGAGGATATGATCGCAAGGCTTGGCGGAACAACCACGGTTGTGCGAGAGGCCTTCACCCCCGCCGGCGGCGCTTATGGGATGGGGCGTACGCATAGCCATGATCACGGCAATATTGAGCATATGCATCACCATGTGCACGGGGATCATAGCCACCATCATCATGAGCATGAGCATGAGCATGAGCATGAGCATGAGCACTAACAAAACCTTTCTCACGGCGCTTCAATGGCTATCGCCTGCGTTTCCAATCGGTGGCTTTGCCTATTCGCATGGCTTGGAATGGGCCATCGAAAAGCGCCATGTGACGGATCAAATCAGCCTGCAAAACTGGCTGCAAGACCTGCTTGGGCTTGGATCTGCGCGCAGCGATGCCATTTTACTGGCCCTGGCCTTTAAATCGGAAAGCAAGGCAGAATTGATCTATTTGAACCAGCTTGCCTTGGCTTTATCAGCCAGTGCCGAGCGGCGCAGTGAAACGCTTTTGCAAGGGCAGGCATTTGGCAAAACGATCCGCGACGTGTGGGGGCAGGACTGCACGGATTTATGCTATCCCGTAGCGCTAGGGGCGGCGGCGCGGCGCGAAAACCTGATCAAAGAAGACATAATTGCCGCGTATTTACACGCATTCAGCGCCAATTTAATCTCAGCGGCCATACGGCTTGTGCCCTTAGGCCAAACACAAGGCCAACACATCTTATTGGCGCTCACTTCTGAAATCAATGCCTGCGCAGCAGAGGCAAGCGACGCCGATGAAGACGATCTGAGCAGCACAACCTTTCTCTCTGATGTCGCCTCAATGCGGCATGAAACGCTTCACACACGGATTTTTAAAACATGAATAAAATGAATGGACCCGTTCGCATTGGGATCGGAGGCCCCGTTGGGGCAGGTAAAACCTCGCTCACAGCCGCGTTGGCGCGGCGCCTGTCAGAGCGGTATTCGATTGGGGTGATTACCAATGATATTTATACCCGCGAGGATGCAGAAGCCTTGATGCGGTTACAGATCCTACCCGAAGATCGGGTGATCGGCGTTGAAACAGGGGGCTGCCCGCATACCGCAATTCGCGAGGATGCTTCGATCAACCTCTCTGCCATCGCCGAATTAGAAGCTCGCCATCCCGAAATTGAAATCGTGATGATCGAAAGCGGTGGAGATAATCTATCGGCAACGTTCAGCCCAGAATTGGCGGATCTAACGGTTTATGTGATTGATGTGGCCGCGGGAGAAGAAATTCCACGTAAAGGCGGCCCTGCCGTGACAAAATCGGATGTTTTGGTGATCAACAAAACCGATCTGGCGCCCTATGTTGGCGCCGATTTAGAGGTGATGCGTCGCGATGCCTGCGCGCAGCGTCAGGAGAAGCCGTTTTTCTTTGCTCAAATTAAACATGATCAAGGCGTGCAGCCGATTGAAAAACACTTGTTGGATCTGGCGGGCCTATAACCCGTAAGGCTTTAACACCATTACAAAGGCCTAAACCCGATCAGTCACAGCCGACCCATATCAACCTTGCAGAGGGCGCAAAACCGGCGCCCCTGAAGACGGCGGGCCCGGGGCGCTATTTGCCTTTGAAAACCGGGCTGCGCCGCTCGTTAAAAGCCAAAACCCCTTCGCGGCGATCCTGCGTCGGGATCGTCCGGTTATAGGCCTCAATCTCAAAAGCCAGACCATCCATCAAGCCCATTTGCAGCCCTTTATGGATCGCTTGCTTGGCTTGACGCACCGCAATAGGTGCATTTCCAGCGATGGTTTTGGCCATCTCAAGCGCTGTCTCCAACAGGCTTTGCGCGCTGCAAACCGCGTTCGCAAGACCCCAATCATAGGCCTCTTGGGCCGAAAACACCCGCCCCGATAGGATCAATTCTTTGGCGCGCCGCTCGCCAATGGCGCGCGCCAGCGTTTGCGTGCCCCCCGCACCGGGTATGATGCCGATGCGCACTTCGGTTTGCGCAAAGCGCGCGCTGTCAGAAGCATAGATAAAATCAAACGCCGCCGCCAATTCACACCCACCGCCAAAGGCAGCCCCGTTGATCGCGCCAATCGTTGGAAGCGGGCAGGCAATCACCGCGCGCACCATCCGCTCATAAATCAGATGCTGCGCCTGCCACGCTGCATCGGACATGCCGTTGCGCTCTTTGAGATCACCGCCGGCGCAAAAGGCTTTTTCACCCGCACCGGTTACAACCACAACGCGGGTGTCGTCAGGCTGGAGCGCCAAACCCTCAAACAGATTGATCAAATCCCACGCCATTTGCGTGTTAAACGCATTTGCCGCCTCTGGCCGGTTCAACCGAACCAGCAAGACATGCGCATCAACCGATGTAAGCTCCAAAGTTTCAAATGATGTCATAGTTAACGGCTTTCGAATATTGCCTCATATCTTAGGCGAAAATATCGCCGCCTGAACATGGTTTATTTCGAATAGATCTGGAAAAAAGGCGGCACTGGCCCGAAAAAACCATATCCTGGCCAATTCTTCTTGCAGGGCGGGGCGCAGCCAATGCGCCCTTGTTGAAAAATACTCCCTGCCCAGTGCCACGTCCAGCAGCCCCAAATTTACCCTACAAAGCCGCCACCCCAATTTCACTTCAAAATGCGGCCAGCGCCGATCAACGCCAATCCGCCGCTTACCGAAGCAATGAGCGCCAAAAAACAAAAGAACGCACGAAATTTATCTACGGTTAATCGCGGTGAACGCGCAGCGCCATGCGCGTCCATACGTTATAGCGATCCTTAATCACATAACCATGATAGAGCCCCGCACCCATATGTATCAGCGATAGGGTGAGCAGCAGGACCGAAGAGGCCAAGTGAATGGATACAAAACTAGGATATAGCGCCTTGTTTTCAGCAATCAGCGCCGGTATTTTTATCATCCCGACAAGATAAACGTCAAACCCGCCCGCCCATGTCATCATTGAGCCTTGAAGGGGCAACCACAGGCAGATTAGATACAATAGCGACTGCAGAATTTTTGAAACGACCCTATGGCGTTTGGGAAGACTGTCTTCAAAGACGGGCCGGTTGTAAAATTTCCACAGAAGCCGCAGCGCAATCCCGCAAAATAAAAAGGTTCCGGTTATTTGGTGAAACCAAATGAATTGCCCCTTTTCAACCGACGGTTCCATTTGATTTAAATTGATGCCAGTGAATAATTGCCAAAGAATGACGAGGGCCAAAACCCAATGAAAGAGCTTGGCGATTAATCCGTAACTATCAGGTGACGCTTTTAACATAATGGCCCTCATGCGTTTGTTAATGAGCGCTTACGTTCAAATCTTTCTAAGCAAGTTGCCAGAGCTAGAGTTTAGCCCGCGTGGATCTATAAATACGACCCGTTTGCGCGAAATAACAGCTACAGCTTTGCAGCCCTGCCGCGGACAGGCGCGCGACGACGACGCGCAAATGCCAGCGCAAATGAATTGTGACATAATGGTTCTGAAAAACTGCAGGGGACCTTTATATTTAACTTCATCTGACCTCGTGGCGATACTCAAATTCGCCAGCCAGACTGTGGCAGTAAGCTGCACGATTGGCATTTGAAAAGCGTTGAGAAAGCGCGTGGACACGACCGAACCCTAAGCGAATGGCATTGCACCAGACTTATGACGTGACATTGAAAATTTCGGCTTGCCGATAATCCATTATGGCCGGTTTGATAAAAGGTATCTGCGATAAAAAACCCCCATTGCGAGGGGTTTTTTATCTTGGTTGCGGGAGTAGGATTTGAACCTACGACCTTCAGGTTATGAGCCTGACGAGCTACCGGGCTGCTCCATCCCGCGCCAAGTAAAGGCTTAGTAAACCGACTGCAAAAGGATCACAAGCCCCGAAACAAAGAATTTGCAAGAGATTTTGATCAGCCAGACAGGATACGTTCAGAACCAGGCGGTTTTTTATTTCAAGCGCTGAAACATAGGCTGCATCAGCGTTGGCTTTCCAAGAGCTTCCAATACCAACTCACCCCGCGCATCTAGAGCCTTCGCTAGGCCGTAATGCGGGGCCGCCCTGACACCACAGCGGTTAGTCGCGCTTCAATGAAAACCATGCGATTCTCTGCCTGCGTTTTTGAAATATCGCGCTGCCAGCTTAGCTCAAGCGCATCAGCCCCTGCAGCCTTCGCCTGCGCTATTGCCTGATCCTTCAAGATCTGCTCAAGCGTCTCAAGCGCCAGTGTTTCTTGCGTGAAATCCTGCGTGCCCACGCCACTATGTACGCGAAACACACCTTCTGTGGGCGCTGTCACCGTGCCGCTGGCGCGCATCGTAATCTGCCCAACAACCGCGCCGATGGCATTTGCAACATCGCCGTGCTGGGGAATCAGCATCGGGCAGTTCAGGCGCGCGCCAACCGCAGGGTAATAGCTTGGCGCCGAAGCGCCCAAACCCACCACAGGCAGGTTTAGACCAGCATCCAGTTTTATCAATCCACGATGCCCGCTTAGCCCACGTTCCAGCAAAATATGCCCTGCCAAATCTTGCGAGGCCAAGCCAAAGCTTTGCGTTTCTTCGGCAAAGGCCACGTCTAACAACGCAGTAGAGGTTTGCCGGGTGAGCTGATCAATAATCATATCCGCCATATCTTGCGGATTTTTTGCCAAGCGCTGCCCGGCGCCCGTGCGCCGCCGCCCAAAGACGCTAAGGGCTTTTTGCGCCGCCCCGCGATCCCAAAGTTGCGAAGCGCCCAAAACATGGCTGGCATCCGAAGGCGTTAAAGCTGCAATTTGCACCCCGCCTCGCGACAGCAAGCGCCGCAAAACCTGCTGCTCTAACCGGCTTTTCAACACCCTATCCAGCGGCTGAAAATCAAGGGTAAGCCGCTGATAAAGCGCCAGATCGCGGCTTTGTAACCCTTGCATGGCCGGCCCCGAAAGGCGGCGCACAAAACGCCCATCATATTCGCTTGGAAGCGCCGTATGCAGCTGGCGATCTAACGCATCATGTACCAGATCAGGGGCCTCCATCGCCGCCAAGCAAATTGGTAAAACGCGCTTGGGCCCCAGCAACACGCCACCCTGCAACCCTTCAGATAGGAAATGAACTTCGCTATCGCCCCCCAAACCCGAGGTGCGCATGGCAACAGCCTCTACCATGGTGCGATAAGGGCCCACTTGAGCCCCCTGCGGATCCAGCGCCGGTTGGCCATTGCGCAAAACGGCAATATCCGTGGTGGTGCCTCCAATATCAGAGACCAAAGCGGTTTTCTCACCGGTGAGCCACCGCGCGCCCACAAGCGACGCAGCAGGCCCGCTTAAAATGGTCTCGATAGGTTTGTCGCGCGCCAGTTGCGCCGAAATCAAGGCCCCATCGCCGCGCACCACCATCAAAGGTGCCAGAATACCAAGCGCCGTTAATTTGAAGCTTGCCCGCTCAATCAAACCGTCAATCATCCCAATCAAACGGGCGTTTAACACCGACGTGAGCGCCCGCTTTGGCCCATTTAANTTCGAGGATAGCTGATGCGACGCGCTAACCGGCTTTCCNGAAACCGCGCGGATAAGCTGGCTGGCCGCTTCTTCATGCGCCGCATTTCGCGTGGCAAACTGCCCGGCCACGGCAAAGGCTGACACCCCAGTTTGCGCCTCTATCCAGCTTTGCAANGCNCGCAGATCCAAAGGCTGCTGCTCGGANCCTGCGTGATCATGCCCCCCCGGTAATTCGATGGCCGGATCACCGGCCAATACCTCAGACAGACCATGGCGGATCAGATCACCCGGGCGAAACCCTATATAGACCAATGCAACCCGTCCGCCTTGCCCTTCAACCAACGCGTTCGTGGCCAATGTGGTTGAGAGCGAGGCCATCGCAATCTCTTCCGGTTTGACCTGCGAGGCGGCCAAAACCGCCGCAACAGCCTTACCAATCCCCTCAGCCAAATCTGCGCGCGTGGTTAAGGATTTTGCGCTGGCGATCACTTCTGTTTCATCGCGCAGCAACACTGCATCCGTAAAAGTTCCACCCGTATCAACGCCCAGTAAAACGGCCATCTNATCCTCTTAATGATTGACTGTTGCAGCTGCCTCCGCCCGCACCTAGTCACAATTAAAGCCAAAAGAAAGACAGATTACGACACAAAGCCGCGGATCAANGCCGCTTTCGACCGGTTAAAGTTTTTCAAGCTGCGCTTGCGCCCAAATCGCNGCTTCTGCGACCGTTGGGTCAGGATCTGATTGCAGGCGGGAGGCCACCGCGGCCAACTCAACCTGCTGCGAATTTCCGATCGCATAAAGTACNTTGCGTATAAACCGATCACGGCCGATGCGTTTGATCGGGCTGCCCGAAAATTTCTGGCGAAATTCCGCATCCTTTAGCATCGCCAGCTCGGCCAATTTTGGCGCGGTTAAATCTTCGCGCGCGTGAAAACGCACATCTTGCGCGGTTTGGGCAAATTTATTCCACGGGCATGCCGCCAAACAATCATCGCAACCATAAATGCGATTTCCCATCTGCGCCCGTAAATCAAGATCCACCGGGCCTTTATGTTCAATCGTCAGATAGGAAATGCAGCGCCGTGCATCCAACTGATATGGCGCTGGAAAAGCCTGCGTCGGGCAAGCCTGCAAACACGCCTGACAGGATCCGCAATGATCCGGCTCTTTTTCATCCACCGGCAAATCGAGCGTTGTAAAAATCGCGCCCAAGAAAAACCAATTGCCCAGTGACCGGCTGACCAAATTCGTATGTTTGCCTTGCCAGCCAAGCCCGGCAGCCTGCGCCAAGGGTTTTTCTGGCACCGGCGCCGTATCCACAAACACTTTAACAGCGCCACCCTTCTCGGCGATTAACCAACGGGCCAAGGCTTTCAGGCGTTTTTTAATAATATCATGGTAATCTTTATTTCGGGCATAAACAGAAATTGTACCGCGATCAGGCTGCGCCAAAACCGCCATCGGATCTTCACTGGGCGCGTAGGATCGCGCCAGCATTATCACCGATTTCGCCTCTGGCCACAGGGCGCTGGGATCCGAACGCCATGCTTGGCGATCCTCCAGCCAAGCCATTTGCCCGTGATAATTTTTGGCCAAAAACGCGCGCAAATCGGCCTCCATCTGGGGTACGGCCGAGGGTTGGCAAATCGCCAGTTGATCAAAGCCTTCCCCCTTGGCCTGCGCCAAAAGCCGCTGTTTAAGCTCTTGCATCAGATCCCGCGCCCAAAATAGAGCGCCGCGCCTATGCCTGAGCCGGACACCATGTTAGAAATCCAAATCATTGTAATGTTTGGGCGGTGGAAACCCCGGCACTTGATCCGCTAGAATACTTCGAAACGCGGGGCGAGATTTGATTTTTGCGTACCAATCTTTCACGATGGCCGATCGATTCCAATCCACATCTGAAATATAATCTAGCACTGACAGATGCGCGGCAGCTGCAAAATCTGCCAGCGTCATCTGATCGCCCGCAAGCCAGCGGCGCTGGTCCAACAGCTCAGACATATAATCAAGATGAAATTTAATCGCCTTCATACCTGCAATCACGTGTTTGCTTTCAGGAAAACCCTCACCGGTAATTTTCTTGATCACCCGCTCATTTAGCAATTTTACCGTCACATCTTTGTGAAACTTATCATCAAACCACGCGATCAAACGGCGCATTTCGTATTTGTCCAAAGCGGTTTTGGGCAGCAGCGCTGGATCGGGGTATAAATCCTCAAGAAATTCGCAAATCGCACCGCTTTGAGTGAGATAGCCGCTTTCATGCCGCAAAATCGGAACTTGCCCAGCCGGGTTGCGGCGCAAAAAATCCGTGCTGCGCTCCCAGTATTTTTCATCGACCAGCTCCACCTCAATGCGTTTTTCAGCAAGGGTCAGCCGAATTTTTCGGCAAAACGGCGAGAGGGGGGCATGATACAAGCGCAGCATTTCAGCCTTTCAAAACAAATATCGTCTCACTTTGAATGCCTTGTCAGAGCGGATTTTTCAATCCTTCAAACGCCGATTTATCCTGCTTGCCACTATTATATCGCCTAAGCCGGTTTACCAAAGGCGCGGCTGACACAGGCAGCGCGCTTGAGCTCTTTAAACCAAGGGCCCAAGCGCTGCTGTGCTTATTCAGCCGGAATGCTTTTGGCTTCATCCGATAAAGGATGCGGCAGATGCACCAACATCTCTTTAGGGCACACTTGCAAAAAGTGGTCTTTTTCCACATCCCATTGGCGCAAAATATCATGCGCCTTAGGGCTGCCNGTTTCTTCAGCATGGCGTGAAATCAAAGATTTCAACTGCTCTTGCCAATGNCCAATCGTGACCGGACAGGTGACCAATGTTTCCATATTCATCCGGCTTTGCGCCAGCGAGTCTGGATCATAGATATA
>JGI26253J51717_1000251_pt1 | contig 22241 bp, 9 predicted proteins | sample SaaInlV_100m_DNA_6_FD_51717 | JGI IMG/M metagenome (IMG submission 51717)
GAGTAAAGTTAACTTTATCAATCTGAGTTCTAGTTTGTGTAGCAAAAGCAGTATCACCTTGACCTGCGATTGGAACTGTGTTAATATAACCAATTCGTGGTTGTATGCTAGTAGACGATAAGTTCTGATCAATCTGATATTGATATGGGAACATCATGCCTTTAGGTAGAGTATCGTTTGTAACTTGACGTGCTGTACCATAAGGATCGTTGCTACTTGCATAGTAAGCAGGATCATATTCTTTAGGAAAGATAAATGGGTTAACGAGAATGAACTTTTCAACAGCATTAGATGCTGGGTTCACTGCCGTTCCTGCGCCATCAACCAATGTGAATACATTACTCTTTGGACCAATAACTGATTTTACTTGATAGATTGTGCCATTTACAAGATTACCGTTATTTGTACCTACGTACTTAACGTGTTGACCAAATGTAATCACACCTTTTCCTGGTGCAAGTTCAAAACTTAATGGTGGTCGTAGAGTGGAATCATTAGATGCGGCGTCTGCGTTTGTGAACACGACTTTAGCAGTAATTGATTCTTGTTCTTTTAATAGATTGCTATCATATACGCCACCGTGTACCATAAGTAGACCGTCACGCTGAGTAACTAAGTTACCTGCATAGCCTCTTGGACCAATTGTAGGGCTTAGAACGTCTTCAACATCAAAGTTAGCAATAACTCTATCTGACAATGTACCTTGCTTGGTATATTGTGCTGTAGCAGATGCATAACCAAACTTAGTTGATAGATCGTGTTGCATGATTTGCTTCAGGTGATCATGTCTTGCTTTCTCTGAAACTGATTGAGAAGCAATAGCTAGACCATCGCCTCTTTGGTACATAGACATGTTGTACTTTGTTTCTGCATCTCCACCACCGGCGATATCATTTCTGAATCCGTCAATGATATAACCAACGTCTCTTTGACACTTATTCTTCACTTCACGTAAAGTAAAGTCTCTACCGTCTTTTGTGTAGATTATATCAGCTTCGTTTGTAGTAGCTGTACCACCAATAGTTTGATATGCGGCTAGTCCATTATCACCTGCATAAGCAGTTGTACCTTTATTGTATGCTGATACGTAATATGACCAGAAAGGAATCTTCGTATCATATACTGTGTCGATCAAACCACGTGAGCCTAATGAAATGCCTGATGGCGTACCACTAGTTGAGAATGTAAACTGTTGTACAAGAGTGCTTCTAATAGCACCACCACTTCTTGACCCAGTTGTAGATGCACCGTTAAATGCGGCGATTACTGAATCCAAGAGTGTAGTAATTTTTGTTACAGCGGCAGATGATAGTCCGTATGTGCTAACACCATGATCTGTAAATACTGCTTTCAGAATTGTATAGAAGTTTACTTCAAATGGCTCATTCTGATAACTTGCAGTTATGTTAGTATCATTTGATTGAACGTTTAATCCGTTCTCAAAGTTAGTTAGATTGAATTTTGTATGTGCGTCTCCGCCCCACTCTAAATCTTTACCGATGAAAGTGAACCAGTAACCTAAGTCTCTTCTACACTTGTCTCTAACACTTGCTTCTGTGTTTGAACTAATTCCTAGTAATGCGTTGTACATTCTAGCGTGTGCTTGATAGTACGTATCACCGTTAGCATCAGTTCCGTAGTCAGCAAATACGTCTGTTTCTAATTCTGTTTCGATTGCAAAAAAGCTGTCTGCAAGAATTTGTCTATCTCTAGGGAATAGATCACCTGCTAGATAATCTAGTGTTGCTGGTGCTTTACCAACAATACGATAATCGTCTAGCTGAGAGTATTGAATTGTATCGTTAACAGTTGTGTTGTCACCACGTAGTGATGTGCCTGCTGTACCAAAAGTGGATACTGGTGCTTTTAGTAAAGACTGTGTTCTACGAACAACCCCGAAGTTATCATCTTGTCCGTCTTGTCTGTTTTCCCAATAGTAACCATCGTAGTTGTCGTAAATACCGAACTTACGAATAGCAGGGTTTTGAGCCCAAGATCCAAGTGACGTTGTTGTCTTGATACCAAATGTAGCGGCGGATACTCGACCAGGCTGATATCTGAAGAAACGTTTTGATGTCAGAACTGCATTCTGGTTACGACCTGCTGTAACAAGTGCGCCAGCTTCGTTAGGAAGGTGTTTAATACCTCTAGCGAAGTTTCCAGTATCGACATATGCCGCTGGTGAACTTGACCACTCGCTTGGGTTAACATCATACGTGTTAACGTCTGCGAAGATACCAAGTGCAACTTCAGCACGTGGAATACCGAGTAGCGAAAGTGCTACTTCGGATTGAACTTTATTTTGCTCTTCAACAGGAACGGGCGACTGATCCGAAGCGAGTACGACAGGTATCGATCTAGCCGCTGGCTGTTGACCTGGACTCACTGGTGTAGTTCGACCTACGTTTACTACTGAGGAGTTGTTGTTTATATTATTAGCTATACTAGGCATATCTTAGAGTATCCTTCCTTGTGCCAACACAAATTTGTCAATTATATTTATATAGCCGCCATCACCGATTCTGAATCCTGTGGTGCCTGGGAAGTTAATTTTAATATAATTGTATGTATCATCTCCGTCAACAAAGGTATTACTTACGTATGTAACGTCTCCGATTCCGCTGGATGTGTTACCAACTGGTTGGAAGCCGTCGTGTTGAGGTGCCATCTTCACTTTAGATCCTATTGATAGGTACTTCATGTTATATACTTTGAGGGCGTAGTTTGCGCCAGATACTTCTTGTGTAGATCCAGAGACATCTACGACTCCTGTATCATACACTAGATTAACACCTGAGCCTGTAGTTGAAGCTGGGTCACGTACACCAGAGAAAGCGGCATCTGCTACTGAAGACGATGGGATTACACCTGCTCGTACTTCATGCTCATAGCTTACTGAGTACGCAACGCCTACGTGTTCTGGATTTGCATTTCCTGGGCTAGCATCATCTGTATAACCCAATTCAGTGCTACTGCGTAAGTATTTAACAGTCAAGTCACCATTAAGCTGATGTAAACGTACAACGTCTGCGGCGTTGATGTTAAATTGATACTTACCTTCAGTTAGTAGTAGACCGCCTACTGGGCTTAGTACAGGCTTATCAACAGGGTTTCCACTGTCTGAGCCAGAAGTCTTCGTTGGGAAGTCCCAGAAGTATTCTTCGCCACTAACAGTATCTTTAGCGATAAGGAATGTATCGAATAATAGATTAGAAACACCACCGTTGCCGTTATCATCTTGACCGTCTGTCTGAGTTAAATTATAAGCTACACCATTTTCTTGATAGACATAAACTGGTGATGCTACATCTTGCGATCCACCACCTATAACATATCCGTCTTTAGTGTAAAGACTAATTGAATCGTATTCTGAGTTTAGAATGTCTGGTGTAGGTAAGAATTCGTCTGCTGGTCCAATCAAAACATTTGGAGAAGATAGAATAAACTTCGATCCGTAAATAAACAGACCAGAACCAACATTCTCAATAATGTTATTTGTAATAACGCCTCTATCTGTTACCGAGACATCGATGTAATCAGTAAAGTTTTTAATCGTGTTAGATGTGATAATAGTATTTTTACCAGTATCAGCAATAAGAGGGCTGTAGTCATACCTATCAGTGTTACCGCTGTTTCGAATTTCCCCATTTGTAAATCTGAACTCTTTTGAGTCTGTTGCATAGATACCGCCACCGATGACATTTGTAATTCGTACTTTATCGAATAGCGGTGCAATTGCGCCTCTACCAAAGTTTACTGCATAGTTTGCTGTAGAGTTACCATTCGCTGTAGCATCTGCAACTAAGAATTGATTAGAAGCATCTCCATCAAGATCAACACCTGATATTGTTATGTTTGTAGCATTTGTCGATGACGCTGATGCAATCATTGTTGTAGCTGGAGTTGATCCGCCACCTGACCAAGGTAATTTCTTTAACTTAGTAATAAATGGTGTACCGTTAATACCGAAGTTATTTGGTACATTGATACTACTCATAATATAAGTTTTAGCATTTAAGTCAATAGCTTTTCTACCAACGTTTGCGTTTGCAGTTATTGCGTCTTGAATATTTGCAGTGTCGTTGTGACAGATATCTACTGTTCTGTTTGAGTTTACCCAAAGATATGAACCAACGTCACCTAACGTAAGATCAATATGAGTAGTAGTAACGCTCTTAGCTCTAATGTACGTATCAACCCATCCTCTTAGAGGTGCAACTGGTGCTATCAATGGGAAGTGAATTGCTTTAGTATATTGATTTGTGTTTCTATCTCTACTTTGATCACTTTCACCAGGTGCGTTTACATCGTCATCGTGCCAAGATTGGAAGTCTAGATTATAGTAATCATTCCAACCATTGTTTTCGCTAATATCTTTGTAGCCCAGAACTGCAACCAGATGATGATCTGTTTGTGTTGGTAACTGTCTGTAGATTGCGATAGATGTTCCAGCAGTAGGTGTTTGACCTAGAGATAAGCTAATAAACTTATCAGGCGCAAACTTGTTTCCTACAAAGCTTGATAGCAAGTGATCACTAGTTTCACCCTCTTCGATTTCAATACCGATAGTGACTGCATCTAGTGACTGTGCAATCTCACCTGTAATATCGTTAAATTCTGCAATTTTATATGAGAATGTAGCAAGTGTTCCAGTTGTAGTAAGACCTTGNGCTGTTACTGAGAAAGAAGAAATCTGTCTTTCAGCGGCTAGAATAGTAGATGAGTCCTGTAAACTTGCACCGTAAATTCTAAGTCTTTGACCTATATTGTAGTTACCGCTTAATGTGATATCGCCAATTCTAACAACATTTGCTTGTTCTTGCTGTACAGTGTCATCACCACTAGCTAAGAATAGACCAGTTGTTCCAGAGAGACTATCTGAAGTATTACCTTGATCGAATGTCGCAGTATAGCGAGAAAGTTCTGTTGGAAATCTTTCTGTAATTCTAGCATCTGCTCTGGCATTTGTAAAGTATAAATTGGTACCTTCACCCAGATCAGTTGTTGTGATGATACGTGCATTAGTACCAGCAACAGTGTTTTGATAAATGATTCTTGGAGTACCACTATTAGCATCCCATCTCATAAATCCTGTATCGTTATCTAAGTCAGATAACTTCAGTTTATCTTGAGTAGCTAGTGGATCAAAGAATGCTGGTCGGTTTTGCTGATTATTCCAGTCTAGGTAATAGTCACCTCCATAATACGCACTCTCGTACCACAGTTTTGTAGCACTTAGACTGTTAGGCGTATCAAGCCCATTATTATGTGCATTTAAAACGTTAACAAGGGTTTGACCTCTAGTGCTTAACGTAGCTTCACTTAAAATGTTTAGCTGAATGTTGTTCCATGTGATGTGTTTAGTTGTACCTAAATCACTATCACGCAAGACAAACAGATCACCATTTGATGGTGTCGTTAACTCGGATAGGTCGATAAACTTTACTGCCATTTCTTTGCCTTTATAGGTTAATCTTTATCTTATTTATTAACAATCGTTGCAAGAGCATTTTTTGTTTTTTAATTCTTCAACTTCAGCCTTTAATTCTTTAATGGCTTCGATAAGTAGTGGAACAATGCCTTCATATCTTACTGCTAAACTATCGTCAACATCGTACACTACTTCTGGCAGAACTGCTTGCATCTCTTGCGCAATGACACCTGAAATTCTTGTATCTGGTTTTGTTTTATAGTTGAAAGTGTATCCGTTAATAGAATCCACTTTGTTTAATGCATTATCAATTGTTTGAATATTTTCTTTTAGGTTGATATCGGAGAAACTATGAAACGCTGTAATATCATCGTCTGATCGAATAGGTCCTTTAACATCTAGTCTACATGCTCCGCCTGCGACAACATCTTCGATCTCAACAGGACCGTAGAAATATGANCATCTTTTTTATGACTTGCAGAATTCACACCATCTGCATATATATCCATCTGCCCTTCGACTCCATCTAAAGAGCCTTGTAAGAATGTATTTCCTGCTGTACCTGCGCCACCAGAAAGTCTACACTGTGTTACAGTCAAATTAGCAAATTGAGGATCTGATGTTGTTTTAATCTGCTGAATAAGCGATATTTCACCATTAGCAGAATCCATAGAAATACTCTCATCAGTAAAGCCAAATGCCGCACGAATATTAGTATTTGTAGCAAATTTATTAGTAGTTCCTTCGCTGATATCATCACTGTCAAATTGTATAGCGCCGTTAACGTCATTTAAACTATTAACGATACCTGCAACCGATGCTGTACCAGTGAATGTAGCGTTTGTTCCGTCAGTACCATTTTGTAGAACGATTGTACCATTAGGAGCTTTAACATCACCAATCAGATCGGCTGTTAGTCCGTTAGGAAACACACCAGACGTTGGAAGAATACTTGCATCAAGTGTTAGACCTGTTGCTGTAATAACATTAGTGTTTTCGTTGATGGTAAGTGCTTTTGAACCATCTGCATTTGTAATACTAAATCGGTTTGCATGATCTGCGGTGATGATCCAGCTATCAGCTTCATTGCTATCAGCAAATGTGAGTGTAGTGTTTCCTGTGCCATCATTACCGATAGTTAGTTCACCGTCAACATATGAATCGCCTTCAAGTCTAGTTTCGCCGTTGATAGTAACAAGATTAAAGCCTAGTGCAGTGTTGTACGGATTGATTACATCAGAAACAACATTTGCAGTTGAAATGATATCACCATTAATCCATAGTGAAGCACTAGGGTTATCAGTAATCGTTCCGCCTAAACTAGCAGTGTCAGCTACAGCGGAGATGAGTTCGTTTGTTCGGTCTTTCCAAACTCCGAATGTGTTAGTATTAACAATGGGTGTTAAAGTTACGCTCATAGCTGTTCTTCTCTTTTACAAATATGTAGAGTTTTCTCTAGGTGAATAAATGCCTCTTCTAGTCTATTTATTCTTTGCTCTAAGCCGTCTATGTACTTATCACGCTCTCGCCTTTTTTTGGCTGCCTGATAAGCTCTTAGATCAGCATTCACAATCGCTTTGTCTTGTCTTACATATTTCTGTGTCATGTTAGTGCAATCGCTCTATAGTCGTTTATGTGAGCAAAGATGTGTACGTCTGGCGTAATACCAGATAGTCCCTGCGCAATCATCTCATCGCCTGTTGCGTGTCTCATAATAATTCTGACTTGGAATGAAGTGTACTTAATGTCATATGTAGTTTCATTCAAGTCATATTCAAACTCACGATAGTCTCTGATATTAGAAGCATTTGAGAATAGTATGTCACCGCCAGATGCTTGATCTAGTGATATCCAACCACTATCAGAATCCATATCTTCAGGATACACAAACTTCGCTTGAACGTCAATCATAGTACCTGGTGGTCTATATGCAGATAGAATAACTTTCAGACCGACTGCATCGATTTCATCTTCTAGTATAACCTTTTTAGACACATAAGAAGAGGAGTCGTTAGCGACATTTGCAATCTTATACTGATAAGCATTTACTGTAGAGAGATCATCATCGATAATAGGTGATGAAGTTGTATAGCCGCCATTGTTTAGTCCGACTTTAACTACAAATGATTGCGCTTCAGCAGTATTTGGGTCAGCATTTACAATGTTAGATGTAGAATTAATCTTCTTCACACCATTTGTTAGATACGTTGCATCATTGCTTGGTATAGCACGATATGTACCTTCGCTATCATCATTTTTAAGTTTAAACGATGTGAACGTTCTGGATGTGTTACTCTGATAAATCATTGGTTGGAAGTAAGATAGTGAAATATCATCTACACTTACAACTGTTGCAGTACCAGTACCCTCTGTACCGTAAATCACATCAGTCGCTACGAAATGTTTAGTTACCGAAGCAGAAGATTCTTTTAAGTGTATAACGTTTGGATTACGTCTATCCCAATGTGAAACTTTACCAGCGACAGCTAATTGAATAGATGCTAATGCAGTAGATGCGGCATCTAAGAATGCTGAAGGTGGGGTGTCAAGAATAATCACCGTACTAGCATTCGTTTCTGTCAAGGTAAGTACTTTTGCTAGGTGCTTATGAGCGCCTTGAGTAATTAAAACGTAGTCTCCTTGAGAGAAGTTAACTGTAGTCTGAGGTATTGTAATAGTTTGTGCTGTTTGAATATTATCTGTATATCCTGTAGTTGGTGCTACAGTTCCAGCAAGCAAGTTGTATCCTGTCCAAGTTACTGGATATGTGACATTACTCTTTGTAGTATAAACTAGCTCATCAATAGAGAATGTATTAGCTAATCCAGATAGTGATAAGAATTCCATTTTCTTAGGAACAAAGTCTACTGATCCAGATGATCCAGCAAACTCAAGTCTATTTAACTTGAACTTAACGTCTTCATCTTGGTAAGACTTCCATGCTTTGTTGTTTGTTGAAGTAAAGAGTACGCCGTCACCCCAATCGTGTGTTACAGACAATCCACTCTGCAAGTCTGTTCCACCTACTTTAGATGTGAAGACTAGATAGTTTGGATCTAATGCATCAGGTGCTACGACAATCGCATATTCTTTTTCAACATTTAATCTTAACGGGTTATCGAAGATAATGTTAGTTGCAACAGAAGCATCGTCTGATAGACTAACTTCGCTTGGCTTAAGATGCTTCTTACCAAATGGTAGAACTGCTTCTGCTGGATAGCCGTTGATAACTTCACGCATCTCAATAGTCACACCGTTTGTTGTGACATCAGCCATACTACTTTGCCCATTTGCTCTTGCTTTGAAGAAGAGATCGACATCTCGTATAAAGATTGATGTTGCGCCTCTAGCCATGCCACGCTTCACAAAGAACGTCTGTGAGAGCGGGTCACGGTTATGGACTAGTAATCCATCAGCAAAATATGTATTGTTGCCATCTAAGATAAAGTTAAAGACTTGTTGCTCTTTCTCATCTGTATGCCATTCAATAGTTTCAACTGTTATGTAATCACCTTGCTCTGTAAGGATTTCATCACCGACTGCTAAGTCTCCAACCATGATTGACTCAAGGTGTGGATAAGCAACTAGTGTGTCATTCATACGTGGGGCTTTCCAACCATCTTTAGTAAAGACTGGATGCTCTGGTGTACAGAAAGGACCGCTTTCATTGATGCCTACAAGATCACGACCATTTAGTGGTGGGTGATCAAATTCAAGCACAGTGTTGATTGAGCCGTCTTGACCGATAAGCTTTTCACCGATTTCAACTTCTTCAATCTTCTTCTTCGCACCATCTGCTAGAGAAACGATTGTGCCTGCTACGAAACATGACTCCCATCCTTCTTCGCCAGGATTAGGGTCAGGTCTCGGGTTAGGTATAAAGCGAGATGTTGTGTTATGAGTTGTAGTAACAGTTTCATCAACATCAAATGATGGTGTTCTAGTTGTTGTTGTCAACTCAGTTTTACCCACATCGAAGTTGTATCCTCGATATGCACCTTTTGCACGTGATGTACCACCAGAAGATATACTTGAATACTGGTCTACGTCTGCAACTCTAACTTCATGTTCACCTACGAAATAAGTGCTTTCTGGAATTTCGAAGACTGCGGCTAATACACCAGAACCATCTGTTCTAATATTGTCAGTGTAAGTTCCTACTGGATACACTTGTCTAGCAGTTACACCCGTGGCAGTACCACGTGTAGTCGAATTCGAAATCAATGCGCCAGGTCGTACAAGACGATCTACATTTTCTTCGTCAAAGAATAAGTGGTGAACTGTATTAGCTCTTAGTCCTGTTACGTAAATTTGCACTAAGCGTCTTTGTAAATAAGGTCTAAAGTTAATATCTGTTACAAACTCTCCTACTGATGCAGTGCTTTCTGTAACTTCACTTACAAGGCTTTCTGTTACAGTTGTAATAGATGTAGTTGTAGAAATAGTTCTACCGCCGCCACCATTAGTAGTATTACTACTAGTTGAAGACGAAGAACTTGAACGAGTTAATGGTACAAACTCTTGTAAGTTTTCTACTAAATCTAAAATTGGTGTTGCAATGTCAATACCAATATTAACCGCTGGGTTGTTAATAACATCATAACCAGAATCAAATTCTGGGTACAGTTGCATCTTACCTTTGTAGTTGTAAAAGTTAGATACAGCATTACGATAATCTGTTGCAAACTTCTGATCGATTACTTTTACTTTGTTACCGTCATCAGAAAGAAGCGAGATATCGGCATAGTTAGTCACATTTGAATTGCCACTTACTTCTAAGTCAATCGGGAATTGCTGTATTGAAGGTGTAGCGATACGATAGCTTTGCTCAATACTTGCTTTAAAATCTGTATCTATCATATCTGCGACTAGCAGAGACTTGAAGTTATCTACAAGAATACCATTCTTAAATCGATTATCACCATTGGCATCTGTGATCGTTAAACTTTCAGCTTCAGATTCTAACAATGATAGCGAGACTGCTTCTGTAAGTCTATCAACTTTTTTGTCGATTTGCTCAATATCACGCATTGTATAGTTGCGAGTTGAACGAGACTTGAGCCTCATTGCATTATCGCCAGTAATTGCAGTTGGTACTCCAGGGACATATAATTCGCCTAGAGTAAATACATCTGTTAAGTTAGGAAGTCTTGGATTTTCAGATCCATTGCCCTTGATTATTACAAACTCTCCTAGATCATCGATTGCGATAGCATCAAATCTAGGTAGGTAGTATTCGAAGTCTGCGATGATTGTGCCACCGTCAGAGATAGGAATGAAGTCACTAAAGTTTAATGCTGTTCTAGCACCAATGTTTTCTGCGCCTTGAGCAGAAATAGCATATGAGCCTTGAAAGCCAGCATATGGTCTAAAGTCAATAGACCCTAGCAAGCTATACACTCTACCTTCGTTAGACGAATAGTTTCTAATTAAGTTGGCGTCTACGTTTGCATAACTGCTTGCGTCAAGATATCCGTTGACTACGTTTGAAATTCTACGGAATACGATCATTTTAACTAGTAAAATATCACCAGCTTGGACCGCTGTTGCGCCACGCTTGATTGACATACTAGACTTATCGTAGTATCCGTCTTTCTGTCCACCGTTTAATGTAAATCGACCAGTCACATCTTCTGTGCCTGTGCCATCACTAGCTTGGTTTATGATACTCTCGATTTTAACAACATTAGGAAGTCCTAAGTTAGCAACGCCAGCCGATACAGTAGTCTTAACGTAAACTGTCATTTGCTGAATAGTGTCTGCGTTTGTACCAGAGAAGATTGCATCAAAGTAAACAAAGGCTGGCTCACCACTTGCTAAGATATTCGTATCGTTATACGTTATCGAGATGTCGCCGTTAGTAGTGGTGATATTAGTAATCTCTACTGAACGACTTTGACTTGTTACAAGTACAATGTTAGATGTCTTTGGTGTGTACTGAGAAGTATTAGGAATAACTACAACGTTAGTTGAGGTATTAATATTAGTTGAAGTGATAACTTGCTTTATTCTCTTAGTGAACAAAACGTTTTGAATTGATTTCGTAGTTGGGTTACCACCATTAAAGATTAATGCACTATTACGTGTGCCTCTAACAGGAATAGGTACGCCACCTGCTTGAGTAATTGGTGTGCCACCAACAAAGAAAATAGGAGAAGCTTCTTGTCCAGCAAGCTTCTCTATACCAAATACGTAAATTCTACCAGGCGAAACGCTTCTAACAAAACATGTACCAATCTTAGTAGATCCGTTTGTAGCAAATAGATCAGCTTGTGCGCCTAACGTAAATGAGTTAAGAACTACATCGTGAGCTGTATCGACAACAAAGTATTGACCATAAGAAGAAGTAATCGCTTGCTGTAGCTTAGTAGTAGTTTCGCTTTCGAAAGGAATACGTAGTTTTCTAGGAGACATGTTGATGACTTCATGTCCAAATGCGTAAGCCTTACCTGGGCTTATGACTGCATATGCAATTGGATTCTCATCAGCGTCTATTGAAGGTGTTGGGATCTGTAAGCTAACGTCTAAGCCACGAATAGTGTAGTTACCACTTTCTTCGTATGTTCTACGTGCCATTGCCTCTGCAACAACGTTAAATGCTGTAACATCTCTTAGTGAAANTTGACTACCAGATTCAAATCTAGCTATTGCAAAGAATTCTTCTGGTTCTGATCCTGATGCAACCGCAGTAAGAACTGGACGTAGTTTTAGTCTGTCTGCACCAGGTGCATTAACATTGTTAAAGCCTTGTGCGTTGTCAAGCAAACTTAAGTCTGCTCCGTACTCTACAATACTTTCTTCTACGCTAAAGCCGACTGAAACGTCATCTGGAATATTATCATACTTAGAAATAATTACGAACTGTTCTTCTACAAATATGAAGTGACCTTTTTGAAAGATGATACCTTCATCGATCTGCATACCATATGAACTGCCAGCATGATTTGAAACTGTAGCAACTGTTATTCCGTTTGTTGGAACTTCATTACCATCAGGGTCAATTAGCTTTAGCGTTTCACCTTGGTTAAATCGCTTGATCTCTGTCGTACCTGAAGTCGTAGTATTCTTATAAACGATATAGAAAGTTTTGAGATTTGGGGCACGTGTCTCAAAACCATTTTCGCCTATAATAATATCAGCAATCAGACCAGAGCCTGCGCCTTCTAGTTGAAAGTTTCTAGCTACGCCGTCATCTGTATATGTCTGTGAATATACATTAGGATCTGTGATACCAGAATCCGTGATTTTAACATAGTAGATGTCAGGTCTGTTTGAAATATTAACACCACTTATAATGGTGCCTTCTTTGTAAACATTTGAACCGAAACGTTCTACTTGATTTTGTAAGATCGTTTGTAGTTGCGTCAATTCACGTGCTTGAACGGCACGTGCAGGACGAAACAAAACACGACTAAATTGTTTTGTCTGATCAAAATCATCGAAATACGGATCAATGTTTAAGTCTGTATTAATGCCCATTTATAAGTCTTTCCTAGAAGTCAAATACGAATTTAATTTTTTCTTTTCTGTCTGCGTCTCTACTAATAGCGGCGAAGTCTACAAAGTGTAAAAGTTCACCACTAAAGGGGACGTAAGTACCATAAGTGATTGAACCACTAGAACTATTTATAGTCACAGTTTCAGTGGTTAAGCCAACTAATGTATCTTTTGCGCTTAAAGTTGCACCCAAAGTAAACGTAGAGTTAAAATCACCAGTGTAATCGACACAATATATGTACCAAACACTATTTTCTTGTTTTACTTCATGCACTCTAGCATGTATCATTTGCGTTGCTTGTTGTTCAACTAAGTATTGCCCAACATTAACGTTTGGCGCAGTTGAACCTGTAATCTTAATTTTAAGTCTGTTATCCATTGTGGTCGGGAACGTAGCATCAGAAAATGTTGGATCTTTAACTAAACCAACTTTAGTATATGTACCACTGTCTGGAATTACTGAACCACTATCTGTAAAGAAGTTTGTGATGAATGCTAATCGACTCATAAACAATTCTGAAATAGGGTCTTTACCGTGACCACCTGTTGGTGATAGAATAACACGTAAAGAAGCCGCTAAACTAGGGTCTGGATAAGTCTGTTGTAATGGNAGTGGTAAAGATATACTAGCTGTAGCGTACTTGTAACTATTACCTCTTTCATTAAAATTAANACCATTTAATGTTCCGTTTGCGTCTAGTGAACCCCATGCTATTGCGTTAGTTCCAGTCGCTACATCGTTAGTAGGTGTAATAGAAATCTTAGGTACAATATTTGCATTTGAAACTTGAGCAGAATAAGATAAAGCGGTAGCACTCTCAACAGTAATGCGCAATGTCTTATTTGTTGATAGCGCATTAGGAGTACTACTATCTAATATGTCGTACACTGCGCCATCTTCGGTAAAGCGAACATACATTCCTACATAAGCACCGTTTCCTGATCGTGGAGCAGACTCATTTGTTGTGAATACTAATGTGTATCTATTATCGCCAGACGTTGCTTGAATACTTTGCAACTTCAATATACCAGGTAGATAACCAGAGAACAATCCAGATACAGTATTTTGAATAACTATATTAGAGATATCTTCTTTAGTAGTACCTGTAACTCTAACGTCTTCGACATATGGAAGAGACGCTTGTGTTGAGTATTCTGCATATTCAGAAACAGGTATGTTAAACATGTATTTCCAAATATAGCCATCGGATGATGTTGCTACGATATTAGGGTCAACACTGTTAACAGAAGGTTTAGCTATAGACGGCGCACCATTATTATTTGATATACATTTGAATACTTTATATGGACCTTCGTTCTGTTCGCCATCTGGAACAGTTACAAACATATTAAGAGTTTCAATGTCTTCGATATCATCAAACGCATCATAGACAGTATTTTCAGCCCAAGGTATTCTATTAAACATATACTTAATATTTGAAACATCGATTTTCTTTGCAAAAATAACACGGCGCAAGAATTCTCTTTTTTCAAACTGGGAGTTTAAAATATCATTCGTCTTATCGATACTAGAACCCATGACATAGTAATTATTTTCTGGTAGGAACTCATTGATCTCTGCTCTAACAATACTAGTAATAGCTTGCTCTGTAGTATCTGTTAATGTAGAAATCAAACCCCAAATTTTAATGACATCACCTGCAACTAATGTTACACCACCTGCAATCTCAACTGTACCTGTAGTCGAAGTAAATGTGTATTGTGGAGGAACACTGTTAGCACTTAGCACAGTGTTATTATGGATAACAACAACTTGATTATGAATATTTGCTGTCGTAGCATAAGTTGTTCCTAGACCGCTATCAACAACGTAAGAATAATACTTATAACCAGTGTTATTAATTGCACTATAGGCTTCTAAACTTTCTTTGAAAGACTGAACAGCATTCTCATTTTCATTTAGAAATGAGTTATACAGTTCGTTTGTCGTTTCTACTTTAAAGTTTTCTGTTACAACTTTTGCCATTCTGGTACCTTGCTAGTCATTAATATCTTGAGTTATCGTATTTGATGAATCTATATCTAGGGTTTGTATGACAGCCACTAAGTCTCCAACAACAGTGTTAGCGACTACCGCTCCGAGTGTGCTAACATTTGTATTAGCAATCTCTTGTGCAAGCGGTTGAATGCTTAAGTCATATATTTCCATAGACGCATCTAGATCAACGTTTACGTAGTTAGTTGTATTTATGAGAGATGAACCGAACTGTTTTGTGCCCGCTGGCTGAACAACATCAGTAACAATCTCTGTATATGTTTCGGGTGCGAGTATAGATCGAATATCGAATGAATACTCTTGGTAATAATAGTTATCTGGTATTACTTTAGTTGGGTCATTTAAGAATGATGTAGTTGTCAGCCAACCAGCTTCAGTTGTTCCTGTACCCAGAACTTCTAAGTGTGAAGTCGCTACAGTTTTACCGTAGTTAGGATTATTAATAGTTACAACTGCGCCATTTGAATCTGTTGTCTTTAATAGTTTCTCATCACCAATGATATCTACTAACTCATTGTCTTCATATCTAAAGCCGGTGGTTAAGATATTAAGAGATTTGATTTGACCACGTGCAAACTCTGCCGCACCGTCAATAACAGCATTACGACCAATAGGCAGTGATAAATCATCACGTGCTACACTGAGTACATTGTAACTTTCGCCTCTGTACACAATTGGAAATTTCTTATCAAACTGGTAGAACGTGATTGGTCTAAAGTAGAAGATGTCACCATCTCTTCTTAGAAATCTTGCTCGTACTTTATAATCTTCTAGTATACCACTTTGAGTTTGTTCAACTTGAATTGTTTGCTCAAATATATCACCTGATTGGTATCCACTAAAGCGAACATCCTCAAATATAACAGCAACATCACGCTTGTCATACTTCGCAACTTCAGTTTGAGTAATTAAACTTTTAACATCTGATTGATAACCTTGACCATTGTCTGTAATAATCAAACTCTTGATAGTGCCGATATTATATGTAACAGGTTTAAACGCTTCTGCAAGTGTAGTATCTAAAGTCTCAAACAAATCTCCAGACATGCCATAGTTTATACTATCTAATCGAACATCTACAAAGTCACCGATAACATCAGGAATAAAACTAACTGTCTCAGGATCAGCGATTTCACCAATTCTATATGAAGCAGTATTATTAAACGGTGACACCGCTGTGATATATCCACTTTTAGGATATGCTGTGCCTGGATTCACGTGTGGATCACTATCGTTTATAAACTCTGCGGCTGTAATTGCAGACCAGTAACCAGTAAGATCGCCTCTTAGTCCAACAATTTTATCGATATTAGCAATTAGGTATTGTTCTATATTTACTCTAATCCAATTACGTTGAGTTGGATCTGTGAGTTCTCCATTGAAGAATTCGTTAACAGCATTATAGTCGGCGATAGTAATTGTGCCAGTGTCTGTTACGTCAAATCTTTTTCTACCATTAATATCTTCTTCAAAGAATAAATTAAGACCAGGTTCAAAGGATCCACCACTGGGATCATTGACAAATAGAGAAAACTCTGATGCAATGTCTGTACCACTAATAAGATAACCTTTATCATAGAAGTAACCATCGAACCCATATCTAAAAGGTTCTGCGTTATTCAAAGGTTTTGAATATAAAGTATTGTCTGTAGTAATTAAGCTATAATTTGCAGAAGGAAAGTTTACGAATACTAGATCATTATCTTGATCAATACCTACGACTTGACCATACGCAAAGTTTGTAGCTCCCGATAAACCAGATCCGCCCGAATTAAATCTTGCTGTACCTGCTGATAGTGTAGCATCAGAGATAAAGTAATCACCAACTTTTGGGAATCCGCTTCTATCAGCTTGTGGTGTGTATGTATCAGCGTAAGTGCCTGGAAACAATTGAAACGCAAGTGTACCTGTAGAAGTCTGAATAACATTATCAATTACTGCAACTGAATAACCCCATCCACCATCTGTGATATCAAAATCAATGACTGCTGTTTCTGCTTCAGATATCTCTGATACTGCGGCAGTTGCGTTGATGCCTGATTTATTAGACCTAATAATAACTTTATCACCTGGCTTGTTGCCTGCTGATCTGTTAGACCTTTCAATTGGCGCACTAGTGATCGATCCAAAGATATCTTGCCCTGGATATAGATCAACTTCTACACCANTNCGTGCGCCACGCACACGCAAGTTATCGTCTCTAGTAAATGCACCATTTAAATTTGATAGATATAGAATGGGTACAATCAGACCATCTAAAGTCTGAAAAACGAGTTCATCAACAAAAGCGTCTGCCTTTGAAGTATCGCCTGATATTCTATCGCCTTTGCGAATAGGATAATCTACAATAGTAAGTACAGGTGCCATTTCAAGATAGCGTGTTGACCCATACTTTGAATCTGAAACTCGTAGAATGTAATAGCTAGGATAGAATACTTCGATCTCATTGTCAAAGAACATTTGAAATAATAGTTCTACACTTTCTTTAGAACCTTTTCTACGATATAAGTCTTGAATATGTTTTACAATAAAACGAGTATCGTCTGGACCCTTTAAAGGTAATGCATTTAAATACTTCTTTTTAAAGTATAATAGAAAACGCTCAAACGTAGTATCGATATCTCTGATAGCAAACGCATCTCTAAAATCGTTTTGTCTTGTATCGATATATTCATAATACGATTTAACAAAATCAACAAAGATAGGACCCTCTTCCCGATAGATACCAGGAAATTGCTGAGGTATATCAGTGTAAATGTTCTTACGAACTTGTTTACTCGAAGGTCTTACGGTTGACATGTTTAGATGGACCTTACATTAATAGTTACATCTTGTGGTCTAATGATAAGAATTCTATCTTTAGGTGATTTAATATCTTTGTTTGCTGTGTTAGCATATATTTTAATTGCGTTATTACCAGAATAAGAATCTACTTTAAACTTAGACAATTTAACTTGACCTGTAGCGTAATCTACAGTACCAATTTTTCTCTGGAAGATACGTCTAGTAGAGACCGCAGATGTTACTGCTAGAATATTGCCTATACCATCGTCTTGTAATATAACTTCTGTTCCGTTCATTGTGAACGTAGAACTTGAGATCGCAGGCTCGTAATTAGCAAAGCCTACTGTTTCGTCTAATGCATATGGACGATCAAGTTCGTTAACAAAATCAAACGCTGGGTTTGTTATGACGTTAAGTGCTGGCTTATACTCAATAATAGCCTTTGACAAAATCTCTGAACTCTGAATTGAAACGTCAACTGCATCTACGTAATTTGCTATACGTGACTGTCGTAATGCTATACCAAACTGATTAAGATTTGCTTCGCTGTAATCAGTAATAGCTGTCTTTACGAGTGCCGATATGTCAGCAGAGTTCTTTGTAGTTAAGTTAGGATTATAGTTGACACGTAAGTTCATGTCAATGTACATAAACTCAGCCGCTTTAAATACTGGATCGATAGTCAGTGGTGTTTTCTCACGAATGAATTCTTTAAATGCAATAATCTCACTGTCGCCCGCTCCGATAGAACCGAGAACATCAACAGAGATAAACACTTTACCGTATTGTGGAGGCGTTAGTTCATCACCACCATATACAGAGATTGCTTGAATAGACGGGAACTGTTGCTTGAGTAGAATTTCGTAGTCTGATCTAGTTACTGCACGTTCTTGTGTCTGAATAGATTTAGGTGCGAAGAACTTAATGTCTTCTACACTCTCACTCATAGCACCGAACTTCGCAGTGTATGTGTTTGTGACCTGTGCAGGAAAGCCTGCTACGTTATTAATAGGTGAGAAGTTACGTGCGCCATTTGCTTCACTACCTTTTGTTACACGATATTCGATTTCAATAACATTACCGCTTGCTGGTTCAGCACCAAACTTATTGCGACCAAAATCAATTTTATATAGATTATCGAAGTAAGGCTCTAAGTAGAATACACGATCATTTAATTGTACACCAAATATAGAAGTCTTTCTGATATATTCTTTTTTGTTGGACACTGCATTTACATTATCACGTACATTAACACGAATACTATCGATGTCAAGGTTTTCGTTATTGATAATATAGTCTAGTGGATCTGTTGTGCTACCTACTGTATAGAACTCTCTTACTACTTTACCTTCATACACTGGAACGTCTGTAATTGAATAAACACCATTTAATGCTGTGACGCTATGATTTCGATCTGTAGAGAATGTAAACGTTTTATTTCCGCACTGTGCATTAAACTTTGTACCTTTAGGGATTGTTACAAAGTTTGGATTATCAGTTACGTTATTTAAAGTGATATTCAATAATGCTTTTGCACTCTTACGTGAACCAGGTGTGTAACCTAATTCTTTTGCATGGCTTTGTACGTTTTCTCGCATGATAGCAGAATCCATGAACATCTCTGAGAATGCCATGTTGCGATAGAAGTTATTCTGAAACGTGTTAGCCGCAAGAACGTCTAGTAAGACATTCATGTTAGACCCTTCAAAGTCATAGTCTCTGAACTGTGCTTGACCTTTCAAATAAGTCTTTAGATTTGCTTTTATTTGTCCAAAGTCTAATTCTGTGAACGGTAAATTGTCTGCCATTATCTTACCCTAGTTAATGATGTCACCAGTGTGACTGGTTCTGAACTATTTATGACTTTAAATACAACAGCAATATTTACTTGATTATCATCTACAGACGATCTTACGTCTATTCCGATGATGTCTGCCCTTGGTTCATAAGCCTCTAATGTGTCTTTGATTACTTCTTTCATAAGAATGATAGTATCGGGTGTCATATTATCAAATAGCATTTGACGTATATTACATCCTAGATTAGGCTGATATGGTCTTTCGCCCTTATCAGTAAGCAACAAATTTTTAATAGAAGCTTTTACAGCTTCTTCATTTGTCTTTCTCGCAAGGTCTTGTGACACAGGATTTTCATCCAGATTCATGAAAAAATCTGAATACAATTCCTGCTTCTTTGTGATCGGTGTAATTCGTGCCATACGTTTACCTTGCTTTTCTCTTATTTATACTTATTCAATGGGTATTCTAACCGTTTCAGTACCAGTAAATCCATCATCGTCTGTGAATGGTCTTGTTACTGTATACGCATTATACTCACCCGTTTTTGGATCTGTTGAATAACCAACAAACGAATCACCTGCAGAAAGATCACTATCACTTATCGGGAAGTCATCTGGTACTGGTGCGCCTTGAATTCTGTTACCGCTCGGTTTTTCTGAAGTCGGGTCACTATGAGGACTTGGTGTTTCAGTTGGTGCTTGCGGAGCTTTAGGTCCGTTTGTAAAGTCACCACGCTTATGTGCGTTAATATATGATTGAAACTTACCACTGTCGCCCCATGAAACGTTTGCACCGTCTCGCATATCAATATGAATAAAGTTAACTCCACCACTGAAGTAGACTTTCATTCCGACAAAGCCTTCTTGGCTTGCTACACGAATAAAGTTTCGTACTTCATCGTCTGACTTTCCACGCATGTTTACGTCAAGTGCTAGTCCTGACTTGTGTGTAGAGTTCTTAGCGACTCCGCCAGTATTTTTAGCTAACTCAGCATTGTATTGAGGTGATCTATATGCTGAGTTAATATTAAACTCAGTTTCTAGTCTATCACCCATACGCATTAGTCCTGCGTATACTTTATTTCTAACTTGTCTCCAACCATCGCCTGCTACACAATCAGTAACATTAGAAAAACGTGAATGCATATTGATTACACCACTGTTCCATGTAGCATAGCCGGGTAGACCACTATCACTCATACCAGCAATTGCTGATCTTTGCTTTGATGTGATCTCTGTATTCGTAGCCCAGAACTCTGGATCTGGCGCAGGTGGTGGCGGTCCAGACTTATCTCGTTCTGTTGATTTTCGGTTGTTTGCGTCTCTTAATACTTTTCTACCATTTCTACGTGCAGTATCGTTTAAGCGAGGTGCGCCAGCTTGAACTGCTTTAGATGTTTCTTCTAAACCCATGCTCTTAAGAATAGCTTCTTGCGCAATGACTCCAGCAACAAATGTTTTGATACCATCAAGTGGGCTTTTCATAAAGCCTTGAATGAGTTCACTGAATTGACAAAAGCGGAATAGTAAAAGAGCAATAGCATCAGGTGTCAAGTCTTCGAACTGAGCAACAGACTTATCAATAAACTCTTTGATCTTGTCTTTCAACTTGTCTAATGTAAAGTCTTGCATAAACGCTTTAACGTCATTCATCTTCTTCTGAATGGCTTGACCGATTTGTTCTACGTTGCTTTGAATGTTATTAGCAAAGTTAGTAAACTGTGTTACAACACCTTCAATTTGACCAAGTATAGCATCTTTAACTTTATCTACAATCTTTAAGAGCATTTCTTTTAAGATTTCTAGTTTAAGTTTTTCCTTGATTTGTTTGATCAAATATGTTAGATCGAAACTTTTCAATTTATCTAGCAAACTCTCGCCAAGTTGAATGAGTGCAATCAGTTGATTAATCTTACCAAAGACATTACCAAACGATCCGCAGAAGCCAGCAGAGATACTGTTAGCTAAGTTTTGCGCATAATAGAATTCTAATTGACTTAATATATTATTGATACCTGTAGTACCTGAACCCAGTGCAGTATTTGATGGACTGACGGGCAGTGTGACAGGACCTTTTATGAACTCTTGAAACTGAAAGATATCTGCATCAAAGTCATCAATGTCAATACTAGATTGCTGTAAGAAATCTGCAACTTCTGTGTATAGAATGGGAGACTGTTGAAATCTTTGATTGAGAAACGGATAGTCACCATTTCCAATATCAATGTTTCGTAAAGTTCTTGTTAAGTTACCAGCAGATGATAGCAATGCGCCTCTATCAAAGCCAGCGGCTGGGTTTGCTTGTTGTAAAAGCAAATCTGTAAAGTTAAGAAGACCGTCTTCTGCACTTAAACTACCAGACCTGATAGCACCATCTGCATATATTTGAGCAAAAGTTGTTGGTTTACAAGTCATAGTTACTCCGAATCATCTATAGTATCAGATGTAATACCATCTGGCGTAGGTTGTACAGCACTGATACCTTCGTTTGATGCATCAGATGGTCGTCTTGCAGGTGGGTCACTAAGCGTTACTGTAACAGCCTTTGCGCCTTCTGGTGCTTCTGCCGCTTCTTCAGTATCGACTACTGCCGCANNTGTAGTTTCGCCTAGTCTTACTTCAGAGCCATCTAGTTTAGCAACACCGCTTGACTTCATATCAAGTTTGCCACTTGTTACTGTAATCGCTGTATCTTTCGCTATAGATATGTCTGC
>JGI26253J51717_1000252_pt1 | contig 22173 bp, 18 predicted proteins | sample SaaInlV_100m_DNA_6_FD_51717 | JGI IMG/M metagenome (IMG submission 51717)
ATAGTGGTCGAAAATATTCCAAATATCAGCGGTGATCGCGCCGCCGAAGAGGCTTTATTCCATCTCTTAAACCTTATTAAATCTGGGCCGGGTTGGTTGCTGATGACCGGGCGTGAAAACGCGCTTTTTTGGGGGATTAAACTGCCCGATCTAGCCTCTCGACTGGCCGGAGCCCGCAGCGCTGAATTACACGCTCCAGACGATATTTTATTCGCAGCACTCCTGGTGAAACTCTTTGCAGACCGGCAGCTATTTCCCAGCCCCGATGCCATTCAATATCTGGTCACGCGTATCGAACGCTCGTTCAAATCCGCGCAGATAATCGTAGCGCAAATCGACCGTATCGCACTGAGCAAACAACAGGCTGTTACGCGCAGTCTGATAGGCAAAATTTTGGCTTCTGCGGACCATTCAAGCGATTGACCTAGCGCATTCTGGCCGCCATAAAGCGAGACAGATAAACCACCCGCGGGGGGCCTTGTAATGGTGTCAAACTATGCGCCTTCCAAACAGGAGCAGGCAAACTTTGACTCGCGCCTGCGCAAAAAAGGCGATCTGGTNGCGCTGTCGAAAGTGGGTGTTGTCGATATCGGGTCAAACTCGGTGCGTTTGGTGGTGTTTGACGGGGCTGCGCGTTCGCCCGCCTATTATTACAATGAAAAAATAATGTGTGCCTTGGGGGCGGGGCTGGCAGAAACCGGGTGCTTGAATCCCGAGGGCCGCGCGCGCGCGGTGGCGGCGATTTTGCGCTTTACTTATTTGGCAAAAGCCATGGGCATACCGCGCTTGATCGCGGTGGCTACAGCGGCGGTGCGTGACGCGCAAGACGGCGCCGCTTTCGTTCAAGAGCTAAAGGAGAAAACCGGTCAGGCGGTCTTGGTGATCAAGGGCAAAGAAGAGGCCCGCTTATCTGCACAAGGCGTGTTACTGGGCTGGCCCGGCGCCTATGGATTGATTTGTGATTTGGGCGGTTCCTCGATGGAGCTGGCCGAAATCGGCGACGGCAAAGTGGGCAAGCGCATCAGCGCAAGAATTGGCCCGTTGAAGCTGCGCGANCTTCAAGGCGGTGCAGCGGCNCGCCAGCAGTTGATTGCCCGCAACATGGCCAAGTTAACGGAGAAAATGGGGCCGCAACATAACCGTTTGTTTCTGGTGGGTGGATCCTGGCGCGCGCTGGCGCGTATCGACATGGAGCGCCGTGCCTACCCGTTACACGTGATTCATGAATACCGCATGGATAAAGACGCAGTACAAAAAACGGCCGCTTTCCTACGCCAATCGGATCCTGAGAAATTGCGGATCAAATGCGGCATCTCGGGGGCACGCATGGCGCTGCTACCTTACGCGATTGAAGTTCTTGATGCGCTGGTTGAGAGTTTTACACCGATAGATATTGCCCTCTCCAGCTATGGTATACGCGAAGGGCTTTTATACGAACAAATGTCAAAAAAACTGCGCAAAAAAGATCCGCTGATTGAAGCCTGCGCCTTCGCAGAAATGAAAGATGCGCGCGCCCCCGGCTTTGGCTTGCAATTGTTCAAATTTGTTTTGCCGCTTTTCCCTACCGCGGATGACGAGGCAGCGCGCCTGATCAAAGCCGCCTGCCATCTGCATGATGTAAGTTGGCGCGGCCATCCCGATTATCGCGCCGAAATCTGCTTTGACAACGCTACACGGGCCAATTTGGGCGGGTTGAAACATGCCGAAAGAGTATTCCTGGGGCTTTCGTTGATGCACCGCTATCGCAATCAACGCAAAGGCCATAAATTCGAAAACCTGTTTTCTTTATTGTCTCAGGAGCAGATGCGTATGGCAGAAATTTTGGGCAAAGCGATGCGGCTTGGCGCCATGATGTGGGTGAATAAAGAGGAAACCAACGCCAAATTATTTTGGGCCCCGGATGCCAAAGCCTTGCAGCTGGTTTTGGAAGGCGATGCCGTAAGCCTTTATGGTGAGGTGGCCGAAGCCCGCTTGAAATCGCTTGCGCGCGCGATGAATGCCAGCTTTGCCTTCCAGGCAAAATAATCTATCCCNAAAAAGCATTGCGGCACTTGCGCAGAGGCGCTTTTTNCATCGCTTAAACCACCGCGCGCCGCTGACAGGAAAGGCTCGGCGCGAGCTGCCCAGAAAGGTTNAGCTTCACCGGCCTGCCTTCGAAGGAGAGGCGACCGGCAACGCGCAAGCTATGCCACCCGCTGAGGCACTGTGAAACACTTTATCTTCTCTGANTTGGGCAGATCCGGGCTGCGCGCTGATGATTGCGGGTGCCGCAAAGGCAAGGGGGGGCCGATCAGCTTTTGGCGTTTTTAATTTTCTCAAAGGCTTCATTCACCCGGATCAAGCGTTTTTCGGCTAATTTCACGGCTTCTGCGGGTACCCCGCGCGCGATCATCAGATCGGGGTGGCTATCGCGCACCAGCGCCTGCCATTTGGCCTTTATTATGGGAAAGGCCTCCTCCTGAGATGCCCCCAAAATTGTGTAGGGATCCGCAGCATAGCCGCTCACGCAGCGGGCGCGAATGGATTGAAATTGCATCCCCTCAAGCCCAAATAAATCAGCCACTTTTTCTAAAAAGACGTTTTCTTTCGGGTGATAATCGTCATCAGCAGTCGCAATGTGAAACAGCCCTTCCAGCAAATCCTCTAAAATTTTACTACCGCTGCCAAACATAGCGCCAATCCGCCCAGCGTAATGTTCATACCCCGAAACATCCTGTCGCGCCAAATCGAAAACCCGCGCGGCTTGTTCAAGCGCCTCGGGGGGAATATGGAACACTTGTCGAAACGCCTGCACCTCTGAGCGCGTGACATGCCCATCGGCCTTTGCCATTTTTGCACCCAGCGCAATCACGGCAATGGTAAAGGCCACGGTTTGCTCGGGCGGCTTGCTCCAACGTGCAAAGACTTCGGACAAAGGCGCACCCTTTGCCAAAGCCGAAAGAACTTCAGAGATACGAGACCAAAGCGACATAGAGCTTGAATACCCTTCCCGATTTGAAATGTCAGCTTCTGTTCACAAAATTTTTTGCATCAATATCAAATCCAGCCAAGTTTCAAACTTATACCCCACCTCGGGAAGCCGGGCTCTTTCTTGAAAGCCCAACGCTTTGTGAAACTTCAAGCCCGCTAAATTTGCAGCGCTGACCCCGGCCCAAAGGCTATGCACCCCATTNTTGGACGCATGGCGGCAGAGCCGCTCCATCAACTGACGCCCGATCCCTTGGCGCATCGCCCTTGGGGCCAAAATAATGCTATGCTCCATCGTATGGCGATAGCCTGGTCCTCCGCGAAACTGAAAATAGGTGCAAAACCCCAACAGACCAACCGCATCCTCGGCGATAAAATACCCACGGTTTTCCAAGCCTGCAGCAGAAATTGCTGTTTCAAGCGCAATGATGGTTTTTTCTTCAGTGGTGAAGGTGTTTAGCGTATCGCGAATAATAGGGTTCCAAAGATCAGCGATTGCAGGGGCATCCTGCACATTGGCGTCGCGCAGTCTCATTCCAACACCACCTCTCCGGTTGGCGTTGTCAGGCAAACGCTGAGCTGTGGTTGATCAGCCTTTTCGATCAAAACCCGATCATCCTGCAGCTGCGCAGCCAAATAAGCCGCAAGCAACTCAGCTTGGGGATGCGCAATTTTCAGCTGCCTCAAGCGACAGCCCCGATCAGGCAGCTTTTGGGCGGGTGCGGGATTGCCCAGCCAATCGATCAAAGCCGGGGCCATATTATCAAGCGGCAAAATACCGGTCTCGGGTACGCTTATCAACCAGTTCAGATCGCCGCGGCTGACCGCAACACTGGGGCCCGTTTGGGGCAGCGCAGCCTTCAAAGCCGGGCCCATCGCCTCGGTGCGGCAAATCCAGTTGGTGGGTCTGGGGCGACCGGAAAACCGATCTAGATCGAACCAACGGGGCGCAAACGGGGCTTCGGCCTGCGGGTCGATCGCGATAACCTCCAAATATAGCTCGCCCAGATTCAGCAGCCGATTATGGGTTCCAAAGCGCAAATGACGCCCGCCAGCCTCTAAGGGCACGCCCAGAGCGGCCTCAACATACTCAACGCCCTCTTGCAAACGGCCGGCGCTGATTGCGATATGATCTATACCAAGCACCATAGGTACCATCTCACGCTTGCTTTTCAGGTCACAAAACCCGTTTCTGTTGCATCATTGCCTTAGATCAGCGCCGATTGGCGCGGATTAAGCTCAAAATATCTTGCGCCGCCGAGGGTATATTGGTGCCCGGGCCAAAAATCGCCTTCACGCCGGCATTTTTCAAAAAATCATAATCCTGTTGGGGAATAACCCCNCCACAAATCACCAAGATATCGCCCGCGTCGCGGGCTGCTAAGATTTTAATCAGTTCCGGAGCCAACGTTTTATGCCCCGCCGCCTGGCTGGATATACCGATCACGTGCACATCATTGTCAATCGCATCTTGCGCGGCTTCCTCTGGGGTTTGAAACAAGGGGCCCACATCGACATCAAAGCCGATATCNGCAAAGGCGGTGGCGATCACTTTGGCGCCTCGGTCATGGCCATCCTGCCCCATCTTTACCACCAGCATACGCGGTCGCCGGCCTTCTTCCTCGGCAAAGGCTTCTATATCCCGCTGAATGGCGGCAAAGCCTTCGTCATTCTCATAGGCTTTGCCATAAACGCCGGCCAAGGTTTTAACCTCGGCGCGGTGACGACCAAATATTTTCTCCATTGCCATACTGATCTCTCCAACAGAGGCGCGGGCGCGGGCAGCCTCAACCGCAGCTTCCAAAAGATTGCCACCCGCTTGCGCCCGCCGTTCTAATTCTGCCAACGCCGCGTCGCAGGCCGCCTCATCACGGGCTTCGCGGATCTGCTTCAAACGGGTTACTTGCGCCTCGCGCACGGCTTCATTGTCAATATCCAATATATCAATCGGATCTTCCTCAGGCAGCCGGTATTTATTCACCCCAACAATCACCTGATCGCCACGGTCAATATCGGCTTGACGGCGCGCCGCGGTTTCTTCGATGCGCAGCTTGGGCAAACCACTGGCCACGGCCTTGGTCATCCCGCCCATATCATCCACCTCTTCGATCAATTTCCAGGCGGCCTCAGCCAAATCCGAGGTCAACTTTTCCACATAATAAGAGCCGGCCAGTGGATCGACCACATTGGTCACTCCGGTTTCTTCTTGCAAGATCAATTGGGTATTGCGCGCGATACGGGCGGCAAATTCGGTGGGAAGGGCAATCGCCTCATCCAAAGCATTGGTATGCAGCGATTGCGTCCCCCCCAAAACCGCGCTCATCGCCTCATAGGCGGTGCGCACAACATTATTATAAGGATCTTGTTCCTGCAAACTGACGCCCGAGGTCTGGCAATGGGTTCGCAGCATTTTGGATTTTGGCGTTTTGGCACCAAGCTCTTCCATAATACGATGCCATAACAGCCGCGCGGCCCGCAACTTCGCCGCTTCCATGAAGAAATTCATCCCAATGGCAAAAAAGAAAGACAAGCGCGGCGCGAATTGATCAATATCCATCCCNCGCGCCATCGCAGTTTTCACGTATTCTTTGCCATCCGCCAACGTATAGGCCAGCTCTTGCACCAAATTCGCCCCGGCTTCCTGCATATGATAGCCCGAAATCGAAATCGAATTGAACTTGGGCATATTGGACGAGGTATATTCGATAATATCCGCGATAATGCGCATCGAAGGCTCGGGCGGATAAATATAGGTGTTGCGCACCATAAANTCTTTGAGAATATCGTTTTGAATAGTGCCCGAAAGCACCTGGCAATCATGGCCCTGCTCTTCACCTGTGACGATGAAATTGGCCAAAATCGGGATCACCGCACCGTTCATCGTCATCGAGACGGATACTTTATCAAGCGGGATTCCTTCAAAAAGGATTTTCATATCCTCAACGCTGTCAATCGCAACGCCGGCTTTGCCCACATCGCCTATAACGCGCGGGTGATCGCTGTCATAGCCGCGATGCGTGGCCAAATCAAACGCCACGGAAACGCCCTGCTGCCCCGCAGCCAAGGCTTTGCGATAAAATGCATTGGAGGCTTCCGCTGTGGAAAATCCCGCATATTGGCGGATTGTCCAAGGGCGTCCAGCATACATCGTGGCCTTAACGCCTCTGGTAAAGGGTTCTTGCCCTGGCAGCCCCTCTAAATGGGTAAGCCCCTGCAGATCATCCGCCGTGTAAATGGGATCCACGGCAATACCTTCTAACGTATTCCAGGTTAAATCTGCCGGATCACGGCCGCGCAATTCTTTCGCCGCGATCTCTTGCCATATCGCTTTTTTCTGGGTCATTTTTCATCGCCCTCGCATTTTTCGCCGCGCCAAACACGCAGAGTTGAGTGAAAATTTTTAACGATCATAGCGAACCCCTCTTCGCAAACGCTTTCAAGAGACCTATATCAAACTTAAAGGGAGTCATCATGAAATCATTGATCGCCGCAATTTGTGTTGCNGCGCTGCCCAATTTGGGAGGCGCAGAAAGCCTTAAAACCATCTTCGTAGACGTCACAAACGAAACCACGATCGACGGATATTTATGGCTAAAACGGCCGGTGATTGTTTTTGCCAATACCGANTTGGATGTAAATTTCCAAACCCAGATGAAATCTTTGCACCAAGGCGCAGAGGAATTGGCCGCACGCGATGTGGTGGTATTGGTCGATGCAAATCCCGCCGAAGAAACCGCCCTGCGCAAAAAATTCCGGCCACGCGGATTCGCGGTGCTGCTGATGGGCAAAGACGGGCAAATAAAATTGCGCAAACCATTTCCTTGGGATGCCAGAGAATTAAGCCGCAGCATCGATAAAATGCCTATGCGCCAGCAAGAAATGCGTTCAAAATAAACCAGCCATATGGGCCCGCCNTGCTGGGCTGACCCCTGCAGGCCCAAGCGTGGTAATCTACAGATAATTGCCCTCGGCCTTGGGCAATCAATTATATGTGAATGCGTCGGGCTCAACGGCTTACTCGAACTCAATGATAACGTCATCCACGGCCAAACTGTCTCCGGCCAGGGCGTTCACTTTTTGAACCACACCTTTGCGCTCGGCGCGCAGAATATTCTCCATTTTCATCGCCTCAATCGTGCATAAAGCTTGCCCCTCTTGAACCTCTTCACCTTCTTCAACACTGATCTTCACGAGCATTCCAGGCATCGGGCACAGCAACAGCTTTGAGGTATCAGGCGGCAGTTTCTCGGGCATCAACAGCGCCAATTCTGCGTGGCGGGGGCTGCGGATTGTGACCTTTAAATCCGCGCCGCGCGTGCGCAAGCGAAAACCACCTGATATCTCATCGACCTTCATCACCAACGGCGTCTTATCCACCAGCATATCGGCCAATTTTATACCCGGCGTCCAGGCTCCAATTACATAATGCGCCGCGCCATCCTCAAAGGTGACCAAAGCCCCATTTGGATCCGCCGCTACGGTTACAGCATGCGTTTCCCCCTGCAAGCACACCACCCAGTGATCGCCAACTTTGCGCGCATGATTGTCGAGGCGTCCGGAAATCTGAGCCCGCCGTATTTCGCCAACGCGGTACATCGCAGCGCTGGCCGCAACAACCCGTCGCAAAGCCGCAGCTGGCAGCGTAACCCCTTCAAAACCGTCCGGGTATTCTTCTGCGATAAACGCCGTTGTCATATCACCAGAGGTGAATTTTGGATGATCCATCACCGCGCTGAGAAAGGGCAAATTATGGCCAATACCTTCAACTTCGAACCGGTCAAGCGCCAAGCGCATATGTTCAATCGCCCCGGCCCGGCTTGGCGCCCAGCTGCACAGCTTTGCGATCATCGGATCATAATACATACTGATCTCGCCGCCCTCATACACCCCCGTATCGTTTCGGATAATATGATCATCTGAGGCTGTTTCGGCAGGCGGACGATAGCGGGTAAGCCGGCCAATAGAGGGCAAGAAGTTTCGATAAGGATCTTCTGCGTAAAGTCGGTTTTCAATAGACCATCCATTGATCTGAACCGCGTCTTGGGTTAGNCCAAGCGGCTTGCCCGCCGCCACATTGATCATTTGCTCCACCAGATCGATGCCGGTGATCAGCTCGGTCACCGGATGTTCAACCTGCAAGCGCGTATTCATTTCCAAAAAGTAAAAATTTTGCGCGCTATCGACGATAAATTCCACGGTNCCGGCGCTTTGATAGCCCACAGCTTGCGCCAAAGCGCAGGCTTGTTTGCCCATCGCGGCCCGGGTTTCTGGCGTTAAAAATGGGCTCGGCGCTTCTTCCACAACTTTTTGATTGCGCCGCTGGATCGAGCATTCGCGTTCGTTTAGATAAATGCAATTGCCATGGCTATCCGCCAAAACCTGAATTTCAATATGGCGGGGTTGGGTGACGAATTTTTCAATAAAAATGCGATCATCCCCAAAGCTGCTGGCAGCTTCATTCTTAGAAGATTGAAAGCCTTCGCGTGCCTCATCATCCGTCCAGGCGATGCGCATGCCCTTGCCGCCGCCCCCGGCCGAGGCTTTTATCATCACCGGATANCCAATTTGTTGCGAGATTTTAACCGCCTCTTCGGCATCGTTGATCAAGCCCATATATCCAGGCACGGTTGAAACGCCGGCCTCTTGGGCAATTTTCTTCGAGGTGATTTTATCGCCCATTTGCTCAATCGCGGCGACAGGGGGGCCAATAAAAGCCACATTCGCCGCCGCCAAAGCTTGCGCGAACCGGCTGTTTTCAGACAGAAACCCATAGCCGGGATGNACCGCCTGCGCCCCTGAACTTGCAATCGCCTTCATCACATTTTCAATCACGATATAGGATTGATTGGCCGGAGATGGGCCAATATGCACGGCTTCATCAGCCATTTGCACATGCAGCGCCTGACGGTCAGCATCCGAATAGATCGCAACTGTTTTGATTCCCATTTTGCGGGCAGTTTTGATGACGCGGCAGGCTATTTCACCGCGGTTGGCTATCAGAATTTTCTCAAACATCGGAACAGTCCTTTTTATTCTGGATCAAACGCATCAGCAAAATTGGCGTGGATCAAATTCAAATCGAGGATCAGCTTGGCCCCATAACAGGCTGGATCAAACGGATCATCATAGGGTTTCACTTCGCGCTCGAACAGCCAATTGAGCCGCCCTGCATCCAGATTTCCCCGCTCAAAGGGTTGATCCCAAAAATGTTCAAGCAGCGCGCGCACGAAGCCCGTATCGGCCCGCCGATCCGGGGGGCGACGGTCTTTAAAGCGCTCAAGCCGTTTCAAAGGCGTCACGCCTTTGGGGTTGGGCCGGCGAATGGTGAATTGAAAATCTGTACCCGGCAAACGCCCCGGGAAGCCACGATGTTTTAGCATGATGGGAGAGCCTTTTGTTTATGGCAATGGGGGCCGCGCGCTGCGGCAAAGGCCGCCCAACGACGCTGGTTATCTCGATTGCTCAAGACATCAAAGATCCGCTCGCCAGAGCGCTCAAATGGCGCTGGGCATGTCAACTCGCCCCCGGCCCGTATGTGTAAATGCGCCCCGCGATCAGTGATTTCAACCACCGGCAAAAACCCCCTAATCGATTGCAGTTTGCGCCAAATATCTTGCCGAATTTGGCGCGCCAAACGCGGCGCAGACATCAGGGGCATAGAAATCTCGCGGCTGATATCAAACCGCGCTGGAAGCCGGCGCGCCAATGTGAAACATGGTCCATCATAGATTTCGAACCAATTGCCGCGCTTGATGGTTTTCTGGTGCATGCTCAGCTCACATCACTACTAAAAATCAAAGTAAAACCTTTTTACAATGGTATATTATCATGCTTTTTCCATGGATTTTTCAGCTGCTTACCGCGCAGGGATGCAAAAGCCCTCGAGACCCGTTTGCGGGTTGATTTGGGTTGAATAACCTCATCTATAAAGCCCAGCTCTGCGGCCACGAACGGATTGGCAAACCGGTCTTCGTAATCGGCTGTATGTTGCGCGATTTTATCTGCATCGCCCAAATCGGCGCGATGAATAATCTCGGTTGCGCCCTTGGCCCCCATCACNGCAATCTCGGCGGTGGGCCAGGCATAGTTAAAATCACCCCGTAAATGTTTTGAGGACATCACATCATAGGCTCCGCCATAGGCTTTGCGGGTGATCACGGTTACTTTTGGCACCGTNGCTTCGCCATAAGCAAAGAGCAATTTCGCACCATGCTTGATCACCCCACCATATTCTTGCGAGGTGCCGGGCAGGAACCCCGGCACATCCACAAGCGTCAGAATTGGGATTTCAAACGCATCGCAAAACCGCACGAACCGGGCCGCTTTGCGCGAACTGTCAATATCAAGGCATCCCGCGAGCACCATGGGTTGGTTCGCCACGATNCCGACGCTTTGCCCCTCTAATCGAATAAACCCAGTTAAGATGTTCTTTGCAAAATCTTCCTGAATTTCAAAAAAATCACCTTCATCGGCGATTTTAAAAACCAATTCCTTCATATCATAAGGGGTGTTGGGATTATCAGGGATCAAAGTATCCAATGACGCCTCAATGCGGCCCGGCTCATCAAAAAACGGGCGTATGGGTGGCTTTTCACGGTTGTTCAAAGGCAGAAAATCAACCAAACGACGGGCCTCGCTCAACGCAACGATATCATTCTCATACGCCGCATCCGCAACAGATGATTTCTTGGTATGCGTCGCGGCGCCGCCCAATTCTTCGGCCGTGACCACCTCATTGGTCACCGTTTTGACCACATCGGGCCCCGTGACGAACATATAAGAGCTGTCTTTGACCATCAGAATGAAATCGGTCATCGCGGGGGAATAGACCGCGCCACCGGCGCAAGGACCCATGATCAAGCTGATTTGCGGCACCACGCCAGAGGCCAAAATATTACGCTGGAACACTTCGGCATATCCTGCAAGCGAGGCAACCCCCTCTTGGATACGTGCTCCACCAGAATCGTTTATGCCAATCACCGGCGCGCCATTTTGCAACGCCATATCCATGATTTTACAAATTTTTTGGGCATGCGTCTCAGAGAGCGAGCCCCCGAACACGGTGAAATCTTGCGAGAAAACATAAACCATTCGGCCATTAATCGTGCCCCAACCGGTGATCACACCATCGCCGGGCGGGCGCTGTTTTTCCATACCAAAATCAGTGCAGCGATGCGCAACAAACATGTCAAACTCTTCGAAACTGTCTTCATCCAACAACAACTCAACCCGCTCGCGCGCGGTTAATTTACCCTTGGCATGCTGCGCCTCTATGCGCTTGCTGCCGCCGCCTTGGCGCGCAACGTCGCGGCGCTGCTCAAGCTGTTGCAAAATATCTTTCATCTTGACTCCTTCGGCAATCTGCCGCTTCTGCTATACTGCTTGCGGTGTAACGCAAAGAAGATTTATGCAAATTTGCAAATAAATCTGCGGATTAAAGTGCTAATTTGTTAATTTGCTAACTTTATTTTAGCCAGCAAAGAGATAACCCCATCCGCCTTCTTCTGGATGGTTAAGGAGCGTATATGATCGAAAGACCCAAGGCCCAGTTTCTTAACCGGCAAACCCAGCCGCATATGGCCACGCTGATTTTGATGGTCAGCATTTCGGCGCTGGCGATGAATATCTTTTTACCAAGCCTCCCGCGCATGGCGGATGAGTTTGGCACCAGCGCCGCCATTTTAGGGTTGTCAGTGAGCGTATATCTGGCGATCAGCGCACTGGTTCAGTTATTCTCGGGGCCGCTTTCGGACATGCAGGGGCGCCGTCAAGTCACTCTTTGGTCGATTGCCCTGTTCACGGCGGTCAGCATCGCCATTACCTTTTGTCAAAGCACCGAGTCATTTTTGATTTTGCGCGCAATCCAATCTGTCATCGCAAGCGTTTTTGTGATTTCGCGCGCCATCGTACGCGACACCACCGATACCGCAAGTTCGGGCTCTCGGATCGCCTATATCATGATGGGTATGGCGCTGGTGCCGATGTTCGGGCCAGCTTTGGGCGGGGTGATTGATGCCTATTTTGGCTGGCGCGCTAATTTTTGGATTCTAAGCCTGCTGGGGGTGGCGCTTTGGCTCAATTGCTTTTTTGACCTTGGCGAAACCGCGCCAACGGCAGATGTGAAATTCCAAGCGCATTTTGCGCTCTACCCCGATCTTTTGCGTTCAAAACGGTTTTGGGGGTATTGCTTCACCTCCGCATTGGGATCAGGCGCCTTCTTCGCCTATCTGGGCGGGGCCCCTTTTGTTGGCTCTGAAATATTCAACTTAAGCCCAGAGGCGCTCGGGCTATTCTTCGGCGCACCGGCAGCGGGATATTTTTTGGGAAACTTTTTCACCGGGCGGTTTTCGTCGCGGATCGGCCTTGATGCGATGATTTTTTGGGGGCTGGCCTTGAACTTATTTGGCCTCACCGCCTCTTTGGCCGTATTCTACAACGGCATGGGGTCAGCAATCAGCTTTTTTGGCTTCATGACCTTTGTCGGATTTGGCAATGGATTAAGCATTCCCAACGCCACGGCCGGCATGCTCGCCATACGCCCAGATCTTGCCGGCGCCGCCTCAGGGCTTGGCAGCGCCATTATGATTGCGGGCGGGGCGGCCTTATCCGCCCTTGCCGGCGCCGTTTTAACGCCAACCAGCGGCGCCACGCCCCTGCTATGGTTGATGTGGAGCTCGGTTGCCGCAGGGGTGATCTGCATGATCTATGTCAAAAAACGCCACCGCAGTATTCAAACCTCTTGACGCCTCTACCATAATTAGCAAGCTTAGCAGATCATTTTTGAAAATTTGCAAATCGGGGTAACAATGGCCGTTCAAAAGCTCTATGCCGGCGCCAAGCTGCGCGATCTACGCCGTAAGCTGAGCCTGACACAAAAGGAATTTGCCGCGCGGCTGGGCGTGTCGCTGCCCTATTTGAATCAGATTGAAAACAACAACCGGCCCGTTTCCAGTTCTATTCTCTTGGCATTGGCCCAAGAATTCGGCTTTGACATCACAGAATTATCAAGCGGAGAAAGCGAGCGGCTTGTCAGCGATCTGCGCGAAGTTCTGGTGGACCCGATTTTTAGCGAAGCGCAACCCTCGCTTGGCGATCTGCGGCTGGTGGCGTTTAATGCCCCGGCCTTTAGCCGCGCATTTCTGGATCTACACCGCGCGTATAAAAACACCCAAGAACGCATGATGTCATTTGATGAAGCCTTGGGTTGGCAAGACGGGCATATGCAGCCCAACCCATGGGAAGAGGTACGTGATTTCTTTCATTATTGCGACAATTACCTGGATGCGGTGGATAAAGCGGCCGAACGTTTCGCGCATGGGTGGCAGGGGCCCAACTGGCTGCGTGGAAACGTTGAAAAGGCGCTTGCAGGCTTAGGAATACGCGTGGAATTAAGCGACCAAACCCCATTGCGGCACTATGATAANACCCAAAACCGGCTGAGCTTGAGCGCCCATGCCAGCCCACCAACGCAAATTTTTCAACTCTGCCTGCAATTTGCCCTGATCACAGAAGAGCCTTTGCTCGAGGCCACATTGGATTTGGCGCGGTTTCAAACACCTCAAGCCCGCGATATTGCAAAAATTGGTCTGGCCAATTATTTCGCCGGCGCCGTGATGATGCCCTACAGAATATTTTTGCAGGCNGCNCAAGACGAGCGCCATGACCTAGAGCGGTTGGCCCGCCACTTTGGAGCGTCGTTAGAACAAGTCGCGCATCGGCTCTCTACGCTGCAAAGGCCCGGCGCAAAAGGTATTCCCTTTTTCTTCGTGCGCGTCGACCAAGCAGGCAACATCACCAAACGCCATTCTGCGACGCGGCTGCAATTTGCGCGCTTTGGCGGCGCGTGCCCGCTGTGGAATGTGCATCGCGCCTTTGAAACACCGGGGCGATTTTTGCGGCAATTGGCCGAAACGCCAGATGGAGCGCGTTACATTTCGCTTGCCCATGATGTGTCAAAAACCGGGGGCGCGTTTGGGGCTCCGGCGCACCGCTATGCCATTGCGCTCGGCTGCGAAGTGAAACATGCCGCGACCATGGTCTATGCCGATGGAATGGACCTTGACACCCCGCATGCCTATGAACCTATTGGCGTTTCATGCCGGGTCTGTGATCGGCGCGCCTGCCACCAACGCGCGCTGCCCCCGTTAGATAAAGAGCTTAGCATTGATCATGATCTACGCGAAAACCTTCCCTATTCCATCCAGTGATCGCTGAAAATCGCCGCGCTGTTTAAGACCCGCTTCTTTAGCGCTGGCTGGTCTGCCAATCCGGCGCCAACCAGGGCTGTGAATTGGCGCGCGCAAGCGGCGTTTTACCCAAAATAAGATCACTGGCTTTCTCGCCAACCATGATCGAAGGCCCGTTTAAATTGCCATTGGTGATTTGTGGAAAAATGCTGCTATCAACCACGCGCAGCCCCTTAACACCAATCACATTTGTTTGCGGATCGACCACCGCCAAAGGATCATCCACCGCCCCCATTTTACAGGTACCGCAGGGATGATAGGCGCTTTCGGCATGGGCGCGGATAAATCCGTCAATCTGGGCATCGGTTTGCAACGCAACGCCGGGTTGAATTTCGTGTTTTACAAACGGCCGAAAGGCCTCTTGCGCGAAGATCTCTCGCGTGAGGCGAATACCGCGGCGGAAATCTATCCAATCTTTTTCGGTAGACATATAGTTAAAGGTAATTTTTGGGCTGTCTTCCGGCTTGGCCGACCGCAAAGTAACCGCCCCGCGAGACGGGCTGCGCATCGGGCCTATATGGGCTTGAAATCCGTGCCCCTCTGAGGCTGCCTGGCCATCATAGCGCACCGCGATGGGCAAAAAATGAAATTGCAAATCGGGATATTCTACCCCCGCGGCCGAACGAATAAATCCGGCGCTTTCAAATTGATTAGACGCGCCAGGGCCGCTGCGCGTCAACGCCCATTGCAGCCCAACCCGCGCCTTTCCAAGCAGGTTCCAATATTTAAACAGGCTCACCGGTTGGCTGGCGGCCATTTGAATATAGACCTCCAAATGATCCTGAAGATTTTGGCCAACGCCAGGGCGGTCCGCCACTATTGGGATGCCATGAGCGGTCAGATGCGCGGCAGGGCCAATCCCAGAGAGCATCANTAGTTTCGGGGAATTGATCGAAGAGCTTGCTAAAATCACTTCTTTTTTGGCCCGAACGGTTTTCAAGCCCCCGCCTGCCAAAAGCTCAACCCCAACCGCGCGACGTCCGGAAAACACGATCTTACGCGCCAGGCCACGGATCAGATTGCAATTTTNACGTTGTAAGGCAGGGCGCAGATACGCTTTTGCAGCGGACCAGCGGGCCCCTTTGTGAATGGTATGCTCCATCGGGCCAAAGCCCTCTTGCTGCTGGCCGTTATAATCGTCGGTCAGCTGATAGCCGGCCTGCCGGCCAGCCTGCACAAAAGCCTGCACCAAGGGGTTATCGCGCTTGCCGCGCGTCACGTGCAACGGGCCATCGCTTCCGCGCCAGCTGGCATCGCCGCCATGCCCGGCCGGATCCCAGGTTTCCATACGTTTATAATAGGGCAGCACATCCGCGTAAGACCAGCCGCTGGCCCCCATTGCCTCCCACGTGTCAAAATCTTTGGCATGGCCGCGCACATAAACCATGCCATTGATGCTAGAAGACCCCCCAATCACCTTGCCGCGCGGGCAGGCAAGCCGCCGCCCGCCCAGATGCGGCTCGGGCTCGGACCGATAGCCCCAATCATAGCGCTTCATATTCATCGGAAAGCTCAACGCGCCGGGCATCTGAATAAGCGGGCCCGCATCGCTGCCGCCATATTCCACCACCAGGACCGAAGCCCCCGCCTCGCTTAAGCGATACGCAAGGGCGCAGCCCGCGCTGCCAGCTCCGACAATCACATAATCGGCTTCTGCCGCGCTCATGCGCGCCACCTCAGGTTCCGTGCATAAATGTGGATACCCGCGCGTTCAAAACGGTGCATCAACATCCCCCATACGCACATAGACCGATTTCAACTGCGAATAATGCTCGATCGCGTTTTTCGAGTTTTCGCGCCCGATACCGGATAATTTCATACCGCCAAAAGGCGCCTCGACGGGGGCATCATTATATGAATTGATAAAGCAACTGCCCGCCTGCAATTTACCAATTACACGATGCGCGCGGCTTATATCACGGGTAAAAACCCCTGCAGAGAGGCCATATTCGGTGTTATTCGCACGCGCCACCACATCCCCCTCATCATCAAAATCCAAAACGCTGAGAACGGGCCCAAAGATTTCCTCGCGCGCGATCGTCATCTGATCGCTGACATCTGCAAACACGGTCGGCGCCAAATAATAGCCCGGGCGCTCAAGCCGCCGCCCGCCGCAGACCAGCCGCGCGCCCTCGGAAATACCTTGCGCGATAAACCCCTGAACAATCTGCATCTGCCGATCACTGACCAGCGGGCCAAAATTTGTGGTTTCATCGAGCGGATCGCCGATCACCGCCTGTTCAAGCCGCGCGCTTAAACGATCCAAAAACGCCTCTTTAATGGCCTTATGCACAAATACCCGCGTGCCATTGGAACAAATTTGACCTGACGAGTAGAAATTCGCCAGGATCGCCCCGCCAACGGCATTTTCCAAATCCGCATCTTCAAATATAATCAGCGGCGATTTACCCCCCAGCTCAAGCGTCACCTGCTTCAGACCCACGGCCGCGCTTTGGTAAACTTTGCGCCCCGTTGCCACCGATCCGGTGAGCGAAACTTTGTTGATGCGCGGATCCTGCAGCAACGCCGCCCCAACATCGCCCTGCCCTTGTACAACGTTGAACACGCCATCTGGCAAACCAGCTTCACTGAGGATTTCGGCGATTTTCAGCGCGCAAAGTGGCGTGGTTTCTGATGGTTTGAAAATCATCGCATTTCCGCAAGCCAAGGCTGGCGCAGCTTTCCAGCAGGCGATTTGGGTCGGGTAATTCCAGGCACCAATGCCAAGACAGATCCCCAAAGCTTCGCGGCGCGTATAGACCCAATCTTCGCCAAGCTGGATATGCTCTCCAGTCACATTTCCCGCCAAACCCCCGAAATATTCAAGCGCATCGGCGCCGCTGGTGGCATCCGCATAAAGCGTTTCCGAAAGCGGTTTGCCCGTATCATGGGTTTCCAGCACCGATAGTTCTCGGTTGCGGGCGCGGATCAGATCGGCAGCGCGGCGCAATACGCGCCCCCGTTCAGTGCCCGAGCGCGCCGCCCAGTCCTGCTGCGCGGCCTGCGCCGCGCCGAGCGCCTGCTCGATAATCTGATCCGTACCCGCGTGTATCTGTGCGATAACAGCCCCTGAAGCGGGGTATATCACGTCAAACCGCGACCCGCTTTTATCTTCAACATAGCGCCCACCGATAAAATGGCTTGCCGTTGGCTGCGTGCTAGACATGCATATCCCCCTTCAAAGCTGCGCGGAAAGCCCTAGCAGAAAAAGTGATATAGATAAATAAAAATTTATATGGCCATATTAATTTTGATATATTTCTTGAAATTTTACCCCAGCCANGNCAGATAAACCCCATGGAAAGACGCAGCATTCGTGACATACGCAATTCAGAATTCATTCAAGCCACTTTGCAAGCGGTACAACAGAAAGGATTTCAGAATGTCACTTTAAGTGAAATCGCTGCCTATGCGAGCACCACAGCTGCCAGCATAACCTATCATTTTGGCAGCAAAGAAAACCTGCTGGAAGCTACGATGCGCCACTTACTCGAACTCTTGCGCCGTGAGGTCATCAACAATCTAAAAGAAGCCAAGACACCCAAACAACGCCTGCAAGCCGTTTTAACTGCAAACTTTTCCGATTCTCTCTTCACCAAAACCCATTGCAATGTCTGGGTGCAGTTTTGGTCAGCCGCGCCCTACCAACCCGCGCTGGCGCGGCTTCAAAAAATCAATCGCTCTCGCGTGGCCAGCCATTTGCGCCGCGAAACGCAGCTCCTGGTTGCTTCAGAGCGCCAACANATGGTGGAACAGGCGCTGCAGTCCTATATAGACGGAGTTTGGATAAGTGCGGCGCAATCCACGGCTGTGATAGACGCTAAAGCCGCGCGTACAGATATCAATAATTTATTGGATCTGCTCGTAAGCGCCGGCTAACCCCCTCTGGGAAAGCGCTGTTGGCTTTCCAAAATATTCAGATCCATATGGTTGCGCATATAGCGTTCAGAGGCATCTTGCAGCGGCTGGTAATCCCAAGGGTAATAGCCCCCCTTGCGTACCGCCTCATACACCACCAAGCGGCCCGCCTGGCTTTGTCGAACAGCGGCGTCAAAGGCGTTAAGATCCCAGCGCGCCTCGGATTTTGCCTTGAGCGACGCCACCGTGCCCTGATGCGCCGGCAGATTGGCCAAATTTACCCGCTCTTGCGGGTCCACCTCCAAATCAAACAACTGATCCGGATCCAGCAAACAGCGGTTATATTTCCAGCGCCCATAGCGCAAAGACACCAGCGGAGCATAAGAGCCTTCTGCCGCGTATTCCATCGCCACGGGCGCGCTGCGCGCTTGACCATGCGCCAGCGGCACCAAAGTTTCGCCGGCCGTCCAAGGCTGCAAAGCGTCAAGCGATATGCCGGCCAGATCGCAGAGCGTTGGGCAGACATCCAGCGTTGAAACCGGCTGAGTCAGCAGCCCCGCGGGCAGCTCTGGCGCCGATATCATCAAAGGCACCCGCGCAGACCCCTCATAAAAAGACATTTTAAACCACAAGCCCCGCTCACCCAGCATATCCCCATGATCTGAAACAAAAACAATATGGGCTTCTTGCTGCGTGGTTTCTAACACCTCTAAAATCTCACCAATTTTATCGTCAAGATAGCTGATATTGGNGAAATAGGCGCGGCGGGCGTCACGGATCATCGCCTCGCTCAAAGAATATGAGCGCCAATCATTGGCATCAAATAACCGTTGTGAATGCGGATCATGCTCGGCATAAGGAAGCGCTGCAACCGCGGGGCTGAGATGCGCGCAATCCTCATAAAGATCCCAGTATTTTTTGCGTGCAACGTAAGGATCATGTGGATGCGTAAAGCTAACGGTGAGGCACCAGGGGCGATCATCTTTGCCACGCGCCAGATCGTATAATTTNCGNCNGCTTTGATAAGCAACCTCATCATCATATTCAAGCTGGTTTGAAATTTCACCGATCCCCGCACCCGTCACCGAACCCATATTGTGATACCACCAATCAATGCGCGTGCCAGGTTTGCGGTAATCCGGCGTCCACCCAAAATCAGCGGGGTAAATATCGGTGGTCAAACGCTCCTCAAACCCGTGCAACTGATCCGGACCAACAAAATGCATTTTGCCAGATAGGCAGGTTTGGTAGCCTGCCGCGCGCAAATGATGCGCATAGGTGGGTATAGAGGCTGCAAATTCAGCAGCATTGTCATAGACCCCCGTTGTCGAGGGCAATTGCCCCGACATGAATGAGGCCCGCGCCGGCGCGCATAACGGGCTGGCGGTATAGGCATTGGCAAACCGCGCCGAGCGCTGCGCCAGGCGTTTTAAATGCGGCGCGTGCAGCCAGTCGGCAGGGCCGTCCGGAAACAGAGTTCCATTCAACTGATCAACCATAATAATTAGAATATTTGGGGAAGATGTCATGCAAGCGCCTCTTTCAGATACAGGTTACTCGGTCAGAGCCTCCAAAAGGTAAAAGCCTAGACTTTTGTAGCAGGAACTGGGGGGGTGCGCAGACGACGTTGCAAAACCGCCTCGCGCCAGCTGATAAAACTGACCGATGCCAAAATTGTGCCGCCCCCAATCACCACCCATGGATCGAGCGGTTCGTCAAAAAACACCATCCCAACCGACACCGCCCAGACCAGCTGTAAAAACGTNACCGGCTGCGTGATGTTCACGGGCGCTGCAGCAAAGGCCAGCGTCATCGTGTANTGCCCCAATGTGGCAAAGCAGGCCACACCAAAAAGGATAAGCAAATCGTTAGTCGAGGGCGGAACCCAAACCATCCATGCCATCGGCGCCAGCCCCACCGTGACAAAGAGTGAAAGCATAACAACGATTGTGCCCGCCGAAACTTGATCGCTGAGCCGTTTGGTTAACAAATAAGAGCAGGCAAAAAATACCGCAGCCAACAGCATCGCCAGATGCCCCATATCCACGCTGCGAATACCGGGGCGCAAAATAATCAAGGCCCCCACCAACGCAATGCCGACGGCGATCACCCGCCGCAACGCCAGTTTTTCGCCCAAAAATAACGCCGCCCCCAACGTCACATAAATCGGCGATAGGTAATTCATCGCCGTTACATCCGCCAAAGGAATCCGCGCCATCGCAAAAAACCATAAAAACACCGCCCCCACATGCGCCGCGCCGCGATACACAAAAAGCCGCATCAACGGCTGAGAAAAGTCGCTTTTGAAAACCGACCCCAGCATCGGCACCAGCAAGACCAAGCCCAAAGCATATCGCAAAAACGCCGCCTCAGCGGCGGGCATATCCGGCCCTAAATATTTCACCAAGGAGGTGACGCCCACAAACATAAGCCCCGTCACGATCATCCATAAGATGCCGCGTAAGGTCGATGAAGAAGAGCGTTCGGTCATGGCGTTACTGAAAAGCTAAATAGCCCCAAAGCACAAGAGCTAATGAGACGCGAGCAGGCTGTAAGCGATTGCCCACATCACAAGCGCAATCCCGATGTCTAAAATCTGCCATGCGCGGGGATTGGCAAAAAATGGCGCCAAAAGACGCGCGCCGAAGCCCAATCCGAAGAAAAACGTAAAACTGGCTAGCATCGCCCCTAAGCCAAAACCCAACGGGCTTTCAGATTGGTTGGCAATCCCCCCCAGCAAAATCACCGTATCAAGATATACATGGGGATTTAAAAAGGTCAGCGCCAAGCAGGTGAACAAGGCCGCCGATAAAGACATCACATCGCCCATTGCATCCAAAGCGTGATTGCCACGCCAAGCCGATATCATGCTGCGTATACCATAGGCGAACAGAAACAACGCCCCTGCAAAGCGGATCCAGCTCATAAGGTTGGGCAGGGCCTCCAAAAGAGTGCCCAAACCAAACACCCCCAGAAAAATCAACAGCGCATCAGAAGCCGCACAAAGCAACACGATCGGCAAAACAAAACGGCGCATCAACCCCGCCTTCAACACGAAGGCGTTTTGCGCTCCGATCGCAAGGATCAACGAAAAACCAAGGCCAAAGCCCAAAAAGAAAGGTTCGATCATGATATAGGTCTTGCGAAGATCATCCGCGACACAAGCCATAAAACACAAGGCAACACAACCGTAGAACAGCCCCCCCCTACGCGATGGGGCTTGTATAGCTTCCCGCTTTGGTATTGGGCGCATGCGACAGTAACCCGCGCCCGATCAAGGCCTTCAAACACCTGTGGAAGGTCGGCTGCGCCATGCCCAACAACAAAGCGTGCCTTTTAATATCAACAGATTTTGCAGTGCCACCCGCCAAATAAATTTCTGTGTAAGACGCGTAGAACACGTCTTTTTCGTTTTGGGTCAATGCCCCAAGGCCCACTTCGTCTTCCAGACCCAAAAGCAGCTCGCGCATTTGCGCCATTTTAAAGTATCGTTGGGACATTATTCACCTGTCACAAACGCCAAATGACCGTTTGATCGATTTAATTGCCGAAACCATAAAAGTCTTAAAACCATACCTGAAGTCGATCAAAAAACTGTCTGACTTTCAATACAAAATTGTGTCAATTAAAAAGTTATCATAATGACTTAAGGAAATCTTTGCATTGACCCTGCGCGACGGAAAGGCGCGCCAATTTTACCGGAAAACTGCTAAACTCGGCTTGGCCTCGCCTCAAAAAATGTATAATTTGTGAGCCAAAAATAAAGAACTGTCACTAATTTCTGACGCTGTACATAAAAGATTACACAACCAGCGAATGATGTCATAAAGATAATCGTTTCGCACGCAAAGCGCAATCAGCTCAAAAAAATAAACAACAAAGGACGCACAAAAAAATTTTAAAGCGCGATTTCACCAATTTCACAGAATCGTGTCGAAATCCGATTATGCATTAGGTTAATATGAACGCCTCGATATCATATGTATCAAAAAGATACTCAATCAGAAGCTTCCAATTGCGCTATAACCTCATCACTAGCTTCAAAATTGGTTGTCACGCGCTGAACATCATCGTCATCCTCAAGCGCATCGATCAGCCTCAT
>JGI26253J51717_1000260_pt1 | contig 21786 bp, 22 predicted proteins | sample SaaInlV_100m_DNA_6_FD_51717 | JGI IMG/M metagenome (IMG submission 51717)
TTCTCCTTCACCGGCAGGTACGTGCCGGACGATCCGTAGTGATGGGTGTTTGCCGAAGCGAACCCCATAAGTATCGCACTGTAATTAGAATTAGAGGGCTGCAAACCAAAGTGATACCAAAAGGACATAAATGACTTCCAACGAAAAGCCAACTCGCTCTGAGCAACGCGAAGCCGCAAGACAAAAGGCGCGTGAACTAAGAGCTGAGAGTGCCAAGAAAGAAAAGCGCAATCGTCTGTTGATTCAGGTGGCCGTTGTGCTGGTGGCCCTAGGTATTGTTGGTGGAGTCGCAGCAGTCGTGGTTATTGATGCTGCTAACCGAGCGGATGCACCAATTGTTGGCGAAGTGCCAAACAACCTAACCGAGCTTGGAGGACTGAAGGTTGGAGTTGGTCTCCAGGCGTTTACTGAAACAAACACACCAACTCCGGACGCCGCCGGTGATACTCCGGAGATAGTCGTTTACGTTGACTACCAGTGCCCAATCTGTCAGGCCTTCGATGTTCCTAACTCCGCTCAGATTCGATCATGGGCCGACATTGGAGCTGCCACAGTCGAGATTCGACCTATTTCATTCCTGGACCGAGCTTCTCTAAACGCCTACTCATCACGAGCAGCCAACGCTTCTTTGTGTGTTGCAAACTTCGAGCCAGACGCATTCTTTGACCTGCACGAGCTACTGATGCTTAACCAGCCTGCCGAGGGAACTGAAGGACTCAGTGACGATGAGCTATTTGCTTATGCTGAAGAGGCTGGAGCTGGCACCGAGGAAGTTAAGGGCTGCATCCAAGCCAAGAGCTTCGGAGATTACATCGAACAGCACACCCAGACTGTGTTGTCCTCGCCTCAGGATGGCGTCAGCGTTTCGGGAACTCCAACGATCCTGGTAAATGGCAACCAGTACACCTGGACCACCGGAGACGACCTAGTTTCTGCAGAGCGCTTCGCGCAGTTCGTTCAGCTAGCAACAGCTGAATAGAGAGCTATTTAGTAATTACGGTTCGGTTCGGAAGTTCGATCTCAATCGAATTTCCGAGCAGATCCGTAAGGGTCACCGACCAATTGCATTCGGTTCCGCTGAAGCCAGCTGGAACACGGCCGGTGCCCTGGAACGTTAGATTCTGGCTGGTTCCCACCCAGGCACCCTGCCAACTTGGTGACCCCGGCAACACTCCGAAGCTGACGAGGTTGGCTTCGGCTGAAGTGAAGCCCAAGTAAAGCTGCAGAGTGGCTTGCTGAGCCTGCTTGCACAGGAAATGAGCCTCAGTTATCCCTCGAGAATCGGTAAGAGTTCCGGAGTAGCGCAGCACAAGACCGTCTTCTGTCAGAACTGAATTTGACGGAGATATCTCGAAGCTAGAAATTTCAGGGGGAGTCTCATCGCTACTAAAGACCAGCCAGCCGATTGTGACCGCAAGGAGCGGCACAAGATAGAAATAGGTGGTCTTACTTTTGAGAATTCTCTTGAGTAGCACCGGGTAAGTTTAACGCTTCACTGTCAGAACACTGATAAGCTTCCAGCCGAGTAATCCTTTTGGTTTCTCTCAGCCGACCTGGCGCAATTGGTAGCGCACCACTCTTGTAAAGTGGGGGTTACGGGTTCGAGTCCCGTGGTCGGCTCTGTTATTACTTGGCGCTTGTGACGCCGGGCTTGCCTAGCTGAACTATAAAAACAATTAAGCCAGCGAACGGCAGCAATAGCCACCAAAATTGATGCGCAGTTAGCCCTGCGTCACGTAGCCTTCTGGAAGAGGCTGAAATTAGTGGCAATAACGTCACCACGTTAAAAACCGTGGCCAGTTGATCGTCGAGGATCGAAAATGCAGTGCTCGCAATCACCAGTGCCAACACGAAGTACCAGTAGTCAGCTCCTGAGGTTTGACCCGTGAAAGTCGAAAAGTTCTTGAAGGCTAGTTTGGTTGCGTTCCAGAGTTCCATGTTCGCAGGCGAGCACTTGCAGGCCCCCTTTTGTTTTAGCTTCTAGGTCGAAGCTCAGCGACCATCGGGCACACAAATGGGTCAGCGTTGTTGCTTAGACCAACCTTGTTTAGNTGCTTCATGATCACTACGTAGCTTGCCAGTAGGTTCATCTCCACCAACGTGATCCCGTTTTTCTCGCAGAACTCAGAAACCAGCTGGTGAGCTTTTCTCAAGTTTGGTCGAGCCATTGATGGGAACAGGTGGTGCTCCACCTGGTAGTTCAGACCACCCATCAGGTTGTCCTTGAGCCAGCTGCCCTTAATGTTTCTGGAAGTCAGCACCTGCCTGGAAAAGAAGTCGAGCTTGCTGTCCTTCTCGACAAGTGGCATGCCCTTGTGGTTTGGAGCAAAGGCCGCACCCATGAAAAAGCCAAAGGTCATCATCATGAAAAACCAAAGTGCGATAGCCCAGAGCCATCCAAACATGAGCGCCATCACAAAATAAGGCGCCGTCTGACGAACCATCATCAGGCTAAACTCCAGGATGCGAACCTTCAGTGGGCGTTCTTTTCGCTTCAGTCCTGCAAATGAGTCCACCAGCAAGTCAAACCCGGTGAACAGCAACAGGAACGGGAACAGGTATCCCTGGCGGTCTGAGAAAAAGCGTTCTATTCCCTTTTTCTCCTCTTTGGATTCGGTTGTGAAGCTCAATACTCGGATGGCAATGTCGGGGTCCTCACCGATTTGGTTTGGGCGCTGGTGGTGCTTGTTGTGCTTGCGAAGCCAAAAGCCGTAGCTAAGTCCAGCAAATAGATTTGCCAGAACGAGACCGAGCCAGTCATTGGCTTTGTTGTTTCTAAAAACCTGGCGGTGAGAAGCTTCGTGGGCGATAAATCCATACTGCGCACTCATGATTCCAAGGAGCCCCGCAAGTAAGAACCCGGCGATAATCCACCACTGGCTGTAGTCCAGCGCATAGCCTGCAAATCCTGCACCCACCCAAAGAGCGGAAGCAATAACACTGATTACTGCCAGCCTGATTACATAAAAGCNGGGACGTTTCGAAAGAAGTCCAGCATCCCTAACCTGCTGNAGGATCAGGTGAAAATTTGTGGGGGTCTTGCTGGTTAAAGTTGCGCTCATCTGCTGAGTCTACGGGTGATACGTGAATAGAAGCTGCTAAGTCACCTAGTTGCTCTGCCATACTGATGTTGTGAAAGCAATGAGGCTTGAAAGCGACCTTCTGGGTCAACGTGAAATACCTGAAGAGGCTTACTGGGGTGTCCATACCCTCAGGGCTGTCGAGAACTTCCCAATAAGCGGTGTGCCAATCGGCCACTACCGCTCATTGATCCGAGGTCTGGGCTTTATTAAGGAAGCTTCGGCAACGGCGAATCTCCAACTTGGAGTAATAACTCCCGAAATCGCCGGGCCAATTATTGACGCCGCCATCGAAGTCCGGGATGGGAAGTTTGATGATCAGTTTGTAGTCGACGCCATTCAAGGTGGTGCAGGAACCTCAACCAACATGAATGCGAACGAGGTTGTCGCAAACAGGGCGCTAGAAATTGCTGGCTTCAAAAAGGGCGAGTTTGAACACATCCATCCGCTGAACCACGTCAATGCCTCGCAGTCGACCAACGATGTCTACCCGACAGCAATTCGAGTTTCGATGATTATCGAAATCAGGGCACTGTTGGAAGAGGTTGCCTATTTGCGCAGGNCCATTGACGCCAAGGCCAAAGAATTTGAAGAGGTCATAAAAATGGGCCGCACCCAGCTCCAGGACGCGGTACCGATGACTCTCGGTCAAGAGTTTGCAGCGTGGTCTCAGACTCTTAGTGAGGACCAAGGCAGGCTCGAGGAAATGGTCCCGCTGCTAAGTGAAATAAACCTTGGCGGAACGGCAATTGGAACCAAGCTGAATACCCCCGAGGGATATTCGCAACTGGTTTGTGAGNTGCTCAGCGAGATTTGTGAGCACAGCTTCATTCCCGCGGTGAACCTGATCGAGGCAACCAGCGACACCGGAGTNTTTGTTTCGGTGTCCAGCACCTTCAAGCGCCTGGCAACAAAGCTTTCTAAAATATCCAACGACCTTCGGCTTCTGTCATCGGGCCCCCGAGCAGGTATCAACGAGATCAACCTGCCTCCTAGGCAAGCNGGTTCCTCGATCATGCCCGGAAAGGTGAACCCGGTTATTCCAGAGGCGGTCAATGAGGTCGCCTTCACGGTNATCGGAAACGACTTGATCGTGACNATGGCGGCAGAGGCTGGACAACTTCAGCTCAATGCCTTCGAGCCAATCATTGCCAGGTCGCTGATGATGAGTGTTGTCTATCTTCGACAGAGCTGCCACATCCTGGCAGATTTCTGCATCAGCGGCATTACCGCAAACACCGAGCACCTGCGGCTCACGGTTGAAAACTCGATCGGACTGGTCACTGCTTTGGGTCCAAGCCTTGGCTATGAAAAGACTTCACAGATTGCTAAGCANGCCTCCAAGATGAACATGTCCGTGAAGGAAGCAGTCATGGACCTGGGTCTGATGACTGAGGATGAGTTCTACANGCTTTTGGGTGATGTCAGAAGACTAACCGGGCAGGACTAAATAAAGCTCGAGACCAGCAGCGTTATGAGCGGAGCAAAGATAAGAGCCGGCAGCATGTCGGCAACAGCGACCATTCTTATCTGAAGCACTCGTAGCCCGGTTCCAAGAAGCAAGATTCCACCGGTTGCAGTAATAGATGCGACCAGTGCCGAGCTCATCAAAGCGCCGGCGCTCGCTGCAATCAGTGTCAGCAGTCCCTGCCAGAGCCCAACTGGAATTGCCGAGAAGGCAACTCCCCAGCCAAGTGCTGCCGCGAAGGCAACCGAAGTCAGTCCGTCCAGTGTTGATTTCAAGGCCAGCACATCAAAGCCCTGACCAAGCCCATCTTGAAGTGCCCCCAGGACTGCCATTGGTCCGATTGTGAAAAGCAGTGATGCGTTTACGAATCCCTCAATGAACTTGTCTTTGTCGCCACCCTTGGACACTTTCAGCTGAAGCCAGGTGCCAAATTGTGAAAGCCGCCGCTCAATGCCAATTAGGGAACCAACGATGCTGCCCAAAACTAGGGCCGCAAGAACAACCAATAGCGTGCCGGCGGAGCTAACTGCAGCAACGAAAGCCGCGTCGCTAAGAGCCACCAGATTCAGCCCACCAATCACCAGCACGACCAGGCCAAGAGCGTCGGTCAGGGTGCGGGAAATTTTTTCTGGCAGCCTGTGGCCCAAAGCCACTCCGAGCCCAGCGCCAATCAGGATGGCTATGACATTAATTAGAGTTCCCAAACGCACCTTTTCTGTGAGCGTAAGAAAGACTACTAACTGAACCTAGTCTTGCTGCGCCTGGAAGGTGATCGACACTGAGTTAATGCAGTAGCGATTTCCGGTTGGGGTTTGCGGGGCATCGTCGAAAAGGTGGCCCAGGTGACAGCCACACTTGGCGCACCTAACTTCCGTACGCACCATTCCGTGAGATCGGTCCTCGATATATTCGATTGCCTCGTTGTCTCGCGACTTATAAAAAGAGGGCCAGCCGCAGTGAGAATCAAACTTAGTCTCGGCCTCAAAGAGTTCGGCTCCGCAGCCGCGACAGCTGTAGGTGCCGATTCGCTTTTCGTCTAGGAGTTCACCGGTGTAGGCGCGCTCGGTGCCGGCCATTCTCAGCACGTGGTATTCAACGTCGGAAAGCTCTTCCTGCCACTGCTGATCAGTCTTGAAAACTTCATATTTCATAAAAAACTCCTCACCTGTAATTTATAACCGTTAGATAACACATTCCATCCCATTAAANATNCCTGTCTTTTTGCATGATTTGCCCCTAGACTCNTGGAGTCGAGCTATGACCGAGGTTGAGCTTGATGCATCTGTGACATACGCAGGTGGTACAAGCATCAGGAGCAACACATGGCACAAGGAACCGTTAAGTGGTTCAACTCTGAAAAGGGTTTTGGATTCATCACTCAGGACGGCGGACCGGACGTATTCGTTCACTTCTCCGCTATCGCCGCAGATGGGTACCGCGAACTTCGCGAAAACCAGCGCGTTGAGTTCGACGTAAAGGACGGGGACAAGGGTCCTCAGGCTGAAAACGTCGTTCCAGTCGCTTAAGTAACAACAATTCGAACACCGGCTAGCTTTATTGCTACCGGTGTTCGCTTGCACTCGGAGCATTAGAGTGCTAAAACTTTATTAGCACTCGTATACTAAGAGTGCTAATTACCAGACTTAAACCAACCGGGAGAAACCCTCATGGCAAAAATNATTCACTTCAACGAGGAGGCCCGTCGCGGCCTCGAGCGCGGCCTGAACATTCTGGCCGACACCGTTAAGGTCACCCTAGGCCCACGTGGCCGCAACGTTGTTTTGGAGAAAAAGTGGGGAGCCCCCACCATCACCAACGACGGTGTTTCAATCGCAAAGGAAATTGAACTAAGCGACCCATTCGAGAAAATCGGTGCGGAGCTAGTCAAGGAAGTTGCCAAGAAGACCGATGACGTTGCCGGTGACGGAACCACAACCGCAACCGTTTTGGCTCAGGCTCTTGTCAAGGAAGGTCTGCGCAACGTTGCAGCCGGAGCTGACCCAATCAGCCTGAAGCGCGGAATCGAAAAGGCATCTGCCGCAGTGATCGAATCACTAATCAAGATGGCAGTGCCAGTTGAGACCAAGGAGCAGATTGCTGCGACCGCATCAATCTCTGCTGGAGACTCAGCAATCGGTGAGATCATCGCCGAAGCAATCGACAAGGTTGGCAAGGAGGGTGTGGTTACCGTTGAGGAATCAAACACCTTCGGCATCCACCTAGAGCTAACCGAGGGAATGCGCTTCGACAAGGGCTACGTCTCTGCATACATGGTTACCGACCCAGACCGTCAGGAAGCAATCCTTGAGGANGCCTACGTTCTAATCGTGAACAACAAGGTCTCAAACATGAAGGACCTGCTCCCAATTGTTGACAAGGTCATGCAGGCCGGTAAGCCACTGTTGATCATTGCCGAGGACATTGAGGGCGAAGCTCTTGCAACTCTTGTGGTGAACAAGATTCGCGGCATCTTCAAGTCAGTGGCCGTAAAGGCTCCTGGCTTCGGCGATCGTCGTAAGGCAATGCTTCAGGACATCGCGATCTTGACCGGTGGTCAGGTAATCGCTGAAGAGGTTGGTCTAAAGCTTGAAAGCACTGAGCTTGCAATGCTAGGTCGCGCTCGCAAGGTGGTCATCACCAAGGACGAGACCACAATCGTTGAGGGTGCTGGCGACGGCGAGCAGATCAAGGGCCGTGTCGAGCAGATTCGTCGCGAGATTGCAAACACTGATTCAGATTATGACCGTGAGAAGCTTCAGGAGCGCTTGGCAAAGCTTGCCGGCGGTGTTGCTGTTATCAAGGCCGGAGCTGCCACTGAGGTGGAGCTGAAGGAGCGTAAGCACCGCATTGAGGACGCAGTCCGCAACGCCAAGGCAGCGGTTGAAGAGGGCATTGTTGCCGGTGGTGGAGTTGCTCTACTGCAGGCAGGCAAGGTTGCCTTTGACAAGCTGAAGCTAAAGGGCGACGAGGCAACCGGTGCGAACATCGTTCGCGTTGCAATCTCTGCCCCGTTGAAGCAGATCGCTATCAACGCCGGCCTAGAGCCAGGCGTAGTTGCCGAGAAGGTGTCGAACCTTCCGGACGGCGAGGGCCTAAACGCCGCTACCGGTGAATACGTCAACATGCTGAAGGCTGGCATCAACGATCCAGTGAAGGTAACCCGCTCGGCGCTGCTGAACGCGGCATCGATTGCAGGACTGTTCCTAACCACTGAAGCGGTTGTAGCAGACAAGCCAGAGCCAGCTCCGGCAATGCCTGCTGACCCAAGTGGCGGTATGGACTTCTAAGAAGCTATAAAAAATACCGGGTGGCAATTACTGTCATCCGGTATTTTTATGCCGTTCTTAGCTCGCTGGAATTCTTGGAATCTCGATCAAGAAGGTGGCTCCGCCGCCATCCGTTTCTTCAGCCCAGATCTGGCCCTGATGGGCGGTCACGATCGACTTGGCAATTGCCAATCCCAAACCTGAGCCACCGGTGTCGCGGTTCCTGGAGTTGTCTGCTCGATAGAAGCGTTCAAAGACCTTGTCTCTCAGACCCTCCGGGATTCCGTCTCCGTGGTCTGCAACCCGGATGACAAAATCTTTCTCTCTGCTCTCAATCTCGAGGGTTACCTCGGAAGAGTCAGGTGCAAATCTCGAAGCGTTAGCTACCAGGTTTGTGAGGACCTGTTTGATTCGGTCGCCATCAACCTGAGCCACGAAGTTCTTGCCAATCCGGACAGCTCTGAAGCTGACTTTTTGATTGGCAACTGACGCGTCTTTGACAACAGCATCTGCAAGTTCTGCGATGTCGGTTTCAGAGGTTTCAAGGTTTCCAAGTTCATCCATGCGGGTCAGAGTAAGAAGCGACTCAACCAGTCCAGACATTCGAATTGCTTCACTTTCAATTCGCTGCATTGCCTCGGCAACGTCTTGTTTCTTAGTTATCGCTCCCATGCGATAAAGCTCGGCGTAGCCGCGAACGGTGACCAACGGGGTCCGCAGTTCGTGGCTGGCGTCAGAGACAAATCGGCGCATCTGGTCGAGAGTCTTGTCCTTGCCGCTAACAGCAGTTTCAATGCTGTCAAGCATGCTGTTGAGAGCTCGATTCAGGCGCCCAATCTCGGTCTTGCCGTGCCTAGTGAGAAGACGAGAGGAGAACTTTCCAGCCTTCACTGCAGCTGCAGTCCGCTCAACTTCCTTCAGTGGCCTCAGGGCCGAGGTAATGGTGAGCCAGATACTAAAGCCGGAAAGAACCAATAGGAATACACCAAACCGGCCACCGATTACCGAATATTCGGCAATGATTTGTCGGTTGGTGTTTGTAGGCAGGGCAACGACTACCGACCCTCGTGCCAAGTCCAATGGCAGTGCCACCATGCGCCACTGACGGTCGGGCCTGGCGGAACGGTCGACTGAGATGTCAAAGGGAATCCCTTGCGTCTCTCGAACCGTTTCCAGTGTCAGACTCGAAAAGTTCGGGACCTCTCGGCCGCCACCGGTTGCAGAGATCAATCCCAGGTACTGGTTGCCTTGAGCGTCCAAAATCGCGATGTAGTAGTCGCTTGGAAGTGACGGCAAAGTTAGTCGACCGGTGGCAACTTTCGCCTCCAGCAGCTGCGGGTTTTCGCCCTTGAGCTGGTTGGCGGTGGTTGTCAGAAGAGTGTCGGTGTTGCGCTGAAGGTAGGTGTTTAGAAGAGCAACGGTTCCAGCACTAGAGACAACCAGCAGCACTCCAATGAGCCCTACCGACAGGGTGGTGAGCTTGGTTCTGAGAGAAATACGCTCCCAGCCAAGCATGAACCTGTTTTTCAATTACTAGCCCTTCGGCCCCTTGAACATATATCCGACACCGCGCTTGGTAACAATCAGCGGTTTCGATGACAACGGGTCTAGTTTCTTTCTGAGGTAGGAAACGTAGCTTTCCACGATTCCCATTTCACCATTGAAATCATATTCCCAGACGTGGTCAAGGATTTGGGCCTTAGTCAAGACTCGGTTGGGGTTCGTTGCAAGGTAGCGCAGCAATTGATATTCAGTGGGGGATAGGTCCACAAACTGTTCGTTGACACTCACCTCGTGAGCATCCTCATTGATTGATAGCTCGCCAACGTTGATAACCGATCCCGCGCTAGAGTCCTTGCCGGTTCGGCGCATGATTGCGGAAACTCGGGCCATGATCTCGTCGAGACTGAATGGCTTGGTTACATAGTCATCTCCGCCGACGGTTAGACCGGCGACCTTGTCCTCGGTGTCATCTCGAGCGGTCAGGAACAGAATTGGTGTTTCAATCCCCATTCCACGAATTTTTTTGGTTACCCCAAACCCAGAGATATCAGGCAACATCACATCGAGCAGCACGATGTCGGGGCTGGTCTCGGTGATCATCTTGATCGCGTCGGTCCCATTTGCCGCAGTTGCTACCTGGTGCCCGGCAAAGCGCAGACTTGCTGAAAGCAAGTCTCTAATGTTGGGTTCATCATCAACCACAAGAACTTTTAATTTGTCCATGGCTAACAGTCTGAGGCAGTTAGCTGGAANATTCCTGTGAGTTAGCTGTTATATGTCTTCCGCGTCCAAGATCTCATAAGAGTAGCCTTGTTCAGCCAAGAATCGTTGGCGGTTCTGGGCAAAATCCTGCTCGTTGGTGTCAGCAGCAACGATTGTGTAGAAAGCCGCCGAACGCCCGTCCTGCTTGGGGCGCAGTAGCCGGCCCAGGCGCTGGGCCTCTTCCTGTCTTGAACCAAATGCTCCCGAGATCTGAATTGCCACTGATGCCTCTGGTAGGTCCACCGAGAAGTTCGCCACCTTGGACACAACCAGGGTGTTTATCNCGCCAGTGCGGAAAGCCTTGAAAAGTCGCTCACGTTCATCAACCGGAGTTTCTCCAGTTAGTTTGTCAATTTTCAGCGCTGCGGCAACCTCAGAAATTTGGTCCAGATATTGGCCGATGATCAAGGTTGGCTCTCCGCTGTGTCTTTTTAGAATTCGGCGCATCACGTCAAGCTTTGCAGTCGCAGTCGCAGCAATCTTGAATCGACTTTCTTGGTCGGCAATTGCGTAATCCATTCTTGCCTCGTCTGGCAGCGCCACCCTGACTTCAAAGCAATTGGCTGGAGCAATGTAGCCTTGGGCCTCGATGTCTTTCCAGGGGGCATCAAATCGCTTTGGACCAATCAGGGAGAATACGTCTGACTCACGGCCATCCTCTCTCACCAAAGTCGCGGTTAGCCCAAGCCTGCGCCGTGCCTGCAGGTCGGCGGTCATCTTAAAAATTGGTGCAGGAAGCAGGTGCACCTCGTCGTAGATGATTAGACCCCAATCCCTGGCGTTCAATAGCGCCAGGTGGGTGAACTCATTTTTTCGCTTGGTGGTCAAGATTTGGTAGGTGGCGATGGTTACCGGAGCGAGTTCCTTGCTGCTGCCTGAATACTCTGCAATGTCACTTTCTACCAAGCTTGTTTTGGCCAACAGCTCATCCCGCCACTGTCTTGCGGCAACGGTGTTAGTCACCAATATCAGGGTGTTCGCCTTGATTTTTGCCATTGTTGCTGCACCGACGATTGTCTTGCCAGCTCCACAGGGGAGCACGACGACTCCCGAGCCACCGCTTTCAAACTTCTCCGCTGCTTCTTCCTGGTACTCACGGATGTTCCAGCCATCTTGAACTAGCTCTATTTGGTATGGGGCACCTGGGGTGTAGCCAGCGTTGTCAGCTGCCGGCCAACCAAGCTTGAGTAGCTGCTGCTTTAGTGCGCCTCTAGCCCAATCTTGAACTCGGTAGCCGTTCTCAATTGGGCTCTCCAAGAATTCGGATATCTTCTGATTAGAGCTGACCTCAGCCATAACCGACCTTGAGTCAGAGGTCAGGGTCAAGCCAATTTCGTCTCGGCCGATCGTCAGCTTTCCAAAGCGGTCTATGGTGTTGTGAATTTCTGACTCAACCAGCTGCGGAATCTCAAACTTTGACCACTTCTTGAGAGACCCAATTATGTAATCTGCATCATGCCCAGCTGCCCTGGCATTCCAAAGACCCAGCTTGGTAATCCGGTAGGTGTGAATGTGTTCGGGTGCGCGCTCTAGTTCAGCAAAAATTGCAAGCTCGTGGCGGGCAAGGCTGGCATCTGGATGCCCGGTTTCGAGCAGGACAGTTCTATCGCTTTGAACAATCAGTGGTCCCTGAGACATCCTTATAGCTTAAACCAGCAACACTGATTGGATGCGAGAAATCGGTAGGGTGCGCTCCGCATCCTTATCTTGATCCTTGCCTCGAAGTCTGCCTGCGGCAACACCTAAAACAGAAAGAGTGAACTGCTTGGCTTCGCCGGACTGAAGTTCAACCGAAATTTGAACCATGAGCTTGTTCTTTTGGGCGAACAACAGCTGCCGCAGCACATCGTCTCCACCCATTTGGTTTCGCTCCCCGGACATAAGTGCTGCAACCCGGCTGTCAATGAGATCATCCGGAGCCAACTCAATTTCCACCGCGACCTGGGTCCTTGGGGAGATGATTTTTCCCGAGGCATCAAACATCACGGCAGCGTAACCGGCATCACGGAGGTTGAAGTAGATCAGGTCAACACTGAGCTTAGATGCTAGCTGTCCGGGAGCAATTGGCTGCAGCATTAGGCCGCGCAGCGACTGCTCGTTGGCAATCTGTGTAATCAAGATTGTGTCGGTTGATTCCACGATTGTTCCGGCCGGCGACCCCAGCACCTTGAGTTGCCCAAACCTGGTTTTTGTTTGCTCGAGCACATAAGCCACGGGCTGAGGTAGCGGCTTATCGGCTGTTTGACTGAGAGTGTCGGTGATCTGGTCGATCGTCATTCCGGTTTCGAGAGCATGAGAAATGCTGAGGTTTGTGATTCGAAACCTAGAGGCAAGACCCAGGTCCTCGGAGTCGGCAAAAGTGTCCAGCTTGCGATGCAGCTGGGTTGAGATTGGACCGGGCGAAACAATGCTCAGGTCTCCCTGGACCAGAAGCGTGTCCTGAATCTCCGGGAGGTGTTTAGCAATGTCCTTGGCGGCTTCAGCGGGGTTTCCGAGTGTCAGTGAGTAAAGGGCAGTGTCGCTATCAAGCAGTCCCAAGTCAGCACCAAACTCCAGCAACTTTAGATTGCCGAGGTTTACCAGCGGATAATCGTTGGTGATCTGCTCGAGCGCACTTGCCTGACTGAACTTGATGTCAGGAATATCCCAGACCGAGGCTGCCAAAGCCTCCCAGGCTTCAATCCGTCCCAGTTCCAGCCAATCCATTCCGGCTTGCGATGCCACCCAGCGTCCCTGGTGTTCAACAATCAATCCAGCGGAGCAGGCTAACTGAAACTTTCGCTGCACGTCTTTCGGGGTCAGCTTCAGTTTCTGAGCAACCTCTTTGGCGTCCTGAGAGCGAATCCCCGCCCGGATCACATCTAGCCAGTGGCGTTCGCAAGCAAAAAGAAGCTCGGTGATGCTCAGCAGGGTTTCATAGGCACTCAGGTAGGAGCCATGACGTTTGGTTGGCTTGAAGGCCGCCGGCTGTAATTCTTGAGCCAAAAGCGAGGCTTCCTCAAGCACCAGATTCTCGGTGGCAAGATTTGCTGCAACCAAGTTCGGAGTGACCTTGAGTGACCTGAGTGCTTCCAAGTCAGAGGCACCGAGCGCCCTAATCTTCGGCTCTAGTTCTCTGCGTGACAGCAGCACTCGACTTAGATCAAAGTAGTCATCGCAGCCCTGACCACGCCCGAGGCAGGATTGCAGGGTTAGGCGCAGTTCAGCCTCGGTTTGCATGCGAAGTTGTGAAGCCAGTTCCAGAATGGAAGACACTAATTCTCGTTTTCTTTAGTCCGCCTGATGATTGAGACAATCAACATGGCGACAATTATCAGAAAGCCAATTGGCAAACCAATCAGAGGCAACTGAGCCAGAACAACCGGGAAGTTGCTAAATCCAAGTGCGCTAAGGCCAAGTGTTATCAGCATTGAGACGATTGAAAGTCCTATGACTCCCACTGCCATATAGGCCAGTGTTGTCTCGATCTGGGGGCGATTTTGGTTTTTAGCCATTAGATAACTCTAACCTTTCAGATACACTAAACGCCGACCAGTTGAAAGTGGGAAGCATGCCTACCGGCAAAGTGAAGTTTTTTGACGATGACAAGGGATTCGGATTCATTGCAGGCGATGACGGATCTGAAGTTTTCCTGCACGCCAGTGCATTGCCAGCTGGAACCGAGACAATCAAGCCTGGTAGTCGGGTTGAATTCGGCATCGCCGATGGTCGCAAGGGTGCTCAAGCGCTGTCAGTGCGAGTTCTTGAGGTCCCTTCCTTTACCTCCACGACCCGCAAGCCAGCAGAAGACCTTGCAATCATTACCGAGGACCTGATCAGACTGCTTGATCAAATCGGTGGAAATCTAAAGCGCGGCAAGTACCCAGAGGCTGCTCACGGCAAGAAGGTAGCGCAGCTGTTGCGCAGAGTGGCCGAAGAGCTTGAAGGCTAAAAACGTTGATGTTGCCCTAGCGTTGCTAGAGGCAGATTTGCCGACCGGCAGCTACGGGGAGTTCGTTAGCGAAACCGAGCCGGCTAAAGGCGTAATCGAACTTCGTTTCAACTGCCTGATGCGCGGATACAGTGGCTGGCACTGGCTAGTGACACTAACCCAGCCAGATAAGCGCAAGCCCGCAACAATTTCGGAACTAAATCTGGTTGCTTCGGAAGATGCGCTGTTGGCTCCGAAGTGGGTGCCGTGGTCGGAACGACTTGCTGAATTCAGGCAACAACTTCGCGCTGAGGGTAAGGCTAAAACTGATGCAGAGGCAGACGAGCTAATTAAGTCGCTAGTCGTTTCTGATGATCCACAGGCCAATGATTCCGAGGCTGATTCCAACGATGGAAGTGTGCAGCCACCACTGAAGACCCGCGTCCGCCAGCGCCGGATAAAGCACAGCCAAGACGATGAAGATCAGGAGCCAAATTAGAGTTCCAACTCTGATTATTGGCTTCGAGTCGAAGTTCATCGGCGCAGGATCTGCTTTTCTGTCCTCAAACTTCACATAAAGTTTCATAACTCTAAATCCGCTCCAGGACGTATTCAATCGATTCGATAAGTTTTGAGACTTCGCTTGGATCTGTTGCAACAAATGTCGCAATACGAAGCTGGTTCTTACCCAGCTTGCGATATGGCTCGGTGTCGACAATCCCGTTTTCGCGCAAGATCTGAGCAATTTCCAAGGCATCAATCGAGTCATCGAAATTTATTGTCGCAACCACCTGGGACCGGTGATTGGGATTCGAAACAAATGGGTGAGTTACCTCGGTCTTTTCGGCCCAGTCATACAGCAGGTTTGAGCTGGTCCTGGTTCGCTGATCTGCCCAAGCCAGCCCGCCGTTGTCGTTAATCCACTGAACCTGATTGTTAGTGAAGAACAGCGTCGCTAGCGAGGGGGTGTTCAGGGTGAAGTTATCTCGAGCATTGTCAAGAGCGAGCTTGAGGCTGAGGACGTTTGGGATGTACCTGCCGGAGGCGGCGACTCGCTCGATCCGCTCGATGGCCTTGGGTGAGACCAGCGCCAGCCATAGGCCACCATCGGAGGCTAGGTTCTTCTGCGGCGCAAAGTAATAGGCGTCAGTTTCCAGTGGGTCAAAATCGATTCCACCTGCGGCACTGGTTGCATCGGTGAGCATCAGCGCATCGGCGTCAGCTCCTGATACGCGAGTCACATCCGTTACTACACCGGCTGAGGTTTCGTTGTGAGGGTAGGCGTAGACATCAACACCAGATTCGGCCACAAGGTCTGACCTGGTTCCAGGCTCAGCGGAAACAACCGTCGGCTTTTCAAGCCACGGAGCTCCAAGAATGTTTGCAAACTTATTTCCGAATTCACCGTGGACCAGGGCCTGGCCCTTTTTCTCCACCAGCGAGAAAGTTGCCGCATCCCAGAATGCCGAAGCGCCACCATTGCCAAGAATAATTTCGAAGCCGGCTGGGGCGTGGAACATATCCAGTAGCCCTTGCTTCAGGTCTCCAACCAGGTTCTTAATCGGTGGTTGCCTATGGCTGGTGCCCATGTACTTGTTTCCAAAGTCCACAAATGCGGTCAGTTGCTCCGCTCGCATCCTGGATGGCCCGCAGCCAAATCTTCCATCTTGTGGCTTCAGGGAATCTGGGATCGTGATCTTGGGCATGGCTCAAGTTTAGCCGCCTGAACAAGTAGTCTTGGCTTAGCCGGGAAGGGGGTTTCATGACAGATCTCATTGACACAACCGAAATGTATCTAAAGGCCATCTACGAGCTTGAAGAAGAGAACATACCCCCAATGCGTGCTCGAATTGCCGAGCGACTAGATCACTCTGGCCCAACTGTTTCTCAGACCGTGGCCCGAATGGAACGCGACGGACTGCTTCGGTTGCTCGATGACCGGCAGCTGCAATTCACCGATGTTGGCAGATTGACCGCCGTTGAGGTGATGCGCAAACACCGACTTGCCGAACAGCTGTTGCTCGAAGTTATTGGTTTGGACTGGGAAGACATTCATGACGAGGCCTGCCGCTGGGAGCACGTGATGAGCGAACAGGTTGAGCGAAAGTTAATTGGGTTACTGAAAAACCCAAGCGTTTCGCCATTCGGAATGCCCGTTCCTGGCTTGGAGCTCTTGGGCCTGCCGGAGGCAACCCTGCAGCCATGTTCACCAATAGCCGCTCTGGAAGACGGCCGATACCTCCTGGTCCGGATCGGCGAACCGCTGCAGTTGGACGGCGCGCTGCTGTCGCAACTGGCAGAACTGGGTCTTGTTCCTGGTCGGGAAGTTGACCTAACGGCGAATCAAGATGGTTGGCTGTTAGTTGCCTCGGGTAATTCCGAAGGACTGCTGATCGACTCCGATTTTGCTCAACACCTGTTTCTCGGAACTTCCTCAGGTTCCTAGGTATACTTAAGCGCTTGGAACATCCAGAGACTATCCGCGGAGGATTCCCATTGAATTCAGCTACTGCTGACGCTCAGAGCGTGTCTCGCAAAGACTTGCGAAGCATCGAGCGCAACAAGGTCGCCAAGACCGAGCGTCACACGCTTCGCACTCTTGTGACCATGTTTGCCTCTACTGGACTTATGGCCACAGCTGCTCTTCCCTCTTATGGATTTGCTCCAGAGATCACCGCTGCAGCAGGGCTAGCAAGAGACTCCGAAATGGTTCAGGTTTCTGCTCCATCACAGGGACTTTCCGTGGCAACGGTTCGAGCTGTTGAGTTCACAAGAGGTGACTATCAACCTGCCGCTGCCTCCGAATTCCAGGTCAAGTCAAAATCAAGGATTTATTATTACGAGGGCCCTCGGGCAGCCGACTACTTAGCAAGCCCTAGGTTCACAAGCGTCACCAGCGCCAACCTGATGAAGGCTGCTGCTGAGCTTGTCGGAACTCCCTATGTCTTCGGCGGTCAAACTCCAGGCGGCATCGACTGCTCTGGCTACGTTCTTTTTGTTTACTCTCAGTTCGGGGTGGAACTTCCCCACAGCGTTTATCAGCAGGCAAAGATGGCCACAAAGGTGGCCATTGAGGATGCCGTGCCTGGTGACATCGTGATCTTCAACGACTTTAGCCACAACGGAATTTATGCTGGAAACGGCAACTTCTACCACGCTCCCCAGCCGGGAGACCGAGTCAAGCTAGCGCCGATTTTTACCGATCGCTACCACTTGATTCGTTTTGTGGACATTGAGAACTAGTAAAAAGTAACCAAAACTTCACCTTTGGACTCTGCGTTTCTACCCAAAAAGATCAATTTCTTCTCTTAGTGTGATGAACAAGTATTGATAGATGTCTGGGGAGAGGTGAAATGCCAGCTCACATGCCAGCCAAGCATGGCAACTGGATACACATATTCCGGTTCCTCTGTATATCCATGCCGGAGATAACACGCGTCGCTTTTTTGCGGCGCGTTTTTTATTTCCCGGGGTCAATTCGAATGCCGGCAAGCCGTGCCGGCGATTTCGATTGGAGCAATGAATGCGCACTCTCGTCCTAAACGCAGGATATGAACCACTGGCTGTTGTCTCATTTAAGCGAGCTTTGGTTTTGGTTCTAAATCAAAAAGCCACCATTCTGGCCGGCATTGACAACGCGGTGGTGAGAAGTGCAAGTCAAGAATTTGACTTGCCTTCGGTGATTCTTTTATCTAGGTATGTCCGGATCCCCAACGCCAGACGCGTGCCGGTGTCAAGGAGGGGAGTTCTTAGGCGAGATTCNAGTCGTTGTGGCTACTGCCTTGGGCCAGCCAACACCATNGACCACATCATGCCTAAATCCAGAGGCGGCAAGGACACCTGGGAGAACCTGGTTGCCTGCTGCCTCAAGTGCAATAACTCCAAGGGCGATCGAACCCCGGCCGAAATTGGTTGGGAGCTGAAGCTGATGCCGAAGATGCCCACGGGAATGGCTTGGAATGTGCGCGGTGCGGACAAGACTCAGCCGGAGTGGACAGAATTCCTTGCGTTCCAGAAGCGGGCTGCATAGCCATATTTGACAATGTAAAAAATCTTTTACATAATGTAAGAAATTCTTTACATTNGAGCAGAATGAATCATCAAGAGANAACCGTCTGGGCAGAACTACTTGCAAACTTCGNAGTGCTTATTGGCTACTCGGCATGGCTCTTGGGTCAACTGGCCCAAAAGGATGTGAGCGCNATTGAATACGGTTGGGTATTAGTNTCGGTCTTCCTCTTGAGCATANTNTTTTCTATCGTNGCCCAAATTCTTCTTGTNGTTNCGGCTCACGTCACCCCAGTTATCGCTGCGCACGTTCGACCGGTCATCGCAGAAAAGACCGGCAGGCCCANGCCCTTTGAGAATCAAGCGNTTCAAAACGACACTCGAAGTCCAGGCCTCGTGGATGTTCGGGACAAGGACATTAGCCGTCGCTCTAACCCCATAGGCATGAACATAATGAGCGTGGTTGTTCTAGCAGCGTTGGCCTTGGCTGCACTTGAAGTGGGCTTTTTTGAGATTGCCCACGTCTTATTTTTTGGTGGCCTCTTGGCGAGCATTGCGATGAACATCGCCAAAATTTGGTTTTACCGCAAGGGTGTCTAGGTGACTCGCCCCACGAANATAACCAATCAGGTGCGCCANCACCGCNTNGCCAAAGACTTGACTCAGGAGCAACTTGCAAGTCAGCTCGGAGTATCGAGGCAAACCCTGATAGCCATAGAGAACGGCAAATATTCGCCGTCATTAGAGTTCGCATTCGCGCTTGCCAGGGCTCTTGATGTTGAGATCGGACAGCTCTTTAGCTATCCGGAGTAGTTTTATAGTTGTGGCCCCGAGGTGAATCGAACACCCGACACACGGTTTAGGAAACCGTTGCTCTATCCACTGAGCTACGGGGCCAGTAGCCGTAATAGGTTACTAGCAATTTTGAGCTTGAAATCGCCTCAATCAAACTCAGCTGGCCAAGCATCGGGTTCTGCCATCTGTGGCAAGGCAAACGGGTGTTTTCGCTCATCGCTTCTAGTATTTTGGCGTGGAACACAGCGAGTTATTAGACCTTTGGGCAAAGCAGGCCCAGACTATTGGCGGCACTAATCCGCTGACTAGCTTTGAACCATCAAGCTTTGGGCAGGTTGATCTCTCCAGAGCGCACCCGGGCGGACTAGCCCAGCTTTCTTCTGCCAGGTCCTCCACAATCTCCAACTTGGTTCGCGATGGCATTGCGCAGTCCAGAGCCCTCACCTCCTCGAGAAGAATCCTTAAGAAGTCAGTCCGGATTCAGCGGAACTTTGGAATAGACGCACTTTTTGTTGCCGGCGGTTTGGTGACGTTNGGCGAGATGANACTGCCNATACTGCTCTGGAAATCGCACCTGATTCAAAAAGGCGATGACTTTGAGTTGAGGGTGGATCAGGTTCCCAGGATGAACCCTGCTCTGATCAAGCTCGTCAAGACCTATCGCAGCGACTTCAGGGTCTCGGATCTGATTGCAATCAGCCAGGGCCAAACTGACTTGATCCCAACTGGAGTGCTGTCGCTGATTGCTGAGCTGATTCAGCACCCTGAACTTCAGGTTGAAAAGTTACTCGTGTTGGGTAATTTCGTTCCCGACCTACTGGTGTCAGACCAGGCGCTTACGATTCCGGAATCATCGGCTTTGGCGCAGTTGCTGGGTAAGAGTCCAATACCTGCCAGTAACTATCAGATTCCGGACATCACCCCGGTTCAAAATGCAGACGATGACCAGCAGAAAGTCATCGGCAAGGCGCTCGCCGGGGACTCCTTCGCGATTGAGACGCTCCCGGGCTGTGGCTACCTGCAAACCATCGTGAACTTGTTGGCAAACCTGGCGCTGGCCAACAAACGAGCTCTGATAATTGCTCCTAGACAGCAAACCTTGGATGAACTTGCCGAGCGTTTGAGTCACTCGAAGCTTCCGGGTCTTGCGGTCCGGGAGAAGGATGCTTGGACTGACACGGTGTCTGCAATTTCTCGAAACGAGAAGGCAAGCCCAGCTGACCTGGCTTCGGCCAAATTGGCTGTTGCAAAAACCCAGGTTGAAGTTGAGAGCTACTTCAAAGTGCTGCATTCCAAAGACAATGCCCTCGGCATCAGTCTGATTCAGGCGCTCGAGAAACTTGCCAATCTAGCTGCGTTACCTGGAGCGCCAGTAAACAGTGCCAGGATCAAGCCGGAGTTACTGGCAACCATCGAGGATGCTTCCGCTGGGTTGCTAAAACGTGCTCATGAGGCCGGACTGTTTTCTACTGCAGCTGCCGATGGACCCTGGTTCCAGGCCAGGTTTGAATCAGGGGCTGAAATCGCAGCCGCGGTTTCAGCCGCGAGAGACTTGGCGGGCGAGGAGTTTAGGCTGCTGCGCTACCAAATCAATCTCTACCTAACCGACATTCAGCTCAAGCCCTGCGCGAATGTAGAACAGTGGTCCCAGCAGCTCAACCTGCTGCTGGGCATCCGCGAGACCCTGGACAAATTCAAGCCCGAAATTTTCGACCGGCCAATTCAAGAGCTAATCGATGCCACCGCTCCCAGGGGAGAGCGAGGCGACCTATCTGGAGCCCAGCGCCGAAGGTTCAAAAAGCTTGCTAAGGGCTATCTGCGACCTGGGGTGTCTGTTTCGAACTTGCACCTGATGCTCCTGGCCGCCGAGCAACAGCGAGCAAGCTGGCAGAATCTAAATCAAACCCAGTCGCCGCCACAGGTTCCGCTTGGCTTGGCTGATGTTCAATCAAAGTTCGAGCGGATTTATCAGACGCTTCAATTATTGCAGCGGCACCTAAACCCAGACCCTGATATTGAACTCATGACGCGACTTCCGCTGGATGAGTTGGCGGAACTGCTAGAGGGCCTAGCCACCAAGACCGCCTCGCTCGACAGGTACATGGAGCGCTTGCCGATATCCAGAGAGCTCACGGCCATTGGCCTTGGCGAGTTCACCAAGGAAGTCAGCAACACCAAGCCCGAGTATGAGCAGCTGATGCAGGAGTTTGAGCTGACCTGGTGGCAATCGGCGCTGGAAATGATCATCCAGTCGGATTCCAGAATTCTCGAATATGGCCAAGCCGAAGTTGCTCAACTCGAGACTGCCTTTGAAAAAGCGAATGAGGACTTGATTTTGCAAGGGCTCGAGCATGTTCGTCACTATCTTGGGCAGAACTGGAAGCAGGCGATCGCGACCTATCCTGCACAGGCGGATCAGCTTCGGACACAGCTTCGGACCAAGAAGCTGGACCTGAAAACCGCTGCCAAGGCCGGCGGAGCGATCTATCAAACCCTGGTACCTAACGTTTTAGTCTCTCCATATCGGTTGCAGGAAATCGGAAAAGACGAAGAGTTTGACATGGTGATCGTGCTCGATGCCGCCTCTACCGGAATGGCGGAGGCACATGCAGCAATTGCCAGAGCCAAGCAAGTGTTGGCTTTCGGGGACCCAGTAATCGCAGCACCGGAAAACTTTGACACCGTAGCTAGAGCAAATCAGGCGCACGTTGAGTCCGAGCGCACCTCAGTGTTCGAACAGGTTCAAGAGACTTTCGGTTCGCTTGCGATCACTCGCAACTATCGAATTGAAGGCCAGGTGCTTGGTAAGTATCTGAATGAAAACTTCTATTCCGGCAGGCTCATCCTCGAACCGGCAGCATCGCAGCTGTTTGGAACTCACAGTTTTGAGCAAATCGAAGTGACTGAAAATGCGCGTGCTGAAAGCACTATTGAGGGCGCCACTGAATCCTTAGATTCGGAGGTCGACAAGGTTGTCGAGATGGTCATGAGCCA
>JGI26253J51717_1000274_pt1 | contig 21328 bp, 18 predicted proteins | sample SaaInlV_100m_DNA_6_FD_51717 | JGI IMG/M metagenome (IMG submission 51717)
GGCGCATTATCTGCGTCAAGGCGATCCAGACTTTCAAGCCTTCCACCATGATCTTTACCGTGCCACCTCCTCGGGGCGCTGGTGGGTGATGGAGCAACAGCCCGGCCCGGTCAACTGGGCCCCATGGAACCCCGCCCCCCTACCCGGCATGCCGCGACTTTGGGCTTGGGAGGCTTTCGCCCATGGCGCAGAAACCGTGTGCTATTTCCGCTGGCGGCAAGCGCCATTCGCCCAAGAGCAAATGCACGCAGGCCTTTTGCGGCCCGATCGCAGCCCCGCCCCCGCCCTGGCTGAGGCCGCCCAGGTCGCAAAGGAGCTGGCAGAGGTGCCAGATGTTGGCACGGCAAAAGCCCCGGTGGCACTGGTGTTTGACTATGACAGCGCCTACGCTTGGGAAAGCCAGCCACAAGGCGCAGATTTCGATTATTTCCAGTTGGTGTTTGACTGCTACCGCGCTTTGCGGCGGGCGGGGCTCTCGGTGGATGTCGTGCCCAAATCTGTGGATCCCAGCGCCTATGAAATCACCTTCGCCCCTGGCCTTTTGACAGTACCAGAAAGCCTGCAGGGCGGTCTGGTTGTGGCGGGGCCGCGGGCGGGGTCCAAAACCGAAGAGATGACCATCCCGGACGGTCTTGGACCTGATATTACAGGCCTGTCCACAAAGGTCACCTTTGTCGAAAGCCTGCCGCCTTTTGCGCCAATGGCCCTCGCCGGCGGTGGGGCTTTTATTAAATGGCGTGAAGCTCTTGAGACAACGGACACCGTGATCTTGCACCTTGAGGAGGGCGCGCCCGCGGCTGTGCGCAACAGACAGATGATCTATATCGCAGGATGGCCAGATGCCGCCGGCTGGCGACGAATTTTGGAGATGCTCGCAGAGCAAGCCGGGCTCGATCTGATGGATTTGCCGCCAGATCTGCGCCTGCGGGAAACAGACAGCCATAGATTTTGGTTTAACTACGGCCCGCGCACTGTCACCTACCAACATATAACCCTGCCAGCCGCAGCTGTGCATTGGGAGGCCAAATAATGCCAATCGCAAGCTTTGGACAGACGGCCGATGGGCGCGAGGTTCAAAAAATTTCCCTGCGCTCTGAACAGCTCACCGTCACCATCCTGACCCTCGGCGCGGTCATCAATGATGTTCGGCTGACCGGCGTGGCCTGGCCCCTCACGCTCGGCAGTCCTGATGTGGCGGGCTATGAGGGAAAATTGAGCAGCTTTGGCTCCTTCATGGGGCCGGTCATCAATCGGATCAAAGGCTGCACCGCCGAGATTGATGGACAACGCTATACGTTTGAAAAGCACCATTCTGGCAATTTGACCCAACATTCCGGCAGCACCGGCATGCATCGGCAGATTTGGAGCATCGCCGAACATGGGCCCGACTATGTCGTTCTGACGTTGAGTTTATCCGATGGATTGGGCGGCTTTCCCGGCAACCGCGACATCACGCTGCGCTATGACATTGAGGGGGCCAGTCTGCGTATGACCGCCACGGCCTCCAGCGATGCCCCCACTCCTTTCAACCCCGCCAATCATTCTTATTGGTCCTTGGACCCCACGCCTGGCTATGGGGGGCAAAAGCTTCAGATTGCCGCCGATCACTACAGCGAGCCGGATGCTGAGTTGATGCCCACGGGACGTATTTTGCCCGTGGACGACAGCCCCTATGATTTCCGCACCGGACGCAGTTTGGCAGGCAATGAAAGCGAATTTTATGATCTCAACCTCTGTCTTAGCTCAAGCAAAGCCCCGCTGCGCCCGATTGCGAAGTTGACCGGGCGGGAGGGGGTTTGCATGGAGATGGCCACAACCGAATGCGGGCTACAGCTCTACGACGGAGGGACAATTGACGGGCGCGATTATCCAACCCATCACGGGGCACCCTATGGGCCCTATGCCGCACCTGCGCTCGAGGCACAAAGCTGGCCGGGCTCATTGGCGCAGACACATTTCCCCGATATTATTTTGCACCCGGGCGCACCCTATCGGCAAATCACAAGCTGGACCTTCTCAGCCAAGCAGATAGGCTAGGTTTGAAGTTGAAAAGGTCTGATTCATGAATGACATCCTCATCCAGCCCCTAACCCAAGGCGCTTTCGCGCCCTATGGTGATATTCTCACGCTGAAATCCACGCCCGATAAGCTCATAAATCAAGGGCTTTGCGGCCGGCACCATGATTTGGCAGCGATGGATTTTGGACCGGACGGTCGGGCGGGTGTCAGCCTTTTTGACGCCACACCGCGCAGCCTGCCCTATGTTTTAGAGCTGGTGGAGCGGCACCCCGAAGGCTCGCAAGCCTTTATCCCCATGACCCAAAATCCTTTTTTGGTGATTGTGGCTCCAGATGAAAACGGCATTCCCGGCCGCCCCTTGGCCTTTCGCACAGAAGCTGGGCAGGGTATAAATTTTCACCGCAATATCTGGCATGGTGTATTAACCCCCCTGTTCGCCCCTGGTCTATTTGCGGTCGTGGATCGGATAGGCAATAGCGCGAATTTGCAAGAATACTGGTATGAAACACCCTTCACCGTCTCAGGAGATGTGACATGAAAGACATTCAAGAGCTCAAAGACCTCAACGCAAAGCAAATATGGCACCCGATGGGTCATCCCGGCGATTTACAAGCCAATGCGCCCACGATCATTGATCGCGCCGAGGGCGTTCGCATCACTGACATTGATGGCCATGAGACGATTGACGCCGTCGGCGGCCTGTGGTGCGCGAATTTGGGCTATTCCAATGATGTGGTGAAACAGGCAATCTCAGACCAACTGTCCAAGCTTCCCTATTATTCCGCCTTCGCTGGCACCAGCAATGCCCCTGCGATTGAGGCGGCCGAAACGGTGGTGAATTTCTTCAAACCCGATGGCATGGCACGGGCATTCTTCACCTCTGGCGGCTCTGATTCGGTGGAAACCGCCCTGCGGTTGTCGCGCCAGTATCATCGCTTGCGCGGACAACCTCAGCGGATCAAATTTCTCAGCCTTAAGAAAGGCTATCATGGCACGCATTTTGGCGGCGCCTCGGTGAATGGCAATGCAAGGTTCCGCACAGCCTATGAACCTTTGCTGCCAGGCTGTTATCACCTGCCGTCACCCTATAGCTATCGCAACCCGTTCAATGAAAGCGATCCGGCCAAGTTGGCGCAATTGGTGGCGCAAACCATGGAAGATGANATCTTGTTTCAAGANCCNTCCACCATCGCCGCTTTCATCCTNGANCCGATCCAAGGCGCAGGCGGGGTGATCGTTTATCATGAGAGCTTCATGAANCTGGCCCGCGATATTTGCGACAAATATGGCATCTTGATGATTTCGGATGAGGTGATCACTGGCTTTGGTCGTACGGGCGATTGGTCGGGCGCGCGCCATTGGGGCGTGCAACCGGATATGATGACCACGGCCAAGGGCATCACCTCCGCCTACTTCCCAGTTGGAGCCACTTTGCTGAATGCCAAAGTCGCCGAGACCTTTGAAAGCGATCAATCCGGTGAGGGCGGAATTTTCCATGGCTATACCTATTCGGCCCATCCCGTGGGCATGGCGGCGGTCAATGCCTGTTTGAGCGAGACCCTGCGTTTGGATCTCAAGAGCAATGCCGCAGCCCGTGGCGCCCAGCTTTATAACGGATTAAAAGAGCTGCAAGTGGAGTTTGATATCATCGGCGATGTGCGCGGCGGACATGGGTTGATGGCTGCGATTGAGCTGGTCTCTGATCGGGGTGCAAAAACGCCGATGGATATGCCCAGCCTTAAACGCGCCCATAGAGCCTGCTATCAATCGGGAACAATGGTGCGCATGGGCGGCAACAATCTTTTAATGTCCCCGCCCCTGACACTGACAGAGGCGGATGTGTCCAAAATCTTGGATGATCTTCGAGTGGGGCTCAAAGCCATCTAACGGACTCTGCATAACGCCATTTCACCAAAGGAATGGGGGCAGCGGTCAAAGTGTTTTGGCTTGGCTGCTCTGTTAGGGTTCTACTCCGGGTCGGTACAGGATGGTATGTTTGGCTCTCTTGAAGAGCCTACACCCCAAACGTTTGCGCAGTTCTGATATGACATGAGATAGGAAGCATGTTTTCTGCCAAAATCATAGTTTCTGTTTGCCGCGCTGACTTTACGAATTAACACTAAGCCCGAGCAGACCCCAAAAAATCCCTTTGTTCCGACAGACCCTACCTTTGTACCAACGGAACCGAAGTGTTGCACTTGAAAGTGCATAAAAATCGTTTCTCTATAAAAACCCGTATTCCTCAGCGAGTATATGCGGCTCAAGCGTACGCTCTAATCTGGCTCTGAACTCTTCAGATGTATAGCCAAAGCCCGCGTCATTGAATTTTTTCTCAATCGCAGGATCAATTGGTAGGCCTGCCATCAAACTATCGTCTTGCTTCAATATCCGGTTTGCGTGTGTTGAAGATGCGCTACGCAGGATTTCAATTTGTTCTTCTGTTGTCGCATTATAACCCTTTCGGGTATTGGCGGCATGTAAGAGATAATTAAATGATAAAAAACTTGGGTCAACATAGGATAGCCGCCGTCTACCAGCATTGCCATGCTGCATTTTAAAAGGAAGAACCTGGAATTTTTCGCCCACTACAAACGCTAGACCCTGTGCATGATAAGGATTGTGATGACCAGATTGCTTTGCGACTCCATTGTGAATAAAGGATCGAAAGCCTCTGGGAAAACAAATTACGGTTCCTTCAGCTAAATCATATCGTGTAAAAATATGGCGCAGTCTTTCAATGAATTTTGAGCTTACAGCATCATCGTCGTCAATGCGAAAATGGACCTCTTTGTTCCCATCCAGCTGTGAGGCAGAAATTTGCTCGCGCAAAGCTTCATCAATATCTTTTTTTGTTGTCGCATGAATGCGAAGTGTCTTTCTTTCTTGCACAATAGCCTCAAGTCGATCGCGATATTTCTGCGGTAAATCAACTGATATTAGAAGCGAAACCACAAAACCCTGATCAATTTGAGTATCCAATGATGGCAACAAAACTTGCTCAAACAGCCAAAACCTGATCGCCATCCTCATGGGATTCCACAACTCTATCTTTGCTCTTTCAATGTCGCTAGCCAAGCGTCCTGTGTCAGAAAAACCTACCCAAGAAAAACGGCAGTGTCCTACAATCATTTATAAATCCAGTTTTCTTTTCTAATATATTTACAAACATACTGTCCCAATTAAGCTTCATCAATAGAACCGTCTGCACAAAGGTGCATAACCGTTTTGCATTTTATCAAGGAGCCTGGAAAACTCCGAGTACTGCGCGATTTCCGTTGAACCGGATATCGTCTCAGTGATAACCCAGTGTGGCTCGATCCTGAACCCAGCCGCTTCGGTCTCACGGGTCTAATTTTCGCGGGCTTGGCCGATTGCGGAGACACGGGCACAGGCAAAGCTGCGAGACATGGCACGTTTTTTGTTAGGAATGGATGTACGCAACTCTCCCTTTGNCCTACAATATTGTAAAATAATTTACGGACGCCATTTGGACANNTGTACGAAAACGTCCCTTTGGGGACCGGACAGAACGCCATGCGGCTGTGCNTAGCCCGCGCCCCAGCCACCACCGCCCGGGGTTGCTAATCCGAAAATGGATCCTGCGGGCAGGTCAATCTCGTCGTTTCCTTGCAACGCGACCTGCCGACCATCCGGCAATTCCGCCCAATTTTCGCCCGTCGCGCCAGCGCCGCCGCCAGCAGCTCCGAAGGGTGGGATGGTGCGGTGAGAGCAGAGGGTTGTCACGGTCACATCCGTTAAAAACTCCAAACGCCGCAGCGCCCCGTGCCCGCCGCGATAGGCGCCAGCCCCCCCTGATCCCCGCCGAATAGCAAAACTGCGCAGGCGCACCGGAAAACGGCTTTCCAAAATTTCAGGATCCGTCATGTGTTCGTCATATGGGTTTGCACCGCATCACAGCCATCAAATCCTGGCCCAGCGCCCGTGCCGCCGGCGATGGTTTCGTAGTTCTGGAACTCCGCATTGCCCCAGACAAAATTATTCATCGTTCCCTGGCTGCCGGCCATAATACCCAGCGCTCCAATGAGGGCGTTGCAGGCCGCTTGGCTGACCTCCGTATTGCCTGCAATCACCGCAGCCGGATAGGCGGGGTTGAGCATCGAATTTTCCGGCACGATAATATCCAACGGCTTAAGACAGCCCTCATTGAGCGGAATATTTTTGCCAACCATCATGCGGAAGACATAGAGCACCACCGCGCGCGAGACGGCAAAAGGCGCGTTGTAATTGCCCGGATGCTGCGCACTGGTGCCGGTGAAATCGACGCAGGCCCGGCCAGCACCATGATCAATCTTCAGGGTGACTTTAATCTGTTGGCCGGTGTCCATAGGATAGACAAAGCTTCCGTCCTTTAGACCTGCGATGACTGCGCGCACGCTCTGTTCGGCATTGTCTTGCACATGCCCCATATAGGCCGTGACCGCCGCCGCCCCATAGCTGTCCACCATGCGCAAGATTTCGCGCCGCCCCGTTTCATTGGCGGCAATCTGCGCCTTAAGATCGGCCATATTTTGCGAAATATTGCGACAGGGGTATCGGCCGGATGACAAGACGTCGATGGCGGCAGCCTCGCATAGGGTTCCGGCGCGGACCAATTGCACATTGTCAATCAGAACACCCTCTTCGTCAATATGCCGGCTGTCGGGCGGCGCGGATCCCGGGGTGCGGCCACCAATATCCGCATGATGCCCCCGCGAGCCGAGCCAATAGGCCGGTTCTCCCGCGACAAAAACCGGCGTGACAACGGTGACATCTGGCAAATGCGTGCCGCCGTTATAGGGTGAGTTCAGCATGAAGGCATCGCCCTCTGCAATCGACGGGTTTTGCTGCATGACAGTTTTGATGCTGTCCGACATTGAGCCCAAATGCACCGGCACATGCGGCGCATTGGCCACCAAATCCCCTTGTCCGTCAAAAATGGCACAGGAAAAATCAAAGCGCTCTTTGATATTCACCGACCAGCTTGTGTTGGCCAATGTGGCGCCCATTTGGTCTGCAATAGACATAAAGCGGTTCGACATCACCTCCAAAAGGATCGGATCTGCCTTGGTACTGGCCAGATCGCGGGGCGTGCGGGCCACATGCTCCAAGATCAAATTCCCAAGCGCATCTTGCCGTGCTTGCCAGCCCGGCTCCACCACATTGGTCCCGGTGGGCTCAATAATTATGGCCGGACCCGAGATCACCTGATCTTTCCGCAAACGACCGCGATCATAGACTTGGGTCTCATGCCAGGTTTTGCGATAGAGCCGGCTTTCACCAATAGGCGCGCCCGCGCCAAAGCTCTGGGCTGGGGTCGCCGCCTGGGTCATCTCGCCAATCGCCTCAACACTGAGCATCTCATATTGCAGCTTACGATCGGGCGAGGCGAAGCCAAAGCGCGCCATATGCGCGGCCTCAAAATCTTGGACCATCTGCTGTTGCGTGCCATAGGCGACGCCCAAAGATTGATGAGAGCCCTCATAGCGCAAATGCGCCGTGATTTCGAGCCGCGGATCGGTGATGCCTTGGCTCAGCAACTCGCCGCGTGCCGCCACTTGCAAGGATGCCAACCGAGCCACCACCTGATCCTCATCCGACAAATCGCAGTCTAATTGCCCTTCTCGCAGACAGCGCACATCGGCCAGCCCCATGCCATAGGCAGATAGAACGCCCGCAAAAGGATGGACCATCACCCGCGACATACCCAGCGCTTCGGCCACCAGACAGGCATGCTGCCCTCCGGCCCCACCAAAGCTCTGAAGCGTATAGGAGGTGATATCATGGCCACGCTCTACGCTGATTTTCTTGATCGCATTGGCCATATTCTGCACGGCGATGTCCAAAAATCCCTGCGCCATATCTTCCGCAGTACCCTCCAAACCATGCCGTGCCGCCAAGGCTTCGATCCGCGCAACAGCCGCCTCGGCATCCAAGGGCAAGGTGCCGCAGGCCCCAAAAACAGCCGGGAAATAATCCGCCGACAAAGCGCCCAAGATCACATTGCAATCCGTCACGGTCAAAGGCCCGCCCCGACGATAGCTGGCCGGGCCAGGATCGGCGCCGGCGCTTTCGGGTCCCACTTGGAACCGACCGTCGCGGTAGCTACAAATCGAGCCGCCACCAGCCGCCACGGTGTGGATATCCATCATCGGTGCCCGCATCCGCACGCCGGCCACTTCCGTCTCAAAACTGCGCTCAAATTTGCCCGCAAAATGACTGACATCGGTGGAGGTGCCGCCCATGTCAAAACCAATCAGCTGATCAAAACCGGCGTGTTGGCCGGTTTGCACCATGCCGACAATCCCCCCGGCCGGACCGGATAGGATCGCGTCTTTGCCTTGGAATTTACGCGCATCTGTGAGCCCGCCGTTTGACTGCATAAACATCAATGCCTGGCAATTTCCCCCAACATTCAACGCCCCCGCCACCTGATCGACATAGCGCCGCAAGATTGGAGATAGATAGGCATCGACCACGGTGGTGTCACCGCGCCCAACCAGCTTGGCCAGACCAGAGACCTCATGGGAGGTCGAGACTTGCGTAAAGCCAAGCTCGGCGGCCAACTGTGCCAATTGCTGCTCATGCACCGGATTCAGATAGGCATGCAGCAGCGCAATTGCGATGGACTGCACCCCCGCCGCACGGGCCGCCTCCATATCGGTGCGCGCGCGGGACAGGTCCAAGGGTGTCAGAACTGTCCCGGCCGCATCAAGGCGCTCGGACACCTCGACAACGCTGTCATAAAGCAACTCTGGGCGCGAAATTTGCATGGCAAACAGATCGGGGCGGGTCTGATACCCGATTTCAAGCAGATCCCCAAAACCCTCAGTGATCATCAAAAGCACTCTTGCGCCCTTACGTTCCAACAAAGCATTGGTGGCCACAGTTGTGCCCATCTTCACCGCGGCAATATCGGCCTCATCCAGCTCTGTATCGGCGAGTATGTGACGTATTCCAGCGACAGCGGCATCAATGTATTGCTCTGGGTTTTCAGACAAAAGCTTGTGACTGTGAAGCGCGCCAGCCGGATCTTGCGCCACGATATCCGTGAACGTGCCTCCGCGATCGACCCAAAATTCCCATGCCATTGTCTGCTCCTTCTGTCTGTCCTGCACAAAGGCCGCAAACGCCCCTCGGGTCAAGAGGAGGATCCCTGAAATGCAGCCGTTTGGATTTCAACTAAATTGTTCACATTTGAAACCAGAGGATAAGGTCTCATTAATATTTACCTGTGAGAAAGCTGCCAAGCGCATTTTGGAGACCTGTTGTGGGAAGCTTTCAGTTTAATGGGGCAATTTCGGGATCCATCCTGAACAACCCGCTTGGGGATGCGCGATTTTACGAACATAATGGACAGATTACCCTCGCCAGCGATGGTGGGCAGGGTGTTGTGACGCTCACCACCGGCGCCAATCAGACCGCCACCCTTGCACACAGCGTGCCAATGAGTGCCACGGCTCCCTCCCAGAATGTGGCCCTTGGCGGGCGCGTGATCTCAATTTCGGATCAAGATTTGACCGCTGTACTCAACAGCAGATCCGACAGTTCGTTAACCCTGCATTCGGGCAATTCAGGCCGATATTCGGATCGCTTTGAAGCGGTACATCTGTAGACCGGCGGAACGGGCCTTGTGGTGCTCGCAGACACGACCGGCAATGGATTGGCCACCTTTCAAGTCGCCAGCAACGGGACGATGGTGGAGCAAAACCAATTGGCCAGCCAGCAGGCCGCATTCACCGACCAAATTTCCGCGCTGAGCGTCGTAACCCAAGGCAGCAATAGCTTCGTTTTGGCCGCCTCCGCCAGCAATCATAGCATCACCGCCTATGCTGTCTCCTCCAACGGCACCTTGTCGCCCGCGTCCACTTTGGGCGCACAGCAATTTTTGCCCATTGCCACACCGCAGGATATGGCCACGGTCTCAGTCCAAGGACAAAGCTACATTGTCCTGGCCAGTGCGGGCACAGGGTCCTTAACCGTCCTGACCCTAGATTCTGCGGGTGTCTTGTCGCCAGTGGATCAGGTGGCAGACAGTCTCAATACGCGATTCCAAGGGGCCCAGGTTCTGGAGAGCTTCACCCATCAAGGAAATGCCTATGTCATCGCTGCGGGACAAGACAGCGGCCTGTCGTTGTTTCGGTTTTCGGACGATGGGCAGCTCGTACATCTTGACACCATCGCCGATCAACTCAACACAGCGATCAACAGCATTACAGATATCTATGTCGACATCATTGGCGGTGACGTTCAATTGTTCACCGTCTCGGGATCGGAGGCGGGCATAGGTCATTTCACCCTCAGCCTGAGCACAACGTCCAGCGCACAGGCTGATGTTTTATTTGCACAGGATACCGGGCAAACCCTCAATGGCGGCGCAGGAGATGACCTGCTGCGCGATGGGGCGGGCGTGGATCAGCTCACAGGCGGAACTGGAGCGGACACATTCATGTTGATTGGGGATGGTGGCACCGATCGCATTACGGATTTTGAGCTTGGGCAGGATCGCTTGGACCTGTCCCATTGGGCCGGCTTCACCCATGTCCAACAATTGACCGTGACCAGCACAGCGACCGGAGCAATTTTAAGTTTCAACAATGAACAGCTCGTGGTGGACAGCGCCAATGGCCTTACCCTTTCTGCCACAGATTTCACCAACGCCAATGTCATCGCCCTGCCCCAAACGGACCTCAGCGCCACCCTCGCGGCCGAAACAAATTTCACCGTTTCGCACCAAGCACTTACCACCGGTCTGACAGGCCAGCATAATTGGGCGGTGCAAACCCACACAGCTGCGGCGGTTTATACCGCACAGCAAATGGCAGGCCAAACGGCAGCCACAGCCAGCGGTGACAGTTTTGTTTTTCTCCCCCAAGGCATGCCGCTTGCCACAGAGCTTGAGGCCACGATAGATACGCTGGCGTTGCAGAACATCCAAGGGCTGCTCGATGAGGGCTCTGACCAAACGCCCACTGCTGGCCCCGCGCAAGCCACCCTCATCAGCGCCNCCGCAGAATTTCGCATCGCCAATTATGACGCCGCAGACATCGATCAGTTTGTGTTTTTTCAGAGCTAAAGATCGCTGGCGTGGATCCTAAATCGCCGCGCGGATCGCTCGTATGTTCTCACCATAGGGTGCGGGATTTGCCACTGAGCCACCTTTGAAAACAGCTGAACCTGCCACCAAGACATCGGCCCCCGCACGAATCAACCCTGGCGCGGTCAGCGGTGTGACACCCCCGTCAATCTCAATATGGATGGGTCGGTCGCCAATCATCGCCCGCAATTGCGCCACTTTACTTTCTAGTGGGATAAACGACTGCCCGCCAAAACCGGGATTCACAGTCATCACACAGACCAAATCCACAATATCAAGCAAATGCTCAACTGCGCCGGCGGGCGTGCCAGGATTAAGCGCCACCCCGGCCTTGGCGCCCGTGGCTCGGATCGCTTGCAGGCAGCGGTGAATATGCGCGCCAGCTTCGACATGGGCGGTAATCACATCCGCACCGGCCTCGGCAAATGCCTCGATATACGGATCAACCGGAGCAATCATCAAATGCACATCCATCACCGTTTTGATATGCGGCCGGATCGCGGCACAGGTTGCAGGGCCAAATGTGATATTAGGCACAAAATGCCCATCCATGACGTCGACATGAATCCAATCGGCGCCTTCTGCCTCAACACAGCGGATTTCTTCTCCAAAGTTGGCAAAATCCGCAGAGAGGATTGAGGGTGCAATTTTTACAGATCGGTCGAAAGACATAGGCTCACCTTTATATCGTTTCGCAGCAATTATCGTGGCAGAAGGCGATTGTCACGCGCTAGAATGCTTGAATTGCAATGCAATCCCATGCACACAAGCGTTATGGAACAAATTACGACGACAGTGACGCAGTTGCCTCAGACACTCGAGCCGCGCAATCCCGGATTGCCGCTTGATTTCGATTGGGCACTCTCGGTTCAGGCCAATACCTCCGCCATTGAAAGGCGCTGCGCCAGCCTGCCGGGACGGCGCTCCGTCAAAAAAGATCATCAAGCCGCTTGGCTCGCGCGGGCAATCAGCTGCATTGATCTTACCACCCTGTCGGGCGATGATACTGCGGGCCGGGTCAAACGTCTCTGCGCCAAAGCCCGCCAGCCGGTACGTCAAGATATTTTGCAACAGATCGGCCTGCCGCATCTGACCACCGGAGCGGTCTGCGTTTACCATGATATGATTGAGACCGCAGTGACCGCATTGCAGGGCAGCGGCATTCCCGTGGCCGCCGTCAGTACCGGCTTTCCCGCGGGCCTATCGCCNCTGCATCTTCGAATTGANGAAATCCGCGAGAGTGTNAAAGCCGGNGCCTCTGAAATTGACATCGTCATCTCTCGCCGCCATGTTTTGACGCAAAATTGGCAAGCTCTCTATGATGAAATGGCCGCCTTCAGAACGGCCTGCGGNGATGCGCATGTGAAGGCNATTCTTGCCACNGGTGAGCTTGGCAGCCTGCGCAATGTTGGACGTGCCAGTTTAATCTGCATGATGGCCGGAGCTGATTTCATCAAAACCTCGACGGGCAAGGAAAGCGTGAATGCAACCCTGCCGGTGACTTTGGTCATGCTGCGCGCCATCCGTGCCTATTATAATCGCACAGGTTTTCGGGTCGGCTATAAACCAGCGGGCGGGATCTCAAAGGCAAAGGACGCCATCACCTATCTGGCTTTGATCAAAGAAGAACTGGGCGACCGCTGGTTGCGCCCCGATCTGTTCCGGTTTGGCGCCTCCTCTTTGCTTGGTGATATTGAACGCCAGCTCGAACATCACCTCACTGGCGGATATTCTGCCAATCACCGCCACCCGATTGGATAATCCGATGCCTATTGAAACAATTTTTGACACAATGGAGTATGGCACAGCCCCTGAAGATCGCAGCATAGCGCTTCAGTGGATTGCCAATCACGGCGGCCTTATTGGCCCTTATGTCAATGGCGCCTTCGCGCCTGCGCGGGACGATCTGGCCATTCGCAATCCTGCGACAGGCGAGAAGCTTGCAGGCATGACCCTGTGCACAAAAGATGAGGTGACAGAGGCGGTGCAGAGCGCCAGAGCTGCGCAACCTGACTGGCAAAAAGCAGGGGGGCCGGCGCGCGCCCGCGTGCTCTATGCCCTCGCACGTTTGATGCAAAAACACGCAAGATTGCTCGCCGTGATGGAATCTTTGGACAATGGCAAGCCCATCCGTGAAAGCCGGGACATTGATATCCCTCTCGCCATTCGACATTTTTACCATCACGCCGGCCATGCACAATTGATGCCCTCGGCCCTATCGGATCGCGTGGCTTTGGGTGTCTGCGGGCAAATTATCCCGTGGAATTTCCCGCTTCTCATGCTCGCTTGGAAAATTGCACCCGCCTTGGCGATGGGCAATACGGTTGTCCTNAAGCCCGCCGAATATACGCCGATGACAGCNATGATCTTCGCCGATATTTGCAGCCAGGCCGGCGTGCCCCCNGGTGTGGTGAATATCGTAACTGGGGACGGCAGCACAGGCGCCGCATTGGTCGATGCNANNGTGGACAAAATCGCCTTCACCGGCTCAACCTCGGTCGGGCGGCAAATTCAAGAGGCAACGGCCGGCAGTGGCAAATCCCTCACCCTCGAATTGGGCGGAAAATCTCCCTATATTGTCTTTGATGACGCCGATATCGACAGCGCCGTCGAAGGGCTCGTGGATGCGATCTGGTTCAACCAAGGTCAGGTCTGCTGCGCCGGGTCACGCTTGCTCATTCATGAAGCCATTGCCGATGATTTTCACAACCGTTTAAAGGCGCGGATGGATAAATTACGCATCGGCGACCCGCTCGATAAATCCATAGATGTCGGGGCAATTGTTGATCCCATTCAACTTCAGCAGATCCAAGCGCTGGTGCAGGCCAATACGGCTGGGCAGACCTATCACGCCCAAACGCCCGTGCCAGAGGGCTGTTTTTACCCGCCCACTTTGATCACCGGGTTGCATCCAGCCGATACCCTTATGCAGGAAGAGATCTTTGGTCCCGTTCTGGTCTCAACCACCTTCCGCACCCCGGCGGAGGCCGTGGAGATTGCCAACAACAGCAAATACGGTTTGGCAGCGACGCTCTGGACCGAAAACATCAATCTTGCGCTGGAAATCGCCCCTAAGCTCGTGGCCGGTGTGGTCTGGGTCAATGCGACCAATCTGTTTGACGCTGCAGCCGGGTTTGGCGGCACGCGCGAAAGTGGATTTGGCCGCGAAGGCGGCTGGGAAGGGTTGCAAGCCTATAGCAAGCCAAGACAGCCCTTGCCCGAGCCGGCCCAAGTGACGCCTTTCACCGGACAAGGTGCCGCTGCCGATGATATTGACCGAACCGCGAAACTCTTTATCGGTGGCAAACAGGCCCGGCCGGACGGAGGCTATAGCAAAGCGATTTTTGGCCCAAAGGGGCAACTGCTCGGCCACGCGCCCATCGCCAATCGCAAGGACATCCGCAACGCCGTGCAAGCGCAATTGGCCTGCGGCTGGGGCAAAACCACCGGTCACTTGCGGGCACAAATTCTCTATTACCTCGCCGAAAATCTCGCGGCCCAAACCAGTAGGTTTGCTGAGCGCTTGGACGCGATGACGGGCTTGACCACAGGCGCTGAAGAAGTGCGAGCGGCGGTCGATGTCTTATTCACCTATGCCGCTTGGGCCGATAAATTCGAAGGCCGGGCCAAATCTGTACCGATGCGCGCAGTGGCTTTGGCCATGCGTGAACCCGTGGGGGCGATTGCAGCTCTTTGTTCAGATCAACATCCCCTCCTGGGCTTGGTCACGCCCATGGCTGCCGCTCTCAGCACGGGCAACTCTATAACCCTCTGCGCCAGCGCGCCTTTTCCCTTGGTGGCCACAGATTTCTCGCACATCCTTGAAGCATCTGACGTGCCGGCCGGGGTGGTGAATATCCTCACCGGTCCTCAGGCGGACCTTGCGCCACATCTGGGCGCGCATATGGGGCTGGAAACTGTGTGGTGTTTATCAGGAGCAGAGTTCACCCAAGAGGTGCAAGCGCGCGCCAGCAGCAATATCAAACGCGTTTGGCAAGGGGCGGCACAAGACGATCACGACAGCTGGCTAGATGCGGGCACAGAGATCAAAACCATCTGGATCCCCTACGGCGAGTAATGCTGCATTATTTGCGGCGAAACCACCCTTTGACGCGGTCCGAGGTCTCCTCTGCCGCCGCATCAATCCGGTCAATTACGGGATCCACGCGCCGCGCCCAAAACCCGCGCAGGCGCACATAGACCGCCCAAATCAAAGCCGCCAATAGGACCAAAAAGACAATGTTAAACCAAGGGATCAACCGGACATCCGGCCCGGCGACCGGCGTGAGGCTAACGGCATTGGGGTAAATCGACCAAAACGTGTTGCGCCACCCATAATGCCGCAGAATATACCATTCTGGCGCCTCCTTGCTCGAGACAGCATCTTCGGCTTCGGCCTGGAGGTTTGAGCTGTCAAACTTGAGATAGGGCGGCCAGTTAAAGCCCGTGTCTTCATTGCGATACACGCTCACCTTGCCATTGGCCCGGACGGTATTAATCAACCGCAAATCACGGTTCTGAGTTTGCGCCTCACCACTTTGTGCTGCCGCATAGAACATGCCAGTCCAGCCCGATAAGTCTTTGCGCAAAATCTCTGTGCCCGTGATGCGCACAATGTCGCGTTGGGGTAAATTATAATGAAACACCGCAAGCACCAGCAAAGCCAATAGCACTTTCAAAATCCATCTCATTTTGACCAGCATACAAACCGCTCCTTTGGGGGTGTCTCACCTTTGGACTATATAGGGGCACAAAGTGCCAATCAGAAGCCCCTTGGCTATGATTTCCCGCGCGCCTTTATCCCGCGCGCCGGATTTTCAGCGCCGTACTGACATAGCAGATCATCAAAGCCGGCACCCAAACGGCTCCGGTTCCAACGGTCCAAATCACGCCGGAAAGGGCTGTATCTTGCCAAGGGGCTGGGATAGTTGAGGTGATCCAAAGGCAATGCCAGAGGAAAACCACCACAACAGCCCAGGCAAGAGCCACAGCCGCTTCTTGCCAAAATTCCCCAATCCCTTGCGGATCCCGCCGCCCCGCACGGCGCCCAAGAAACAACGCCGCAAGCACGGGAAAAGACAAGGAGAGCAAAAAAATCATCGGCGCGTTAGACCCTGTTGTGAGCTTTTATGCGCCAAGTAATACGCTGCAGAAGAGAGGTGTAAAGCGTCACCGCTGTGAAGTTGCGCCGCAATCTGCTGGCACGCATTCTTGCGGGAGGATTTATATTGCCAATGCGCGCCCAGTTGCGCATCGTGAGATCAGCACAGGGGGAGGCAAAATGCGACTTCATGGAAAAACCGCGATTGTCACAGGGGCAGGTTCAGGCTTTGGAGCCGGAATAGCTCAACAATTTGCTGCCGAAGGTGCAACAGTGATGGTCGCAGATATCAATCTGGATGCCGCACAAGCCATCGCAGAACCACTTGCAGCGACGGCGCAGCATGTGGATGTCGCAAGCGACAGCTCTGTCGCTCATATGATCGGCGCGGCGCAGGCCCTTTGGGGACGGATTGATATTTTGGTCAACAATGCTGGCATCACCCATTTGCCGCAAGCGATGGATCAGGTCAGCGAAGCAGAGTTTGATCAGGTCTTCGCCGTGAACGCCAAATCCGTTTTCTTGACCGCACGCCATCTTGTGCCGCTGCTCAAGCGCCAAAGGTCGGGCGCCATCTTGAATATTGCCTCAACCGCCGGTGTATCGCCCAGACCCAATTTAAATTGGTATAATGCCTCAAAAGGCTGGATGATTACCGCGACCAAAGCCATGGCCGTTGAATTGGCGCCATTTAACATTCGGGTCAATGCGCTCAATCCTGTGGCCGGTGAGACACCGTTGCTTGCCAGTTTCATGGGAGAAGACACGCCGGAGATGCGGGCAAAATTTCTCTCGACTATTCCGCTTGGACGTTTTTCAACGCCGCAGGATATGGGACATGCCGCCAGCTTTCTGTGCTCTGATGAAGCCAGTATGATCACCGGAGTGGCGCTGGAAGTTGACGGCGGGCGCTGCATTTGAACCCGCCCAGTTCTATAGGCCAAACGGCGGATATTTATGCCGGGCGCTTTGCCAACCAACGGCAAGTGTTCACGCATCTGCGCGGCGCGGCCGGCACGGCGTTTATTCCAGATCGTGTCGAGGTGATCTGCAACGAAAACCCAGAACCGAGACTGGCGCATTGGTTCTCACAGGGCGATAGCGCAGCCATTGAAGATAGTTTGGGGCTCAACACCACATGCGTCATCATCTTTGAACATGCGCAAGCTGAGCTGGACACGGCTGGAACAGATCGCTTGACCTATCTCGGCTCTTTCGTGGCTTTGCGCCACAGACCCTAAGGCGCCCGCCCCAGTAGTGCATCCAGCAGGTCACTTTCGGGATCTTCCAGGCCAGCGATGATGTCGAAATGATGTTTTTTCGGCTCAATTGTCAGGTCCGATTGCCAATTTTCTGCCAAAAGCCGCGCTTGCTCTAGAAACGCCGGCCGCTCATCCGCGCCAACCCAAATATGTGCGCGCGTCGTTTCGGGCGCCGGGTGCAAGGCCGGACTTTCCGCCTTGGCAATATCCTCGGTCAGCCCCAGTGGCCCGCTCATCTGCGTCTGCAGTAACGGCCGCAAATCGGCAACCGGCGATATTGGCACAATGCTCTGGATCCGCGCGCGAACCTCTGAAGACAGGCCGCTGTCCACCTGCCCCATACGCGCCACCAAATGCCCCCCGGCAGAGTGACCTGCCAAAACAATCGGTCCAGGGATCCGATTGGCAATCTGGCCTATGGCCAAGGCCACCGACTGCGTGATCTCAGGGATCGATGCACCAGGGGCCAATGGATAACTGGGCAAGGCCACGGCCCAATCGCGCGCGCAGGCGCCTCGGGCCAAATGAGAAAAATCTCGCCGTCCGAATCGCAACCAGTAGCCGCCATGCACGAAGATCATCAGGCCCAGCGGGCGTCCTGCCGGAAAGAACAGGTCAAAAGCTTGGTCTGGATGCGCCCCATAGGGCTGGTTCAACTGTGCCCGGCCCAGCGTATGCTCGGCGTCTCGATAGCTGCGCGCGGTTTCATCCCAATAGGTTAAAAACCCGTCGGCATCGGGAATATAGGCGGCATTTGCATAGGCATCATCAAGGCTCACTTCGCTTCTCCTCTGGACAAATAAGCGATCAAATGGTCTCACATCCTTAACCTAGGGAGGCCAAAATGCTTGATTCATCCACAGATCTAAAATCCATGCTCTCAGATCCCAGCTTGCTGCAAACGCAAGCCTTCATCAACAACCAATGGGTTGATGGGGAAAATGGTGCAACCTTTGACGTTTCAAACCCCGCGCGCGGTGATGTGATCGCACAGGTCGCTGACCTTTCGCGTGCCGATTTGGCGCGGGCGATTCACGGCGCTGAGGCCGCACAAAAGAAATGGGCCGCGCTGACCGCGAAGGAACGCTGCAATATCCTGCGCAACTGGTATAATTTGATGATGGAACATCAGTCTGATTTGGCGATGATCCTCACGGCGGAAATGGGCAAACCCCTTGCAGAAGCCATGGGAGAAATCGCCTATGGTGCGTCCTTCGTCGAATTTTTCGCCGAAGAGGCCAAGCGCAACTATGGTGAAACCATTCCGGGTCACCAGGCCGATAAGCGGATCACTGTTATAAAACAGCCCATCGGTGTTGCGGCTTCAATCACGCCTTGGAATTTCCCCAATGCGATGATTACCCGCAAAGCGGCACCTGCTTTGGCCGCAGGCTGCGCTTTCGTCGCCCGACCCTCAGAATTGACCCCATTGTCCGCTTTGGCTCTGGGGGTCTTGGCCCAGCGCGCGGGCTTACCTGCGGGGATATTACAGATTGTCCCCTCCAATGACGCATCCGCTTCGGGCAAGGAATTTTGCGAAAACTCGAAAGTGCGCAAACTCACCTTCACCGGCTCAACCCGCGTTGGACGCATTCTTTTGAGTCAAGCCGCTGAGCAGGTGAAAAAATGCTCCATGGAGCTGGGCGGCAATGCCCCCTTTATTGTCTTTGATGATGCAGATCTTGATGAGGCGGTGATCGGGGCCATGGCCTGTAAGTTCCGCAACAATGGCCAGACCTGTGTCTGTGCCAACCGGATTTATGTGCAAGCAGGCGTTTACGAGGAATTCACCAAACGCTTTAAAGTGGCGGTTGAGGCCATGAAAGTGGGCGATGGGTTTGCCGGTGCAGACCTTGGCCCGCTGATCTCTAAGCCAGCTCTGGCAAAGGTTGAGGATCATATCGCCGATGCGCTGTCCAAGGGCGCGGTTGTCGCAACTGGGGGCAAGCCGCATGATCTGGGCGGCACCTTCTTTGAGCCGACCATCCTGACCGGCGTGACGCAAGACATGACCGTGAGCAAGGAAGAGACATTCGGCCCCATGGCGCCTCTGTTCAAGTTTGAAAACGTCGATGATGTGATTGCCATGGCCAATGATACGATTTTCGGTCTGGCTGCCTATTTCTATGCCAAGGACCTGAGCCGTGTGTATAAAGTGGCCGAAGCGCTAGAATACGGCATTATCGGCGTGAACACAGGCATCATCTCTACTGAGGTCGCCCCGTTTGGCGGTGTTAAGCAATCCGGTCTTGGCCGGGAAGGCAGCCATCATGGCATGGATGAATATCTAGAGCTGAAATATATCTGTATGTCGGTCTAACTGGGCCATCCTAAAAGAAAAGGCAGGGATATCCCTGCCTTTTTTGATTAAACCCTGCGATCAGATCATGCCGCGCTGGCTTCCACCTGCAACGGAGATTTTGATTGAATTTGGATGCGGCGAGGTTTGAGAGCCTCTGGCACCTCGCGGATCAAATCAATATGCAGCATGCCATCCTCATAGCTCGCGCCGACCGCACGCACATGGTCGGCAAGATGAAACTGCCGCTCAAAGGCGCGCGTGGCGATACCGCGGTGCAAATAGGTCTTTTTATCTTCAGCTTTCGGCTTGCGCGCCGAAACGTTTAAGGTTTTTTCCTTAACTTCAATTTCCAGATCCGCCTCTGAAAATCCGGCAGCCGCAATGGAAATGCGATATCCATCTTCTCCAGTTTTTTCGATATTGTAGGGCGGGTAGCTGGATTGTCCGCCCTCATGAGCCGACACACGGTCGAGCAGGTCAGCAATCTGATCAAAGCCAATGCTGGCACGGTAAAGCGGTGCAAAGTCAAACGAACGCATAGGAGTATCCTTTCAAAAGCGAGTCCAAGTCGGCCACCCCATTCGGGCGTAGCCTTGTAAGTTCTAGATCCCCATCTGGGCGATCTTCACTATAGGTGGGAATCGGGGCGTCACAGTTCAAGAGCTATAGGTGCGTGATAACGGCAAAAAACGAGCGGTTTGCAGATTCCCCAGATGAATCACAAAAATCGAGTAGGTGATCCGAGCCCCATGCTGCGGAAATATTACAAAACACGGTTTGCCCGCCGAGCCCGTCTGACAAGTTGTTACATTTTGAGTCCCAATCTACGAACCGGCCACTAGCAGCAGGAGCGATGGGGAGGACGTGACCTGCTGTGATCAGGTGACCTGGCATGTCGCCCGACACCGCGAAAGATCCAGAGGCTGTGCTGTATTATTACTTCGAAAAATAACGCACAATAGGCCACCTCAGGCTTACGGCCGCAAAAAATTCGCGCCACGGGACGGCAGGATCACCAATTTCTCACCCGCCGCCGCACCCAGGGAGATCGGCTCTCCGGCATGTGTGGATTTGGCAGAAATGACCGAAATTATCATCGGCATGCCAAGGTCCAAACGAAACACCGGTGCGCCGGAGGAGCCGTAGTCGACCTCACAACCAAACACTTGGGCCTTCTCTTTACGCCCCAAAATGGTGCAGCCTTGGTGCACCTTCGGCCCCTCACTGCGGTCATGAGCATAAGACACCACAGCGACACGCGCGCCACGCATCGGCATCTGTGCGACTGAAAAGGGGATGATGTCGGGATGCGTAATGGGGGTGCGCAGCCGCAGGATGGCCAAATCACTCGCCACCCGTTTGAGCCCCTCTTGCTCGGCAAAGGAAAAATCTGGATGCACCTTAACAGCCGCGATCTTGCGATAAGATTCGGCCTGCCCATCCTGCCAACCGGCTCGAAATTCCAGATCATCAACGTCCACGCGGGCTCCGGATTGCGCATCAAAAACACAATGCGCAGCTGTCAACACATGCAACTCTCCGATCAATGT
>JGI26253J51717_1000292_pt1 | contig 20820 bp, 20 predicted proteins | sample SaaInlV_100m_DNA_6_FD_51717 | JGI IMG/M metagenome (IMG submission 51717)
TATGTGATCGGTTTGGCTGAGTCATTTAGATTAGTCCGGTGGTTTCAAATCGCGTTGTGTGTCCTGATGATAAGGCTCGCTGGCGGTCAGTGACATGGCACGATAATTAAAATCATTTATAATTATGGCATAACAAAGATCGTCGAGATAAACACCATCAGGTGAATAATTCAATTTCAGTTCAGCGATAAAAGCGCCGTTTTATTTGCTTTCTGCTGTTGGCGCGTTGGCGCCACCCACGGCAGAAACCGAAACTTTTACGTCGAACTTGATTCCCTTATATACCTGCTAAAGCTTTTTTGCCAACAAAGTAATGCCGTTTTGATAATTACCATGAATTTATCTTTGTCGAGAGCCATGCTTGGGCTAGGTTTCGTTGACCGTGATAGGCGATAGCAAAGAAGGCCAGAAGTGGTTAATATATCAATGATGACATTTGTTATGGCAATGATCGCTGCAATCGGCCGCTCGTTCGTGTTCTTGGTAATGGTCTTGGTGCTGGCTGCAACCGGTCAGGCCTTTGCCGAAAATGCCGTAACCGGAATGCGTGTTGGCGCGGTGCAAATTGATGACCGCACCGGATTGCGGCTTGTAATCGAAACCAAAGCCCCCTTAAAAGCCAATCTTTTGCTGTTGCAATCGCCTTATCGTTTGGTGATTGATATGCCCAAAACCAAATGGGATGTGGACAAGCTGGCGCCGCGTGGCAATTTGCAAGTCGCCCCTGGTTCAGCTTATCGTTTTGGGAATCCAAAGCCGGAAATCGGCCGGTTGGTGATCGAGCTTGAAAAACCGGCAGCGCCCGTGCGGGTCTTTACCCTTCCATCCGCAGGCGCTGGTAGCCGTTTTGTGATTGATCTTCTCGATCGCGGTAAAACAGCATTTCTAGTGGCATCTTCGGCGCTGGAAAAAAACCCAAATATTGATCTAAATGACGCTGTCACTGATCGCGCTGTCGTCAAAGACGCTGATCGGGTGAAAATGGTCAAGCCATTGAGCATGCCGCTGCCAAAATCAAAGCCGGCCCGCCACGCCAATAAGCCAGCCACAGCGGCACTTGCCGCGCCAAAGCCGCGCCCGCGAAAATGGGTTGTCTTTATTGATGCGGGGCATGGCGGCAAGGATCCGGGTGCGCTTGGCAAGGCGGGAACGGCGGAAAAAAACATTACCTTGGCTGCGGCGCGTGAACTCGCAAGCCAATTGCGTGCCACGGGCAAGATAACCCCCATTTTAGCGCGTGATGATGACCGGTTTTTGCGGCTTCGTCAGCGCATCCGGCTCGCGCGGCAAAATCAGGCAGATTTGTTCATTTCGCTTCATGCTGATTCTGCGCGGACATCATCGGCGCGGGGGATTTCGGTTTTTACGCTATCTGACAAAGCCTCTGATAAAGAAGCAGCCGCTTTGGCGCGTCAGGAAAATAGCGCCGATCTGATCGGTGGGCCGGATTTATCAGCCGAAGATCCTGAGGCGGCGGGCGCGCTTGTGCGGATGTTTCAGCGCGAGTCAATGAACCAGTCGGCGCGTTTTGCGGCGACGATCTTGCAACATATTCGCGATTTGCCCGGTGGTGACAAGCGCGGGCATCGATTTGCCGGTTTTGCTGTTTTGAAAGCGCCTGATATGCCGTCGGTACTTGTCGAGATGGGCTTTTTATCAAACCGGACAGATGAGGCTAATCTGAATAAGAAATCCTATCGGCAGGGTTTGTCAAAACGGCTGGCAAAGGCCATTCTTGTTTATCTGAGTGAATATGGGCCCAAAATATAAAGGATGACAGCGCATCGTTGCTGCGGCGGTGAAACCGTGAAAAGGGCTGTTATCCTGTCAAAAGGCGAATGTCAAAATGAAGAAAAGGTCTAGATTGCCACATCTGCGCCCAATTTCGGCGATATTATCGACCCCATGATAAGATTTGTTTCGATTATATTGTCCTTTGTTTTCCTGATGTGCATGCTTGCTGGTGCTGGCATCCTTTGGGTTTTCTGGACTTATGGAAAAGGCCTTCCTGACTATCAGCAGCTCGCCAATTATGAACCACCTGTTGTGACCCGCATTCATGCTGGCAACGGCGCGTTGCTGGCTGAATATGCGAGTGAAAAGCGGCTTTTCGTGCCGGTTGAGGCAATCCCACCACGATTGATCCACGCTTTTATTTCGGCTGAAGATAAAGCGTTTTATAATCATTTTGGCATTGATCTTCGCGCCTTGGCGCGGGCCGTTGTGACCAATATCGTCAATTATGGCAAAGGGCGGCGGCCTGTCGGTGCTTCGACGATCACCCAGCAGGTTACAAAAAATTTTCTGCTGACCAATGAAGTCTCTATTGACCGCAAAATCAAAGAGGCGATCCTGTCGCTTCGGATGGAACGCGCTTTTAGCAAAGATCAGATTTTGGCGCTCTATCTGAACGAAATTTATCTTGGACGGGGCAGTTACGGCGTTGCGGCGGCGGCGTTGAATTATTTTGATAAATCGCTTGGGCAATTGGAATTGCCGGAAATCGCCTATCTTGCCGCCCTGCCAAAAGCGCCGAATAATTATCATCCGGTTCGTAATCGCCGCGCGGCAACCATTCGGCGCAACTGGGTTTTGGATGAAATGCAGCAGAATGGCTATATTTCGCAGAATGAAGCTGATGCGGCAAAGGCAGCGCCGTTGCGCATGATCGGACAAAGCGGATTTGACGCTGCCGAAGCGCCTTATTTCACCGAAGAAGTGCGTCGCCAGTTGATTAGCCGGTTTGGTGAGACATCGCTTTATGATGGTGGTTTATCGGTTCGCACGACGCTTGATCCCTATTTACAGCAAATTGCCGATAATGCGCTTGAACGTGGATTAGAAGCATTGGATCGGCGGCAAGGCTGGCGCGGCCCGCTTGGCGTGATGCCGCAAGGGGCTGATATCGACAAGGTGCTTGCCGCGCAAACAGCAAAGTTACGCCCGAACCATTTTGCCGCGCTGGTGACAAAAGTTGGGCCGCGTCGCGCTGAAATATATGTGGATGGCCGCAATGCGATGATCCCGTTTGAGCTTGCTTTTTGGGCCTATCCGCCGCGCCGTGATGACGGCGTGCGGCCACCGCCCTTGCGCGATTTGCGCAAAGCCCTGTCCAAAAATGACATTGTCATTGTCCAGCCGCCCGGCTTTACGCCAGATTTGATCCGTAATGATTTCGAACCAGAGCCGAATCATTTTGCATTGGGACAGCGCCCAGATGTTGAAGGTGCCATTGTTGCGCTTGACCCGCATACCGGCCGTTTATTGGCGATGAGTGGCGGCTATAATTACGCTGAATCAGAATTTAACCGCGCCGTTCAAGCGGTGCGCCAGCCCGGATCAGCATTTAAACCTTTTGTCTATCTTGCTGCGCTTGATGCTGGCTATAGCCCGACAACGCGCATTCTTGATGCGCCATTGGTGGTGGATCAGGGGCCGGGCAAACCGAAATGGAAACCGGCAAACTATACCAAACGTTTCTATGGCCCCTCGATCATGCGGGTTGGTATCGAAAAGTCACGAAATTTGATGACTGCACGCTTGGCGATGACAATTGGCATGGATCGGGTTCAAGAATATGCAAAACGCTTTGGCCTGAACGATGATTTGCCACCATTTTTATCAATGTCGCTTGGCGCTGGCGAAACGACGTTGCTTCGACTGACATCTGCCTATGGCATGCTTGTGAATGGGGGCCGGAAAATTACCCCAAGCCTGATTGACCGGATTCAAGATCGCCACGGCAAAACGATTTACCGCCATGACGCGCGTGAATGTGGTTCCTGTGTGGCGCCGGATGGCTGGTCAAATCAACCAATCCCGACATTGCCGGATGTGCGTGAACAGCTAACTGATCCGGCATCGGCCTTTCAGATGGTGTCGATGCTGGAAGGTGTCATCAAACGCGGTACCGGCCGGTCGATCAATGATCTGGATCTGGTTGTCGCTGGCAAGACTGGTACCACCAATGATAACACAAATGGCTGGTTTATTGGCTTTACGCCCGATTTGGCGATTGGCGTCTTTATTGGCTATGACCGGCCGCGCCCACTTGGCAAACGTGAAACGGGCTCAACGGTGGCGGTGCCGATTTTTGGTGATTTTTTGATGCGGTCGCAAATTGATAAGCCGGTCATTCCGTTCCGGCGGCCAAATGACATTCAGGTCATTCCGGTTCATGCCGAAACGGGCGAGCGCGTTCTGCCAAAAGACCAGCAGGCTATTTTGGAAATTTTTAAACCAGGCCAGCGGCCAGGTGGGGTGTTGATTGATGTTGCCCCTGGCATGGATGGTCAGGCGACGACAACAGACGGAACATTGGCGACACAGGGGCTTTACTAGGCGCCATCTTGCCACCAGATCATAATTGAGGCTTGCCACAATACCCCCCCTCGCGTTAGGTACAAGCATCATCCATTCCGTTCATTGCAGGCTGGACTCTTGACTCATGCAGGCCGAAACCACAGCAAAAATTGACATTATCAAAACGGCAATCGATTTGCTTTGCAAACATGTCAAATATGATGATGCCAAGGCACAGCTTGCCAGCCTTGAAACGATTATTTCTGATGGTGATTTCTGGAATGATCAGGCCAGCGCGCAAGAAACCATGCGCGAAAAAAACCGTCTTGAACGTCAGTTGGCAGTTATTGATGCGCTTCAATTAGAAATGGATGATGCGATTGAGTTGCTCGAGCTTGGCGCGGCCGAAGGTGATGATGAAATTATTGATGATGCTGAAGCTTCATTAACCAAACTTGTGGCGATTGCCGAAAAACGCCAGCTTGAAAGCCTGTTATCGGGCGAAGCTGATGCGAATGACTGTTTTATCGAAGTTCATGCTGGTGCTGGTGGAACCGAAGCACAGGATTGGGCTTTGATGCTGATGCGCATGTATAGCCGGTGGAGTGAGGCGCGTGGTTTCAAACTGCAAATCATCGAAGAAAGCGCTGGTGAAGAAGCTGGTATCAAATCAGTTACCATGCGGATTGACGGTGAAAATGCCTATGGCTGGATGAAAACTGAATCAGGTGTTCACCGTTTGGTTCGCATCTCACCTTTTGATAGCTCGGCGCGTCGCCATACGAGCTTTGCCAGCGTTTGGGTCTATCCGGTTGTTGATGACAATATTGAAATTGAAATCGAAGATAAGGATCTGCGGATTGATACTTACCGTGCATCAGGTGCCGGTGGGCAGCATGTAAACAAAACTGACTCAGCGATCCGCATCACCCATTTGCCAACAAATATTGTCGTTCAATGTCAAAATGATCGCTCGCAGCATCGTAATCGGGCGACCGCCTTTAACATGCTAAAAGCCCGCCTTTACGAATTGGAACTGCAACGCCGTGAAGATGCGGCGAATGATGCGGCATCAAGCAAAACCGATATCGGCTGGGGAAACCAGATCCGGTCTTATGTTCTGCATCCTTATCAGATGGTAAAGGATTTGCGGACCAATGTTGAAAAGGGAAATGCGCAGGGCGTTCTTGACGGCGATCTTGATGATTTCATTGAGGCCAGCCTTGCCGCGCGTGTTGGCAATCAACGCTAGGCGTCTGGCCTTTTTTCGGGTGACGCCACCAAATCATCACGCGTGGCAAGCGGGCCATAAAAGGCCGCTGAAAAACGGGCAGCATTGCGTGCAGCAATATTAAATGGCGGTTTTAAATCGCCGTGAAAATAACGTTTAACAAGGCTGTGCCATGTGCTGACCGGATCAAGGCGATCCATGCCGCACATATAATCGAACCAGCGTTTTCCAACTGATACATGCGTAATTTCATCGGTCATGATGATGCCAAGCGCCGTTGCTGTTTCCGCATCATTAACCGATTTTAACCGGTCGATCATCGTCGGCGTAACATCAAGCCCCCGCGCCTCAAGCACAAGCGGTGCAATCGCCAGCCGCGCCAAAAGATCATGTTTGGTGGCGTCAGCGGCTTGCCATAGGCCGTCATGGGCTGGCAAATCGCCATAAGCCGCCCCCAGATCGGCAAGCCGGTCACTTAGCATCAGAAAATGCCGTGCCTCGTCATCGGCAACGCCAAGCCAATCATGATAAAAATCCACAGGAAGATGCGTCTTGGTAAACCGGCAGGCCATATCCAGCGCCAGATCAACCGCATTTAATTCGATATGGGCAATGGCGTGAAGAAGCGCAATCCGGCCCGGTGCAGATTGAGTGATCCGTCGCCGCGGCACCTCACGCGGTGGACGCAATAATGGGCGTTCAGGGCGGCCCGGTCGATCAGGCGGCGGCTGGTTACCAAGCGCAAGCGCGGCGTCTTTCCACATGGCGACAAGATGGCGCGTTGCGGTAGCTTTTTGCCGCGCGTCAGAAATGCCAAGCACTTCACATATTGCGCCGCTAAGCGTTTTCTTTGATGTGTCTGGCATGGTTAAAGCGCTTTCAGTGTCTCCAGAACATCGGCTGCATGACCGGCAACCTTTACCTTTGGCCATATGGCGACAATTTTGCCGTCACTGCCGATGATAAAACTGGCACGTTGAATGCCCATATATGTTTTGCCATACATTGATTTTTCAACCCAAACGCCAAATTCCTCGCAAAAGCTGGTTTCGTGATCGGCGCCCAATAGACAAGTCAGACCATATTTGGCGCGAAATTTTGCCTGTTTGGCTGGTTTGTCTTTGGAAACACCAATAACGACGGTATCTTGCGCGGTAAATTCATCTTGAAGGGCGGAAAATTGCTCGGCTTCTTTGGTGCAGCCGGGGGTGTCGGCGCGCGGAAAAAAGAAAATGACCACTTTTTTGCCACCTTGTTCGGCTAATGAAAACATGTCGGTATCGGTTGGAATCGACAAGGTGGGGGCATGATCACCAATCGCAAGCATAAAATGTCCTAATCATTTGCATTGGCGCTGAGATGATAGCGCGCTTTGTTTGTTAATTGAGTTCTTATCAATGATAGATAATATTTTTCTGCCAGATCGCAAGACAGCCGGTATTTGGCATGGTAAACAAAATCAACATTTAAAGCGATAAAGGATGCGGCGTGTTTGCTGATCGACATTTCACCGCAATAGGCATTTTCAAGACTTTCGTTATCACTGTCTTGTTGCTGGCCACGATGATTTTCGGGGCTGGTTATGTTTATGTGAACCAAGCTGGTGGTCTTCGCCGTCTTCTTGAAACTGAATTGTCGCATATGGTTGGCAATGGCTCGGCCGCGGTTGGCGATGCACGGCTTACCTTTGCGCTATCGCGCCACCCGCTTCAGCTTGTAGCGGAAAATATTGTCATTAATCTTGAGCGTGGTCAGATCGATCTGCCAGATGTCGAAATTGGCTTTGGCCTGACAAGCCTGTTTGGCGGCCGGCCAGAAACGATTTTGCTCCGCGGGATCAAGCTTGATCTGGTGAAAAAAGCGTCAGGCTGGTCAGGCTCGCCAGCCATTATTTTTCTTGATCAACTCGCCAAACAATCAAACCAGCTTGAAATTGGCAAGCCAAGATCGGGCCCCATCCAAAACCGCCTTGGCGGGATGAAATCGATTGCGATTGAAACTGACCGTCTGTCCCTTTCGCATGAAAATGGTGCTTTGCCAAAGCTGGTTTTCGGCGATATTCATATTGATGTGACCTCGGATGATGATGGCGCCGTTGCTGGCAGCTTGCGGGCGCGGCGGCTAGCGAGCGATGACGCGGCTGCGGGCAGCTTTACCCTGTCATTTGATGGCTGGCCCGGAAGCGATTCTTTTGCGTTTGATATGAGCGCATCTGATCTGAATACAGCCGATATCAGCGGTTATATTGACCGGCTTCCCGTTGCTTTGCGTCAGATTGGCATTTTGTCTGGGCATCTTGGCCTTGAGATGACCGACGATCTGTTGACCAAGCTTAATGCCGATGTTGCGCTGGTTGATGGTATGCTTGGCATTCCGGGCATTGGCCGCGATGCCGCTTTCGATACGGCTGATCTGGTGTTTTCCTATAGCCGACCCAGTGACAGTTTAATGGTTAGCAAAGCGGCATTGAATTTTGCTGATCAGCGGCGATTATCTTTCAATGGCGCGGTGAATCAGTTTCACGCCTCATCCGCCAGTGTAAAGGGCATGATTGAGGCCAATAATCTGCCAATTCAATCATTGCTCGATGGCTGGCCTGATCCGGTAGCACCTGATTTAAAACAGACGTTGCGGCAACGGTTTAACGGTGGTCAATTCAAATTCGTCAAAGCTGAATTTCAAGGTGCCTTTGTATCTGAAACCAGCGCGTTGACTTTATCTAGCCTCGGTCTTGAAAGCCAGTTTGCCGGTGTTCGGGCAAATTTTGCCAGCGGTCAATATCAACGCCTTGTTGCAACAATTGGCGGTGCATTAGGGATGAATGTTGGCAAAGGCGGACAGATTCAAGATGTGCTTGTCGATCTTGACATGACCGATGGGTCAATGCTTCTTGCCGGTTATGAGCGGTCGGTCGATTTGGCATCGGGACAGTTAAAATCGGTGCTTCGTGGCGATGTGGCGACATTGGAAAATCTGGCATTTGATATGGGAAGTGCTGGAAAATTCAATCTTGGTGGCCGCTTTGAAATTGGCGATAATTGGACGCTTCGCGATTTACAGCTGGATTTGAATGTGCCGGATATGGATGCGGTTTTGTTTTCGGCATTATGGCCGCAATGGGCCGCGCCCGAAACAGGCGCATGGATTGCTGAAAATATTCCGGCTGGGCGGGTTCGTGACTCAAAATTATCCTTCGCGGCTGATCTTGGCGCGGCAAAAGGGGTGCGCAAGGTCTATGATGTCGAAGGCGATATTAAATTGCGCAATGCCGAATTGATTTGGGCCAAAGGAGCGACACCCATCACCAATATTGATGCTGATCTTTATTGGAATAACGATGCTTTCACCGCCAGCTTTCTGACTGGACGTATTGACGATATAGCCTTGCAGCGCGGCCGAATTGTCATTGAGCCGGTGCTTGACGATATCCAGAAAAACGCGATGATTTCGTTGAATGCCAAAGGCGCCGCTAGCACGGCGATGGATCTGGCACGCCAAGCTGGCTTGTCACAATATGGCAGTTTTGATTTCAGCAAAATCAAAGCTGATGGGGAAATTGAATTCAGCCTTGAAGCCGCTTTGCCGCTTGGCAAGCAAGGGTCGATGGCTAATCGAATCCAGAAACTGGATGCCACGATTAGCAATGGTTCATTTCGCAATCTGCCAAATCAGATGAATGTTGATGATGCCGAGCTTGTGGTGGATATATCCACGGATAACAGCCAGATTACCGGTACGGCGACCATCTATGGTGCGCCAAGTGAATTCAGCCTCGAAATTGACCACCAAAAACGCCATGTCGAGCTGATCGGGCAAACCCCGCCATCGGCCTTGCTTGCCACCGCGATAGCTAAAATATTTGACCTTGATATTGCTGGATCAATTGGCGGTAAAATTGTTTATTCCGGCGACCCGTCAATGAACGAGGCTAAAATCGGGATGACGGTCGATCTTAGCAGCGCGTCAATTAATGTACCGAAATTGAATTGGGCAAAATTACCAGCCGAAGATGGCCGCGTGACGATGACCATCTTGCTTCGCAAAGGTGAAGTGGCGTCATTGCAAAATATCGATATGGCCGCTGGCAGCCTGTCAGCACAAGGCCAAGTGGCCTTTGATACAACGGGCCAGATACAGGCCGCGTTTTTCGAACGTGTTGCATGGCCGGGAAATGATGTTCGCGATTTGATTATCGAGCGAAATGCCGAATCATCATGGAAAGTCGGCGCAACAGCGCGGCTGGTAAATCTTGTGCCGCTTCGTCGCAATGAAGGGGTAAGTGGTGATGAGACACTGATCTTTGATTTTACCGCTGACCAAATCGTTGTCGATAACGAAATTTCCTTGTCGGGTCAGTTATCTGGCAATCGCACCAGTGATGGTATGGGCAAGGCCAAGTTTTTGGGAACAATGCTTGTCGATGGGGCGCCATTGATCACCGAAGCCGATCTTGAAATGGGGTTTGGTATAAATGGCGACAAGATTGTCGGTACTGGCCTGATTGGTGGCGGTGAGGTCAATCTGACCTTTGCTGCAAAAATAAAGGATGATCCCAAATTGGTGATCGAATCCGAAAATGCTGGTCGGGTATTATCCGGATTGAAAGTGACTGATACGGTTCGTGGTGGCCAGTTGCGCCTGACGAATATTTTCAAAGATAATGAATTTAAATCTTTTGATACCAAGATTGAATTGACAAAATTCAGGATTGTCGAAGCACCAAGAGCCTTACGGGCATTTTCGGTGCTTAGCCTTGCTGGCCTATATTCGCTTGTCGAGGGTGATGGTACCGCATTTCAGCGCGGTGAGGCGGTTTTAGAAACGCGTGGCCCAATGGTAAAGATTGTCAGCATGAAAGCCAGCGGTGAGGCGGTTGGCGTCACCATGCTTGGCGTTTATGATCGTGCCACTAAAAAGGTGGATGTGAGTGGTAATTTGGTGCCGGTGAATCAGATCAGCAAACTTCTTGGCAAAGTGCCTGTTTTGGGAGATCTCTTCGCTGGCGTGGATAAAAGCGGTATCTTTGTCAGCCAATTTACCGTGACCGGCACGTCGGATGATATGACAACGGCGGTCAATCCGGTGTCATCAATTGCGCCTGGTCTTTTGCGTGATCTATTTTCGCCAAACTGGCTCGGCAGAGAAGAAAAACGCCTATTTGGCGACGGTAGAGCCGCAACAGCACCCGCGCCGTAAACCGCCAGAAAAGCGGCATCATCTGCGGCTGATCTGGGGTCGTATATTTACGACAATATGATAAGCGCGTGCCGTTTTTTCCCAGCCGATATNTTAACCTTACCATCTTGGAAATCAGCAAGGCTGATCATGGCGTCTTCATCGGTGATGGCTTTGTCATTCACCTTTGCCCCGCCGCCACGGATTAACCGTCTTGCCTCGCCATTCGATTGGGCAAAACCTACCATGTTCAAAGCCGTGATAACACTAAGGCTGGCAGCTTCGGCTGAATTGATCGTCACTTGATGAAGGCCGTCGCTCATGCCCTTGTCGCCAAAGGTGGTTTGTGCGGTCGCTTTGGCCCTTTTGGCAGCGTCAATGCCGTGGCAAAGCCGCGTTGCCTCATCAGCAAGGATGATTTTGGCTTGGTTGATCTCTGCGCCTTCAAGTGCGCCTAATTTGCGAACCTCGTCCATTGGCAATTCGGTAAATAGGCCAAGAAAGCGGGCAACGTCCGAATCTTCGGTATTGCGCCAGAACTGCCAGAAATCAAAACTGGATAATTTCGCATCATTCAGCCAGATCGCACCATTGGCTGATTTGCCCATTTTCGCACCTGATGATGTGGTGATCAGCGGTGATGTTAGGCCATAGATTTCCTGACCATCAACGCGGCGGGTTAAGTCAATACCGGTGACAATATTGCCCCATTGGTCTGATCCACCCATCTGCAATTGGCACCCATAGCGGCGGCGCAATTCCAGAAAATCATAGGCTTGTAAAATGGCATAGTTGAATTCAAGAAACGACAAGGGCTGTTCACGCTCAAGCCGTAACTTCACCGATTCCATACCCATCATGCGATTGATCGAGAAATGCGGCCCGTAATCGCGCAGAAACCGGACATAATGAAGGCTGTCGAGCCAATCGGCATTGTCAACCATCAATGCATCTGATGGGCCGTCACCAAAGGTCAGATATTTTTCAAAAACGCTTTTGATGCCGTTTTTATTAATTTCGATATCCTGATCCGACAATAGCGGGCGGGCGGTGTCCTTGCCTGATGGGTCGCCAACCTTTGTCGTGCCGCCGCCCATCAATACAATTGGTTTGTGACCGCATCGCTGCAAAATGCGAAGCATCATGATTTGCACAAGCGAGCCAACATGAAGGCTGTCGGCGGTGCAATCGAAACCGATATAGGTCGGGATCGTATGTTCGGCCGCTAGCGCGTCAAGAGCGTCAATATCCGTGGCCTGATGAATATAGCCACGCTCACTAAATTGTTGGATTAGGTTCGATTTGTAATTCATCTTCGATCCAGATTGTCAAAATGTCAAAGCCAGCGCACCGGTGCATCAGCGCGTTGGCGGTTGATGATGCAGGCTAGGCCAGCGGATCAAAATCCGGCTCGGTCAGTGCGGTATCAAGATAGGCGCCAACGCGTTCAATCATCGGGTCAAGGTGATCGGTAAAGAAATGATTGGCACCCGGCACAATATCAATATCGATGGTAACGCCTTTTTGAATTGAAAGACGGTCAACCAGCTTGTGAATGGCGTCGGGCGGCACTTGCTCGTCCTGTTCACCATGAACAATCAGGCCAGACGCCGGACAAGGTGCCAAAAAAGAAAAATCATGGGTCAATGCTGGCGGCGTTGCCGAAATAAAGCCACGAATCTCGGGGCGACGCATCATCAATTGCATGCCAATCCATGCACCAAAGGAAAATCCGGCAATCCAGCATTGACGTGATGCAGGGTTTTGCGCCTGCAGCCAATCCATTGCGGTTGCGGCATCTGACAATTCGCCTTCGCCATTGTCATATTCGCCCTGGCTGCGGCCAACGCCACGAAAATTGAAACGAAGCACGGCAAAGCCACGCGCCTGAAAATGCTTGTACAGCGCGTAGGTGACACGGTTATTCATCGTGCCGCCTTTATCAGGCTCTGGGTGCAGAATTAGCGCAGTCGGTGCGTCAGGCACCTCACTTGGCATATAGCGGCATTCCAATCGTCCGTCGGGGCCGTTTATGATAACCTCGGGCATAAGTTTTTTCCGTTCATCTTGCACTATCGTAATCAGGGCTTATATCGTAATATGTAAGACACGCCAAGCGAGCTTTCACACCTAATGCCCGCGAATGTGTGATTTGCTGGTAACAAACCGGTATAAATCTGTTTGCTGTCGATGAAATTGACCAAAAATTTTGCGTCAGCCATTTTTATTCCACCAAAGCCAATACTGGACTGAAACATATGTTTGCAAATTTACGCCGCGACCTAAATGCGATTATGGAACGCGATCCAGCAGCCAGCAACCGGCTGGCGGCGATCTTTTTGTATCCAAGCTTTCAAGTCATGCTGGCCTATCGTTTATCGCATATTTTGTGGCAGATGCGGCTTCGGTTCATTGCGCGGCTGATCATGCAGATTGCGCGCGTGCTGACAGGGATCGAAATTCATCCCGCGGCGAAAATCGGCCCCGGATTCTTTGTCGATCATGGTATGGGAACGGTCATTGGTGAAACGGCTGAAATTGGCCGTGATGTGACGCTATATCATGATGTGACGCTTGGCGGGGTCATGCCTGCGGTTGATTCGGACAAACAGCGTGAGGCGAAACGCCACCCGACGCTTGGCGATTATGTGATTGTTGGCGCCGGGGCGCAAATTCTTGGCCCGATTACGGTTCACCGTTGTGCGCGGGTTGGCGGCAATTCGGTGGTGACTAAAGACGTTCCCGAAGCGGCAACGGTCGTTGGCGTGCCCGCTCGTCAGATGAGTAAAACCACAACCAAGCCTGACGCTGATACAAGCTTTATGGCCTATGGTGTTCAATCGGGCATTGATCTTGATCCGCGTGAGCGCACGATCAGAGCGCTTGTTGACGAGGTGCAAAGCCAGCGTGCGCGCCTAAGCGATCTCGAAGACCGGCTGACCAGCGCGGCAGCACCGGTTGCACCGAAAAAAGCACCACGCAAGACCAAGCCAAAGCCGGTCGGCTAGGCTGTTTTGTGAAACTGGTCATCAATGATGCGTAAAACGCCAATCTATCTTGATAATAATGCGACAACGCCATTGCGTGCTGCGGCCATCACGGCCATGCAAGATGCGATGGGGCCGCCAGCAAACCCATCATCGGTTCATGGGTTTGGACGCAATGCCCGCCTGATTGTTGAAATGGCGCGCAGTGCGGTGGCAATGCTGGCCGGATGCCGCGCCGCGGATGTGGTGTTTACCAGTGGCGGCACCGAGGCCAATAATCTTGTAATGGCGCAATATGATCATGTGATCACAAGCGCGATCGAACATGATTCGGTTAGATATGCGCATCAAGATTGCCAGCAGATTGGCGTTGATGAAAATGGGGTCGTTGATCTGGATAGGCTGGCAAAGGTCATCGCTGGCATTGATGATGCGGCCAAGCCGAGAACGCTCGTCTCGATCATGGCAGCCAATAATGAAACTGGTGTTATCCAGCCAATGGATGAAATCGCCGCGATGGCGGAAAGCGCAAATATCGCCTTGCATAGCGATATGGTGCAGATCTTTGGCAAACGCCATATCAATTTCGCCACATCAAAAATCAGCTATGCCAGCCTGTCAGCGCATAAGATTGGCGGCCCGTCCGGTGTTGGCGCGTTGCTGGTACGTCCGGGGTGCAGGCTTTCCAGTTTGCTTCGTGGCGGCGGTCAAGAACAGGGGCGGCGGGCTGGCACTGAAAATCTGGTTGGCATTGCCGGTTTTGGCGGTGCTGCAGATGATGCGCTTGGCGATATTGGCCATTATCAGACAATGGCGAAATGGCGCGATGCTTTTGAAAGCCGTATGCTTGAGCAGCGAAGTGGGGTCGAGGTTTTTGGCCGCGCTGCGCCACGGCTTGGCAATACCAGCTGTATTGCTGCGGCGGGAAAAGCGGCTGAAACAATGGTGATGGCATTTGATATTGCTGGTGTTGCAATTAGCGCCGGTTCGGCCTGTTCGTCTGGCAAGGTCAAACCAAGCCATGTGCTGGAATCAATGGGGGCGGGGCCACGCGCTGGCGAAGCCATTCGCATCTCAGGCGGATGGGCAACGACCAAAAGCGACTTTGAAACGCTTGCAGATGTGTTTTTGCAACTGTACAAGCAACCCGCATAATTTAAATTGCCAGCTTAAATTTACAAATTCAGCCGGATTTGCAAATAAAGGGCAATAGCGATAAAGACAGGTGAAACAAGGAGTCGCCCGAAATGCCGAATATTATTTTTACCAAGCCTGATGGCTCGGAGCATATTGTCACTGTTGAAAATGGTGTGACTGTCATGGAAGCAGGGCGTGATGCCGGACTTGGCATCGAAGGGACATGCGGCGGTTGTTTGTCTTGTGCGACCTGTCATGTCGTTGTTGATGCTGACTGGTTTGCCAAAACCGGCGCACCGGGTGAAGATGAAGTTGATATGCTTGATCTGGCATTTGGCCTTGCGCAGACATCGCGCCTTGGTTGTCAGATTGAAATGTCGGATGCGCTTGATGGATTGCGCGTTTCAATTCCAGAAGATATGTAGGGCTGATTATGGCGGTGCAAGCAGCAAAAACCAAAGCAAAGGACAGCGTCTCAGCTGGTCTTAATGCGCTTGGCTTTGCCAAACCGCCTGCCGAAACACGCGTTGTTGTCGCCATGTCTGGCGGGGTTGATTCATCGGTGACGGCCGCCCTGCTTCATGAGCAGGGTTTCGATGTGATTGGTATTACCTTGCAGCTATATGATCATGGGGTTGCCGTTCAGACCAAGGGGGCGTGCTGTGCTGGTGTTGATATCCATGATGCCCGCACGGTTGCTGCGCGCCTTGGCATTCCGCATTATGTGCTTGATTACGAAAACCGGTTTCACGATCAGGTCATGCAGGATTTTGCCGATAGCTATCTTCGCGGTGAAACGCCAATCCCTTGTGTGCGTTGTAACCAGACGGTGAAATTTACCGATCTGTTGAAAACCGCGCGTGATCTCGAAGCCGATTGCCTTGCTACTGGCCATTATGTCCAGCGCATTGATGGTGATGATGGCGCGCGTTTGCTGCGCGGTGCTGATCCGGCAAAAGACCAATCCTATTTCCTGTTTGCCACCACGGCTGAACAGCTGGATTATCTGCGNTTTCCGCTTGGTGGTCTTGATAAGGATGAAACGCGCAATTTGGCGCGCAAATTCGGACTGACCGTTTCGGAAAAGCCGGATAGTCAGGATATCTGTTTCGTGCCAAATGGGCGTTATGGCGATGTCGTTCGCCGCTTGCGGCCCGGTGCCGTTGATGCCGGTGATATTGTGCATATTGATGGCACGGTTCTTGGTCGCCATAACGGGGTGATTGATTACACTATCGGCCAACGTCGCGGCCTTGGCATTGGTGGGCGCGCCGGTGCAGATGAGGCGGATGGCCCGCTTTATGTTGTTGCCATTGATGCCGCATCAAATCGGGTGATTGTCGGCCCGCAAAAGGCACTTGCCTGCGTCGAGGTTCATTTAGGTGATGTAAATTGGATCAATGGCCCGCCTGATGACAATACGCCGATCTTAGCACGTTTGCGCAATACCGCACCGGCGATGCCGGCGCGCGTATTTTGCCATGATGAAGATGGTGCAGCTGCTGTTGTGGTCAGGCTGGATGAGGCGCAATTTGGCATTGCCGCTGGTCAAGCTGCCGCCATTTATGATGGCGCTAATCCTGATCAATTGCTAGGTGGGGGCTGGATTGTGCGTGCACCGCTGGTTTCGGATATTGATCAAGATCAATAATGTCTTCGTGCCCGTAAACCATCTAAATCTTTGATCACAAAAAGCTAACATTTGGTTTTTTCATGCCGTTTTAACCGGTGTGATGATGAATGATCTTTTACAAATTCAAAAAGATTTGGGCGCGCCGCCGCGTGAGCCTCGGCGTCGTCTTGCGTCAGATGAAGAATTGGACGTGCCGGAAGATGGCTATGATCCGCGGGATTGGTTGGCAATGCCGGTCAATCACAGTCGTTATCACAAAGGCTATACAACCAATCATTGGCTTAGTGTTTTCCGGGCGGTGAATGCCAGCGGGTAAAGCCGGGTTCAAATTTGCTGACCTCATTGGGCATGAGCTAACAATACTGTTTCTTGTATCACTTTTCATGCAATATGATAGGCACTGGCTTGGCAGGGTTTTTGCAACCCCCTGTTGTTGTTTTGGTGTTATGCCAGTGCAGGGTAGGGATTGATGGGCCAGCAAGTCTCGGTTACAAAATTAAAAGAACAAATCGAAGCGGCGAAACGCGGCCTTGCCGATATGTCGCCGGTGATCACTGCTGTCGATCCTGCATTTCAGCCGGTTGCCATGCCTGCCGTGAAATTTGCTGGTGTGGCCGGTGGGCATGTGGATGATGCGCCGGACGTCATAGATCAAAATATGGTGGCTAATGATGATATGGCCAAGGATGATATGGCCAAGGACGATATGGCCAAGGATGATATGGCCAAGGATGATATTGCGACCAGTGAAGGGTTTCAATTTTTTCATCGCCCCAAACGGTCTGAGCAGCCACTTGTCCCGCCACCGCGCATGAGCATGGCAAATGTCGATATCAACAGTTATGACGATGATCAGCCGCTTTTTCAGGCATTAGATCAACGGCTTGACAGGCTTGAGGATGATATTGCGCAGAACCGTAAACATATCCTGGAGCTGATCACCCTTTTGTCGGGTCTTGATATGGCGGCAAAGCCAGCCGGACGAAATTCAGCGTCAGTCAAATATTTGCTGCGCCGCTATTTATATTGGTTTGTGATTGGGTTTTTGGTGGTTGGCTGGGTTGCCCTAACACCGTCAGGCCATATATGGATCAATTATTTTCTGGGCTTGATCTAGTATTTATCCACAGCATCTGACTTTAGCTAACTACCTATCCATATTGACGAAAACATTCATTTGGCCTATCTTATCCACAGCTCATTGTTGTGTTAAGGTAATGTTCGCTTAATGGCATTCTATCCGTCCTCATCATCATCTCCCCGCCAGCTTTCGCTGGATCTTGACTTAGAGGATGCGCCTGCTGCCCATTCGGCAGATAGCGGCGTGAAACGGTCGGTTATCTTTCCCAAAAATATTCAAATCTTTAATGTTCCGGAATTTCAGCGGCAGGTCTCGCAGCTTTTTGATCCGTTGAATATCAATATTGAGTTTCGGGTGACACGGCAGAACCGGCTTGAAATGCGCTGGTCGTTTCCGCAAGAAGCTATTCAATATAACCATTCGGATGCCCGCGCTGATCCGCATCAGCGGGCGCATCTTTCGCCCGAAGAAAACGCCGCTTTTGAGACCCTGGTTTTGTCTTTTGCCGGGTCAAGCCATTAGGCATATCTGCCAAGGCGATTGCGGCTATTGCGCGCCGCTAATCACAAATTTTACAAAATGAAAATCGGTAATCGCCGATGGCCCATCCATATTCGGCCCATCGACCAAAAGCTTGACCTCTTGCAATAACGTCTTGGCAAGCTTGTTGCGTTTGTCGACTGTGTCAATATCGCTGAGATTTTGATCTGACAATTTGAGATTGATTGCCGACCTGATTTTAGGATTAAAGGTCTCTAACTGCTTCATAACCTTTTCACTGGCAAGCGTGTTGCCATAGGTCGCAACAGCGACTTCGACGGTGAACATGCCCTTACCGCTGGCGAGGTTGCTGACAAAGGGCAGGGGAAAGCTGTAATAGCTATATTTNGCGAAATCGAAAGTTCCATCGGGAAGCAGTGTCGCATTTTCCGGTATCGCCGTTTCGGCATCTTTACTGTTACCAGCTTTGTCGGCTTCGGCCTTTGCCTTGGCTTTTTGCATGATGGTGTAAATATCATCTGGAACCGGCTCTGGCGTTGTCAGGGTCAGATAGCCAATCGCAAATAGCGTCAAAACCACGCTGACGCCGCCGCCAATCATCAACGGTAAAAACAGCCGGTGCGGTTGGCGCGATGATGAAGATGAGAAACTATTTTCGGCCATGATGACTTATCCGATCCAGCCGTTGAAACTGTCAATGATTGTTGAAATCCAGTTTGGNATTGTCAGCATTGATGAATCGCCTTCACCTGTCGCCAGAAAATAGGCAATGCCAGTGACAAGGCCGATCAGGGCGGCCATCGCAATCATGGTCACTGGTGATCTCTGGCTGCGACGCGGCCCGGCTTTATTTTCGGTCTGATCCGTTGGCATGTTTGCGACCCGATCATCGGCCGGGTTTTTATGGCTGTGACCGGGATGGGCTTGCAGGCGGGAAACTTCGCGGATTTTTTGCAAAAGCGTATGCAGATCGCGCTGGTTATCTAATAATTTAGCTTCAAGTCGGGTGATGCGTTCATCGAGGGCGGCGGCATTTGTGGCATGCGCTGTTTTGGAATCAGCCGGAATGGTATCAACCGGAATGGTGTTGGCGGCAATCGGGTTGGTGGCAGAATCTGCGGTAACATCGTCGCTTGCTATGTTTGGCGAAATTACCATATTTGACGCAGTTGGCTGTTCACGCGGCATTGGCATCGATGATGGCGCCGCAAGATCGCTGGCAAGATCGCTGGCAAGGGCGGATTTTGCGGCCTCGATTTGCGCCTTTAAGCTTGGGTTTGCCATCAATTATATGCCTTTACCAACCGCAGTTTAATATGCCTGCCCTAGCAATCGGGCATTATCGATGATCGTTATAAGCATTTTTAATGCCAAGCTGGATGATTGCTTCGCTAGTAGCTTTTTATGGCCATATCGCCATAGCGGTACCCAATAATGGCGCATTGCTGTACTTCACGGAAATTGGTCATTTCTGAATTGATGATCTTGGTCCATGTGTCTTGCCCAAGCCGGTCAAGAAGCCGCCCGCCAATTTGCTGCACAACACGGCGGCATGATCCTGATTGCGCCGGTTTGATGCCGTCATGATCCTGTCCGCATAATGCATCGCTATTGCCGATGATTTCCGCACCATCATCCAGCCAATGAACCGAAATGCCTTTAATCGTCCGGCCTTGGCGATTGCTAATCTGCATTTCCAGATCATAGGACACAAGCGACATGCCGCTATCATCGACACCAAATACCAATTTGATATCGCAAGGCACGATGTCTGCTTTGCTGTGGCTGCCGGCAAAAAGCGGGCTATTGGCCGCTGTAAACATGATAAAAACGCCTGCCGCGGCCAACAATGCAATCAGTCTGGTCAGGCTTTGGCGAAAGGAAATTAGATTGAGTGAAAACATGCTGATACCTCACTTTTGTTGTTGGCATGGTATCTGCAAGGGTTGTCTCACAGATTGCAGTTGCTTAAATTTAGCAAAAGATAATGTAATGATCCAGCACTCGTGTTTTGCGGGTCAGGACATTCGATTGTCAGATTTGAAAAAAGGATAGGTAAAATGGCAGAAGATGAGCTGAACGAAGCCGATTTAAGCGGTCGTCTTGCCACGGTTCTCGAAGAAATCCGCGATGTTATGGAAAAGCGCAAACAGCGTATTGAAGAATTGCGTCAGGAAATTACCGAGATCGAAAATGACAATGACGATCTGGAAAAGACCATTTCTGAACTGCTGGNCAGTTTCGGTTAATCGGCGTCGATTACCGCATGGCCTTGAATGGCAACAGCGCCCAATACTTCGGTCAATTCAGGGTGCGCGGCGATAAAGCTGCGAAGCTTTTCATCAGCAATCGCTTCGGCAGCTTCGTTTGATTCGGCGTCAATTTCGATAAGACCATCAATAATCCATTGAACTTTAACTATCATTTTTGCCTCCTTTGCCTGTGGCTGGCAATGGTTTGAATTTATATTTGTCAAAAAGGGTCTGGGTTTTCATTTGCAATTCGACAAGATTCTTGCTGTCGATTTGAGATTCGGCATCGTCACGCGCATCGCTTGTCTCGGGCAGATTGATCGCGGCGGCAATTGAATACCAGATATAGGCATTGCCATAATCGGGTTCGGCGAGAATGGTTAAATGATAATTGGCAAATTGCGGAATTGCGTTTAGATCGTTGGCGTCGATGCGCGCTTGTAATGCCTCGCCAACGCGGCTACGCACTTCATCCGCCACTTTTGGCGGCAGCAAATCAACAATATCATTGGCCAAATCTT
>JGI26253J51717_1000293_pt1 | contig 20818 bp, 19 predicted proteins | sample SaaInlV_100m_DNA_6_FD_51717 | JGI IMG/M metagenome (IMG submission 51717)
AAGAAAAAAATAAGTTAAGATTTAATTTAATGGCAGAAGAAAACTCTGAATATTTAGAAGCTGCAAATAATGGAGATCTTGTTGAAGTTGCTGATGCTTTAGGGGATATGCTTTATATTTTATGTGGAACAATTATTGAACATGGGTTACAAGACAAAATCGAAGATGTATTTNATGAAATACAAAGAAGTAATATGAGTAAGTTAGGCGAAGATGGACNGCCAATTTTTAGAGAAGATGGTAAAGTTTTAAAGGGACCAAATTATTTTAAGCCAAACATTTCAAAAATATTAAATTCTTAATCGTCTATGCAAACAGTCCAATTATGGTTGTCTGTGGACTTATTTGTTTGGATAGAAATTAGTTTTTGTTTCAGTTGATCTGAATACTTAGTCTCTAAATCTGGTAAATCAAAATATTCATCTAAATGTTCAAAACCAATTACTTGACTAATAACAGCAGCTGTACCTGTTCCGAATATTTCTTTTAAAGATTTATTCTTGGCTGCTTCTTTAAGTTCGTGAACAGTAATTTTTCTAATTTGAATATCAATATTTGAATCTNTACACAGTTGGATAATNCTTTTTCTTGTAATACCATCCAGAATAGTATCACTTGTAGGAGTAGTTATAAGNGTGTCGTTAATTCTAAAAAAAAGATTCATTGTACCTGCCTCTTCTAAATATTTGTGCTCACTAGAATCAGTCCATATAATTTGATCAAATCCCTTTTCTTTTGCTAGGTTAGTAGGATAAAACTGACCTGCATAATTCCCTGCAGCTTTAGCATATCCAACACCACCACTTGCAGCTCTACTAAATTTATCTGCAACTATAACTTTGACTCCTCCAGGGTAATAAGGAGCTGACGGAGAACAAATAATCATGAATTTATAAGCATTAGATGGAGCAGCCTGAATAGCATGTTGATTACCAATCACAAATGGTCGGATGTATAAGGCAGAGCCTTCTTCTTTTTTTACCCAATCAATATCTAATTTTAAGATCTCTTTGATTCCTTTAATAAAATAATCTTTCGGAATTTCAGGAATAGCTAATCTTTTTGAAGACTTATTAAATCTATCCCAATTGTCTTCTGGTCTAAATAACCATACTTTTCCATCTGAATCTTTGTAAGCTTTCATCCCTTCAAAAATAGCTTGACCGTAATGAAAAACACTAGCTGATGGGTCTATCGATAGAGGTCCGTATGGTTTGATAACAGGCTTTTGCCATTTTCCATCAATAAAATCACATTCAAGCATGTGATCAGTAAAAACAGAACCAAAAGTTAGAGTGTTAAAATCGACGTCATCAATTCTGGATTTATTAATCTTATTTATTTTTATCGAATCACTCATTTTTCAATTATTTAGATGGCAAATTTACGTAATATTAATGTTAAAAAAAATACATTTATAATATTGAAATTTTTAATTTTACCTTTTCAAAAAGTGAATAGTTAAATGAAAATATTAATCACAGGAGCAACAGGTTTGATAGGAAAGAAATTAACTGCTGATTTACTTAGTAAAGGATATAGCGTTAACTATTTAACAACTAGAAAGTCAAAAATCAAATCCTCAAAACAAATTAATGGCTATTACTGGGACCCTGAAAAAGATATTATTGATTTACAATGTTTTAAAAATGTAGATACTATAATAAACCTAGCAGGGTCAAATATTGCCAAACGATGGACTAACCCCAACAAACTTGAGATTCTTAAAAGTAGAACCCAATCTTTAATTTTATTAAGAGATTCAATTGTTAAAAATAATTTAAAAATTAAAAAAATTATTTCTGCTAGTGCAATTGGAATTTATCCAAGCTCATACGACAGAGTTTACTCGGAGAACAATAATTTAATTAGTAATAATTTTCTTGGAAAGGTTGTAAATGAATGGGAGTTAGCAGTTAGCTCTTTTAATGATTTAAAAATTGAAATAGCTATAGTTAGAATAGGACTTGTTTTATCTAAAGACGGTGGAATATTGTCCAAATCTTTGTTACCTATTAAACTCGGTTTTGGATCATTTTTCGGAAGTGGCAACCAGTGGCAGTCATGGATTCATATTCAAGACATTTCAAATATCTTTTGTCATATTTTAAAAAATGATTTAGTTGGAATTTTTAATGGAGTTTCTCCAAATCCAATTACAAATAAAGACTTCACAATAAAGCTTGCTAAATTTTTAAATAGACCTTTGTTATTGCCTAAAATTCCCAAGTGGTTGATGAGTTTAATTCTTGGCGAAATGCATATTATAATTTTTGAAAGTCAAAATATAGCATGCGATAGGTTAAATAAAACTGAATTTAATTTTAACTTTGATAATTTTGATGAAGCCATAGCGGATTTATTAAAATAATTGATGACATTTTGACATTATTTAATTTATGGCAGTACTTTTGTTATATCATATTTAATAAATATTAATTAATTGAAATGAGTAAAAAAAATACGAAAGTCAAAAAAGAAAATAAGAAGCCAAAATCTAAAGAAAAAGATTTAGAGGTTGATATAGTAAAGAACGATGTAGATGACATTCAGAAGGAAAAGGAAAAATTTTTAAGACTTTTTGCTGAATTTGAAAATTACAAAAAAAGAACTTCAAGAGAAAGAATTGAATTGTTTTCAACAGCTAGTCAAGAGTTAATGACCTCTTTACTTCCTGTTTTAGATGATTTTGATAGAGCTAATCAAGAAATAATTAAAAATAGTGATGACGAAATNTATAAGGGTGTTTCTTTAATTCAAAATAAATTATTTGATACTCTAAAATCAAAAGGATTAAAAATTGTAGAAGTAAATAAAGGAGATTTATTTGATGCTGACGATCACGAGGCTGTTACTCAAATAGCTGCTCCTAGTGAAGATTTAAAAGGTAAAATTATCGATGTGATTGAAAAGGGTTATAAATTAGGAGAAAAAGTAATTAGATACCCAAAAGTCGTAATAGGAAAATAATATGAAAGAAGATTACTACGAAACGTTAGGTTTAAGTAAAAGTGCAACCAGCGCAGAAATAAAAAAGGCTTACAGAAAGATGGCGATCAAATACCATCCTGATAAAAATCCTGATAATAAAGCCGCTGAAGAAAAATTTAAAAAAGCTGCTGAAGCTTATGAAATTTTAAGTAATTCTGATAAAAAAGCTAAATATGATCAGTTTGGTCATCAAGCATTTCAAAATGGTGGAGCCGGTTTCGGTGGGGGTGGAATGAATATGGATGATATATTCAGCCAGTTTGGTGATATTTTTGGTGGAGGTTTTGGAGGTTTCGGAGGAGGTTCGAGACAAAGGGTTGTCAAAGGAAGTAATTTACGAGTTCGAGTTAGTCTTACATTAGAAGAGATTGCAAACGGAGTTGAGAAAAAAATTAAGGTTAAAAGAAAGATTAAAGCTCCAGGCAGTACTTTTAGTACTTGTACAACTTGTAATGGAACAGGTCAAGTAACTAGAATAGCAAATACCATATTAGGAAGAATGCAAACTTCAGCTCCTTGTAATGCATGTAGTGGTTCTGGTAAAACATTAACTAATAGACCTAAGGGTTCTGATAGTCAAGGATTAATTATAAAAGAGGAAACAGTTAAAATCCCTATTCCTGCAGGAGTAGTAGACGGAATGCAGTTAAAGGTTTCTTCAAAGGGAAATGATGCACCTGGAAATGGTATTTGTGGTGATTTATTGGTGGTTATTGAAGAACTTCCACATGACAAATTACAAAGAGAAGGAGATAATCTTCATTATGATTTATATGTTAGTATGCCTGATGCAGTCTTGGGTGGTTCTAAAGAAATCCAAACTGTTGGAGGTAAGGTTAGAATTAAAATTGAACCAGGTCTTCAGTCAGGAAAAATTCTAAGATTACGAAATAAAGGGATCCCTAGTATAAACGGTTATGGATCTGGTGATTTACTAGTCCATGTTAATGTATGGACACCTAAAACATTAAATAAAAATCAAAAGAATTTTTTCGAGTCAATGAAGGATGATGATCATTTTAATCCAAAACCTGAAAAAAGTGATAAATCATTTTTTGATACTGTAAAAGATATGTTTTCATAGTCTTTTTATCTGAAAAGAATTGAATAGTTAGTTTTAGAACCTTATATTTATATCCTTAAATTGTATAAATTTTATGGATAATTTGTTAAGTATAGATTCTGTCTCAAAACATTTTGGTGATTACAAGGCATTAAATAATGTCTCTGTTGATATCCCCAAGGGTAGTATTTTTGGTTTGCTTGGCCCAAATGGAGCTGGTAAAACAACACTAATTAGAATAATTAATCAGATCTCAATCCCAGATACTGGATTGGTCACGTTTAATGGTGAGACCCTTAGCCAAAAACATATAAGAAACATTGGTTATTTACCTGAAGAAAGAGGGTTATACAAATCTATGAAAGTTGGCGAACAGGCTCTTTACTTAGCTCAATTAAAAGGAATGAGCAGAGTAGATGCTAAAAGACAACTTAAATATTGGTTCGACAAATTTCAAATTGGTGAATGGTGGGACAAAAAGATTGTTGAACTTTCTAAAGGAATGGCCCAGAAAGTACAATTTATTGTAACTGTACTCCATAAACCTAGTTTATTAATTTTTGATGAGCCTTTTTCTGGATTTGATCCAATTAATGCGAATATAATTAAAGATGAAATTCTTAAACTAAGAGATGAGGGATCTACTGTTATTTTTTCTACTCACAGAATGGAGTCTGTTGAAGAACTCTGTGATCATATAGCCTTAATTCATAAGTCTAATAAAGTTTTGGATGGGAATTTGAATGAGATTAAAAGGCAATATAAAACCAATACATTTGAAGTTGGCCTAGTTTGTAATGAGCAAAGAGTAATAAAGCAATTAATTAGTTCTAAATTTAAGTCTGTAGATGCTAATTTTAGATCTTTAGGAAAAGAACTAAAACTAAATATATCCTTAGGACCTGATCAAACTTCCAATGAACTGCTGAATTTTCTTAGTTCTAATGCTGAAGTAAATCATTTTATGGAAGTTGTTCCAAGTGCAAATGATATTTTTATTCAAACTATAAATAATCAAAAATAATGAACCACACCAGATTAATTATTGAAAGAGAGTACTTAACTCAAGTAAAAAACAAAAAGTTTATAATAATTACCTTATTAATTCCATTTTTAATAGTTGGTTTAGGTTTATTTATTTCGTTTCTAACAAATATTAATAATGATAGTGTTAAAAATATAACAGTTGTAGATAACTCAGGTATTTTTGAAAACTCATTATTANGTNCNGATACNNTTAAGTTTTCTTTTTTAGAAGATTTAGACGAAGATGAAGCAAAACTAATTTCTCAANAGAGAAGTGATGATGCATTAATATTTATCCCAAATGTTATGGATTCTAAAAATATTGATTACGTGGAACTTTCCAAGTCTATTAAACTTATTTCTCAAGATTCCCCATCACTAACCCTGATTAGTAGCATTGAAAGTAAGTTAGAGAAAATTTTAACAGATTTAAATTATACTAGCTCGGGATTAGATTTAGACGCAATTAAAGAATCTAAAATTTATATTAATCTAGTTCAAATGAGTTTTGAGGGTGAAGAATCTACAAAAATAGATGGAATATTAAAAATGGCATTTGGATTTTTCTTAGGTATGTTATTATATATGTTTGTTTTTGTATATGGTGGTATGATCCTTCGAAGTGTTTTAGAAGAAAAAACAAGTAGAATTGTTGAAATTATCATTTCTTCAGTTAAGCCCACACAACTGATGATGGGAAAGATTATTGGGACATCTTTGGTAGCTTTCACTCAGATATTTATTTGGATTGCTTTATCATTAGTTATTTCAACTTTAGTTTCATCCATTTTTGGGGTGTCATCCACCTCAGAACTTAATTCTTTAGATTTGAGTGATACCCAAGTTAATTCTGGAATTCAAACTTTTTTCTCTGCCTTATTTAATCTACCACTTTTAAATATTTTGATAGCATTTGTGTTTTTCTTTATCTCGGGGTTATTTCTTTATGGATCTTTATTTGCGGCTATTGGAGCAGCTGTAGATAGCGAAACAGATGCTAATCAATTTATGTTTCCACTAAGTATGCCACTGATTATTGGACTTTACGTTGGTATCTTTACAGTTTCTGAAGATCCATCTGGAACTGTTCCAACAATTTTTTCACACATACCGTTTACTTCACCAATAGTCATGATGATGCGAATTCCATACGGAGTTCCAATTTATGAGCAACTTATTTCACTTTCTATATTAGTAGCTACATTTTTTGCAATTGTTTGGTTTGCAGCAAAAATATATCGTGTTGGAATTTTAATGTATGGCCAAAAGCCTAGTTATAAAGATCTTTATAAATGGTTAAAATATTAATTTATGTCTAAAATTTTAATAGTTGAAGATGAAATAGCTATTCGAAGAGTTTTAATAAAAATTCTTGCGGAAGAAAACAGTGACTTTGTTATTTCAGAAGCACCAGATGGACTCGAAGCGATTGATCATATTAAAAATAATGAAATTGATTTAATACTTTGTGATATCAAAATGCCAAAAAAGGATGGTATAGAGGTGTTAGAATATGCTAAAAGAATTAAACCTGAAACTCCAATTATAATGATTTCTGGTCACGGTGATTTAGATACTGCAGTTGAAACAATGAGACTTGGTGCGTTCGATTATATTTCGAAACCACCAGATTTAAATAGATTATTGACTGCCGTTAGAAATGCTTTAGATAATAAAAAATTAATTACTGAGAATATTAGATTAAGAAAGCAAATTAATACATCCTATGAGATGATCGGCGAAAGTGAAGGAATCAAGGAAATTAAAAACCTAATTGACAAAGTAGCTCCAACTGATGCTAGAGTTTTAATTACTGGTCCAAATGGATCCGGAAAAGAGTTAGTTGCTCATTGGTTACATCAAAAAAGTAAAAGATTTTCTTCCCCGTTAATAGAAGTTAATTGTGCTGCAATTCCAAATGAATTAATTGAAAGTGAGTTATTTGGTCACCAAAAAGGTTCTTTTACAGGTGCTAGTAAAGATAAAACAGGGAAATTTGAAGCTGCTAATAATGGAACAATCTTTTTAGATGAAATAGGGGATATGAGTTTGTCAGCTCAAGCCAAAGTTTTAAGAGCGCTTGAATCTAATTCTATTCAAAAGGTAGGTGCACAAAAAGATATTAAGATTAACGTCCGTGTGATTGCTGCTACTAATAAAAATTTAAAAGAAGAGATAACAAAAGGAAACTTTAGAGAAGATTTATTTCATCGTTTAGCTGTAATTTTAATCAAAGTTCCTTCTTTGAATAGTAGAGCTGAAGATATTCCATTATTGGTTGACTATTTCTCTGATAAAATATCTAAATCTCAAGGTATTACTAATAAGCCATTTACAAAAGATGCTATTAGCTTATTAAAATCCTATGATTGGTCTGGAAATATAAGAGGTCTTAGAAATGTTGTAGAGAGATTGATAATACTGGGTGACGAAAGAGAAATTACAGAAAATAATATTAAAGAATATTCAAATAAATAATTATTGGGTTTTATGAAAAATTATATTTTAACTATTTTAATTATTATACCTTTTTTTGTTTTATCTCAAACTGATGAAAAAGTCATTTCAGATATTTACACGAACTCACTAACAAAAGGGCAAAGTTACAATTGGCTGGATTACCTTTCTAATAACATAGGAAGTAGACTTTCTGGTTCTCTTGGAGCTGAGAAAGCAGTAGCATGGACAAAAGAAGAATTAGAAAAGTTAGGTTTAGATAAAGTTTGGTTACAGCCAGTTATGGTTCCAAAATGGGTTAGAGGTATTCCTGAATTTGCTTACATTGAAACTAAACCTGGAAATACTATCAAGGTAAATATTTGCGCTTTGGGAGGTTCAATATCAACACCATCAACAGGTTTAAAAGCTAAGATTGTTGAAGTTTCTGGAGTTGAGGAATTAGAAAAATTGGGTAGAGATAAGATTAAAGATAAAATTGTTTTTTTTAATAGGCCAATGGATGCTTCTCTTATCAACACTTTTGAGTCTTATGGTGGTTGTGTAAATCAGAGGTATTCAGGAGCAATGGAAGCAAGCAAATTTGGAGCAATAGGTGTAATAGTTAGATCAATGAATTTAAGAATTGATGATTTGCCTCATACAGGATCAATGACTTATGGAGATATATCACCTATTGATAGAATACCATCTGCTGCGATAAGTACAAAACATGCAGATTTGTTAAGCGGAATGCTTAAACTAGATAGTAACATTCAGTTTTATTTTAAACAAAACTCTAAGCAATTAGATGATGTTTTATCTCATAATGTAATTGGTGAGATTACTGGTAGTGAATATCCGGATGAATACATTGTTGTAGGAGGTCATTTAGATTCATGGGATCTCGGCGATGGAGCTCACGATGATGGTGCTGGGTGTACTCAATCAATGGAGGTACTAAGACTATTAAAACTTTCAGGAATAAAGCCAAAAAGATCAATTAGAGTTGTTTTATTTATGAACGAAGAAAATGGATTAAGAGGAGGAAATAAATATGCAGAAATTGCAGCTCAAAAAAATGAAAATCACATTTTCGCTCTTGAAAGTGATGCAGGAGGATTTACACCTAGGGGTTTTTACTTTGACTGTGATCAATCAAATTTTGAACAGATTTTATCATGGAAAAGTTTATTTAAGCCATACTTGATACATTTTTTCGAATTAGGTGGTAGTGGAGCTGATATTGGTCCATTGAAAAATGAAACAAACGTTTTGTCTGGCTTAAAACCTGATTCACAAAGATATTTTGATTATCATCACGCTCCAAATGATACTTTTGATGCAGTTAATAAAAGAGAACTTGAATTAGGTGCAGCGACGATGACCTCATTAATTTATTTGATAGATAAGTATGGAATCTTATAAATGGTCCAATTGAAGATGCTGTATGGCGTACTGGTCTAATAGTTTCTTTTAGTAGTAGAAGTGGTAATCCTATAAACTCAAATATTTTAGTTTTTACTGGAAAAGTAAAAAATTAAAATTTATTAATAGTTTTTCTGATTTCTACCAAATTAGAAACTAAATTTTCTAATTGACTTAAATCTAACATATTTGCACCGTCACTTTTTGCATTTTTTGGATCAAAATGTGTTTCGATAAATAATCCATCTATATTATTGACAACACCAGCTCTTGCAATAGTTTCAATCATTTCAGGAACACCACCTGTAACTCCACTTGTTTGATTTGGTTTTTGGAGAGAATGTGTGACATCCAGTATTGTAGGTGCAATCGACTTCATTGTAGGTATACCTCTGAAATCTACTATCATATCATGATACCCAAACATAGTACCACGATCGGTGATAAATACATTTGTATTATTAGAGTCTTTTACTTTTTGTACAGCATATTGCATACTTTCAGGACTCATGAATTGGCCTTTTTTAAGGTTTACTGTTTTACCTGTTTTAGCAGCAGCAACAACTAAATCGGTTTGTCTTACTAAAAAAGCAGGAATTTGTAAAACATCTACATATTTAGCTGCTAAATCAGCATCTTTTACTTCATGAATATCAGTAATAGTAGGAATATCTAAGTTTGAAGAAACTTTGTTTAAAATTTCTAACGCTTTAATATCCCCAATTCCGGTAAAACTATCAATCCTACTTCTGTTAGCTTTTTTGAAACTACCTTTAAAAATAAAAGGAACTTTGTATTCATTTGAGATATTTAAAATCTTTTCAGCAATTTTAAATGCCATTTCTTCACTTTCAATAGCGCAAGGGCCAGCAATTAAAATAAAGTTATTTGAATTTAGATGTTTAAGTTTTGGAATATTCATAAATGTTTGTAAAAAATAATTTTAGTAAAGTTACTGCTTTTTTAATATCTGTATAAAAATAATTTTATTCTTCTAATGATAATAATATAGCTTACATTTGCANAAATTTTAAAATTTAGTCATGACTAAAACAAAAAATATTGCAATAATTGCTCACGTAGATCACGGAAAGACAACTTTAGTGGATAAAATTATGTTTCATTGTCAGTTGTTTAGGGATAATGAAAACAAGGGCGATTTGATTTTAGATAACAATGACTTAGAAAGAGAAAGAGGAATTACAATTACTTCAAAAAACGTATCAGTTATTTATAAGGACACTAAAATTAATATAATTGATACACCTGGTCACGCAGATTTTGGAGGAGAAGTTGAAAGAGTTTTAAACATGGCAGATGGTGTTTTACTTCTAGTTGATGCTTTTGAAGGACCAATGCCTCAAACCAGATTTGTACTACAAAAAGCTTTAGATCTAGGCCTAAAGCCATGCGTAGTTATTAATAAAGTTGATAAAGAAAATTGTACACCCGAACAAGTTCATGAGTCAGTTTTTGATTTAATGTTTGAGTTAGGAGCTGAAGAATGGCAATTAGATTTTCCTACTGTTTATGGATCAGCTAAAGAAAACTGGATGAGTGATGATTGGAAAGATGTTACAGAAAACATTGAGCCATTACTGAATATGGTTATTGAACACGTACCCTCTCCAAATATAGAAGAAGGAAGTACTCAAATGCTAATTACCTCATTAGACTATTCCTCNTTTACAGGTAGAATAGCTATTGGAAGACTTCAAAGAGGAAAATTAATAACTGGTATGAATGTATCATTAGTTAAAAGAGATAATTCAATAGTCAAATCTAAAATCAAAGAACTACATGTATTCGAAGGTTTAGGTAGAATTAAGGTAGATGAAGTACAACCTGGAGATATATGTGCGATAGTTGGGTTAGATAATTTTGAAATTGGAGATACTATCGCTGATTTTGAAAATCCTGAGTCATTACAGACTATTGCTATTGATGAGCCTACAATGAGTATGTTATTTACTATTAATGATTCTCCCTTTTTTGGAAATGATGGAAAATATGTTACTTCTAGACATATTAAAGACAGATTAAATAAAGAACTTGAAAAAAATCTAGCACTTAGACTAAATGAAACAGATAGCGCTGATAAATTTTTAGTTTTTGGAAGAGGTGTATTGCACTTATCTGTCTTAATAGAAACAATGCGAAGAGAGGGTTATGAGTTACAAATTGGACAACCTCAAGTAATAATTAAAGATATTGACGGTCAAAAGTGTGAACCTTTTGAGGAAATGACTATTGATTTACCAGAAACAGTTTCAGGAAAAGCTGTTGAAATGGTTTCTATAAGAAAAGGGGAAATGTTAAGTATGGTTTCTAAAGGTGAGAGAATGGTTTGTGAATTTTTAATACCCTCTAGAGGTATAATTGGTTTAAGAAACCAGTTACTTACTGCTACAGCTGGAGAAGCAATAATGACCCATAGATTTAAAGAATATAAGCCAGTAAAAGGTGGTATTCCAGAAAGACAAAACGGTTCTCTAGTTTCTATGGAAAAAGGAAAAGCTATTCCTTATTCAATCGATAAATTACAAGACAGGGGTAAGTTTTTTGTTAACCCAGGTGAAGAAATTTATGAAGGTCAGGTTATTGGTGAAAATTCCAGAGGGGATGATATGGTTATAAATATTACCAAAACAAAAAAATTGAGTAATGTTAGATCATCTGGAGCTGATGATAAAGCAAAAATTGTTCCAGCAATTAAATTTTCACTTGAAGAGGCTTTAGAATATATTCAAAAAGATGAGTATGTAGAAGTTACTCCTTTAAATCTTAGATTAAGAAAAATTTTATTAAAAGAAGTTGAAAGAAAAAGAAATAAGTTGATTTAAAAAATAAATAGTATTTTCATATCAAATAAAATTTAGTACTATTTACTCCATAAAAAAATACAATAAGAATTATAAGTCAGATTGGGATAATTTTGTTTCAAACTCTAGAAATGGTACGTTTTTATTTCATAGAGATTTTATGGATTACCACGGTGAAAAATTTTCTGATTACTCATTGTTAATTTATAAAGGCAAAAAACTAATTTCACTACTTCCTGCTAATTTTAAAAATGACCAATTATTTTCACACAGTGGTTTAAGCTATGGTGGATTTATTTTTGATGATCAATCAAAATATAAAGATGTGGTTGAGGTTTTTAAACTTACACTTGAAACGCTTTATAATAATAACATTAGCAAATTAATCTATAAATGTATCCCAATTATTTATCATCAGTTACCAACAGATGAATCGAAACATATTTTATTCAAGTTAAATGCAAAACTTATTAAAACTGAGTTATTGTCAGTAGTAAAAAAAAATAGAGCATCCTTATCCAAGGACAGAAATAGTGGGTTAAGTAGAGGGGTGAAAAATAACTTAATTATTAAAGAAGTTAATGATTTTGATGACTTTTGGAATTTATTATTAATTCCAAACCTAAAACTAAAACATAATGTTACACCCGTCCACTCAATTAAAGAAATCTCTCTATTAAAAAATAAATTCAATAATAACATTAGACAATTTAATGTCTATCATGAAAATGACTTAATTGCAGGTGCAACAATTTTTGAAACAAAAACAACTGCACATGTTCAGTATATATCATCAAATAACACAAAAAACAAACTTGGCAGTTTAGATTTTTTATTTAACTACTTAATCAAAAACACTTTTAGTGACAAACTCTTTTTTGATTTTGGTAATTCAAATGAAGAAAATGGACAAAAATTAAATAAGGGATTATTGTATTGGAAAGAAGGTTTTGGAGCAAAATCTATTACTCAAGATTTTTTTAAAATTGAAACTCTAAATTTCAATAATTTAGATAATTTATTTGTTTAAAGCTCTCCATAAAAGTTTTCTAAAATATATATTTAGTAACAAAAAGTGAATTACATAGGTAACAAAATACGCTATTGAAAGACCTACAAAGCCATATATGTTAGTTAGGATTATTGATAAAACAACAAATAGTATACTCCACTCTACTTGAAATAAAATAAAGTGATTCGTTTTAGCCTTAGCAACTAATATATTTCCTAAAACCCAGCAGTTAATTTTGATAACATCACCTAATAAATGAAATAATATTAAGCTATTAATCAAATTAAACTCACTTGTAAATAAGATGTTAATAATCAAATCCTTTGAAACGAAAACCCCTAATGTGATTATAAATATTACAGGTGATATAGTCTTCCAGATTTTGAAAACCTCTTTTTTTAATTGATTGTTATTTAAATTTGTAAAAGTCGGAACTAGATAAAATTTAAAAGTTGTTGTAAGGAACATTAAATAAATTGCTGATATTCTCCACATTGCTTCCCAGGAACCAGCATGGTTTGAATCAAACTCATCATATATGTAATACCTGACTATAAATGTTGCACTAATAAGACATATTGGAGCGGCAATTGCCATTAACGAAAAGTTGGATAAATTTTTCAAATATTCAACTTTAAATAAGTAATTAAAAAAGTTTAATTTAAAAGGTTTAAAAATTACACAAATTAATATAGCTATGAATAAAGTTAAAATTGGGCTTAATATTAAGGCGTAAAAAGCCCCAATCATTGAGTAGTTAATAACCAGGTAAATTAAAAAAACAGCTGAAATTAATGTAGCCAGGATATTAATTAAAACAAATAGTTTAATTTTCTTAAGACCATTTAGGATTGACATTATAAATGTTTGGATAGAAAATGATATGATTGATATGCATAAAATATATTTGTAAGTATTATCCTTTATATAACTCATTTCATCTGAAAAACCAGTGGTTATATAATTATAGAAAATAAGTAATAATGACACTACAATTAACGAGCTGTAAAAGTGAATTTTAAAACTTGTAGAAAGAAGTTCTTTAAAATTAGTTTCATTTTTATTTAACTCAGATGTGTACTTTACAGTTCCAGTTTCAATACCCATTGTTCCAAGAGTATTACCAATTTTTAAAAAGTCTTTTAGTTGACCAATTAAAAACATACCATTTGTTCCTAGGAAAACAGCTATTACTTTATTAGTAATTAATTTAACCAATAAACTTATTGTGGTGCTAGCGGCTGAATATAGAGATGTTTTTATAAAATTCATTTGTAATTAATTAAAGTCTTTCCATTCGTTAAATGAATAATCGAAAATATCTTTTAATTTTTCTACATCATTGTTATACCCACTNTCTTTTAAATAATTTCTATATTTTGATTGTAAAGGGTCATATTCAAATTCTTCTGTTTTCCAATTTATTATTATTCTTTTTAATTTATTCTTTATTCTGTCAATTGTTTTTTTTGATAAAAATATTTTACCGATTTTTGTATAACTCATTTTTCCAATTGATGATTTTCTTATAAAATGATATATGCATGAATACTTTATTCTTGTTGTTTTATTAGAAGTTTTTTCTGGGATTGATTCAAGTTTTTTCAACCCTAAAAAATCAAAACATGAATTAATTGTGTCAAGTCGATTTGATATCAGCTTTTCAAAAGTAATTACTTTAATGTTTTCAATTCCAAAATTATCGATAAAACGTTGTATCCACTTTGAATATAAGCCAAATTGAAAATAATGTTTTGGATAATAATCATATTCTGTAAAATCGTTGTGACTTCCTCTATTTATCACATCCTTTATATTATTTTTCTCTAAGCCTAAACCTTTCATCCACCAAAAATGTGAAATATATCTATCAATTGGATTTCTTAAAATAAAAATAAATTTTGGAGACTTATTATAATTTTGTTTAATATTTTCTATAAACGAATTATAGTACATATACGAGGTTGTTGATTCTCCAAATATTTTAGCATTTCCATTAAACAGTTTTTGATAATTAAGCCAATCAACATGTTCATATTTTTCAAATTTTTTATTATTCCAAAAAACAGGTTCTTTCAAGCTAGACATTGAAATTTCTGGGTGCAAATTTAAAAGTTCATGTAGGGTAGTAGTACCTGATTTTGCAGCACCTGGAATAAATAAATTGGGTAGAAACTTATTTTTCATAATTAATAGCTTTTAGCCATTTATGCTCATAACTAGTTGCTACACTATCGCAACTATGATAATTTTCTATAAATTTTCTAGCATTTAAACTGATATTTTTTATTTTTTCTGGGTTTTCAATTAAGATACTTAATTTTTCCACTAAATAATTAACATCTGGTAGTGCATTTATAACAATACTGTTTTCTTTTAAATCGTAGTATTCTAGCCATTCTTTTTCTGCACCAGTGAAAACTACTTTCCCTTTTGCCATGGCTTCCAAGGCATTATAGCCCTGATCATATGCATATACTTGATCTAGAAAAATATGGCACTCATTATAAGATTTTATATAGTCACTATATTTTAAGTTTTGAACTTCAATATATTCAACCTTTTCTTTGTAAGTTTTTTTAATTATTTCCATAGCTTTTATGAAATAATTATTACCTTTTTTTATAAAATTTTTTGAATTAATTCCTTGAAATATTATTATTTTATTTTTAATTTCTTTAAAATTATAGGTTAACTTTTTTAAGTTAATAGGGTTGGGAACCATTCCTAAGTACTTTTTTTTTGCGACTAAAGGAATATGGTAGTCTAAATCAGAGCTAATAACACCTTTTATGTTTTTATAAATATAATTGTGAAGTTTTTCAAACTTTGATGAATTGTATTTTAATATATGACGATAGTTTTTTAGTAATGATTTATTTTTTAAGTATGGAGTAAGTATCGAATATTTAAATTTATTTTCTAAAGCATATTTAACACTTATATAATCAACACCACATGATAATAGAAATAGGTTTTTATTATTCTTTAATAATTTTTTAAGTAAAATTACTTCTAAGCTTGGAGTTGTTTTAAATGAATTTTCGTTAATTAACTGAACAATATTGAAGTCTTTTAATGCTTTTATTTTTAAATATGCTTTAAATCCTACTTCAATGTCATTTAGGCTAACATTAAATACCTTATCAATTATCTTTGCAAAAAACTTTAAAAATGGAATCTCAAAAATAGTAGATTTAACTAGTATGTCAACAGGAAAATTTTTAAATCCATCTCCAGTACCCAATAAAGTAACCGTATGTCCGTTTAACTCTAGACCATCTTTTAGAGAATTATGAAGCCCACTATATTCACCTATTAAAAGAATTTTCATTAATTTATCTACATTTGTTTCAAATATAATTTTAATGAGTAATGTAAACAACAAAAATATTAGTTTAGAAATCTTGATCTCAACAAAAGATAGAGACAATCTTGATTTTTTAAATAATATTTTTGTAAACTATAATGCTCATTCAATCCCTATATTAATTATTAATCAAACGCAGAATTTAAACTTTTCTTGTCCACATTCTGATAATATTAATTTAATTAATGTAAATGAAATAGGTTTATCTAAAAGTAGAAATTTAGCAATTGAAAATGCTAAAGCTGACATATGTTTATTGGCTGACGATGATATTGTCTACGAAAACAATTTTGAATCTATAATTATAAATGCTTTTAATCTAAATCCAAGTGCAGATATTATTACTTTTAAGATGAATGATTTTAAGGGTAATTCATTTAAGGATTATCCAATAATAAAAAAACATAATAAAAAATCTTTAAGTTTTGTTAACTCTGTGGTTATAGCTTTTAGAAGAAATTCTATTATTTCTAACAAAGTTTTTTTTGATGAAAATTTTGGATTGGGATCTACATTTCAAACAGCAGATGAATATGTTTTTCTTAGAAATGCATTGAACTTGAATCTAAATATTGTTTTTCATAATGAGGTTATTTTATCACACCCTGTTGACAGTTCAGGAAAAGATGTCGCAAGTGATAGAATATTATTTGCCAAAGGTGCTTTGTTTTATAAATATTATAATGTTCTTTCATTCCTTAAATTAATCCACTATTTATATTTAATGTTTAAATTTAAATATATTAGTTTAGGTCAAGTTATAAATAAGTATTTAATTGGAGTTAAAGGAATAATAAAATATATAAAGGTAAATAATGAAAAAAAATAGTATCGAAAATGTTTACGAATTGAATATTCCTAAAATAATATCTCCTGAAGGTATGGGTTCTTTATCTTTTGTTGAAAAAGAAATAATTCCTTTTTCTATTAAAAGAGTTTACTATTTATATGATGTGCCTTTAAATGGTGAACGTGGAGGGCATGCACATAAACAACTATTTCAAGTTTTAATAGCGCTAAGTGGTAGTTTTGAGTTATTACTTGATGATGGTAGTAAGACAAAAAAAATACTATTAGACAGTCCTAATGTTGGAGTCTATATTCCAAATGGTATATGGAGAGAAATGAATAACTTTTCTAAAAATTCAGTTTGTCTAGTTTTGGCGTCTGAAAATTATGATGAAAATGACTATATAAGAAATTACCAAGATTTCATAAAAATGAGCTAATTATTTTAATGAACATAAATAAGATAATCGATATAAATCAAAAACAAATAAACTAGGATCTGACCCTTTTAGGTTTGATTCAATATATTTAGAAAACATGTTAAATAGCTTTGAAATAATTCTTTTTAGTCCTAGAAAGTCTAATAATCTATAATATTTTAATATAGTTATATCATTTTTTGTTATCAATTTATTCTTGTTTAAATAATGTAAATTCTTTAAAGCTTCATTAGTCTTTATTAAAAATTTTGAATTATCATCTAATCCATAGTGGGTTACCTCGTTATCAATATGTTTTATTGAAATTGAATTTTCTTTTAATAATGCCCCAAAAAAATAATCCATTCCGTAACCATTTATGTTTATGTTTCTATTGATTCTGTCAAAAATTACTTTTTTTACTAAAAAATTTGAAGAAATAATGTATTTGTAAGGGTTTTTATTTCTTATAATACTTGGTATATCTTCTCTGGACTTACCAAACAGATATCTTAGGTTATTTGATTCAATTTTTTTATAATTGAATCCCCCAAAAACAACTTCAAACCCTTTCTTAATTTCATTTAGATAAACTTTTATAAAATCCACATTTAGTGGTTTAACATCAACATCAAGGTAAAGCAGCCATTTGTATTGTGCTTTTTGAGACAATAATTGTCGATTTGCAGATCGTCCAATATTTTTTTTACTTTCAAAAAACTTACAATTTGTAAGGACGTTAATCTTTTGATTTAATTCATTTAAAGGAGAAAAAGAAGCATCATCTATACATATAATTTCAAAAACAATTCCTAGAGTTAAACATTCTTTTTCTAACCTACTTACAATGTCGTATGCGTTATAGTTATAGCAAGGAATTAAAATTGAAATCATTCGTATATGTTTTCAACGCTCATTCCAGTTACATCTATACTACGTATGGTTTTATTGTTACATAATAGTGTTTTATGTGGAAACTCTTTAATTAATATAAAATCATGTGTAGCCATAAGAATAGTATTTCCTTTTTTATTTAAATCAAGTAGAAGTTGCATAATTTCTAGACTTGTTTTGGGATCTAGATTTCCAGTTGGTTCATCTGCTATTATTAAGTCAGGATTATTTAATAGTGCTCTAGATATTGCTACCTTTTGTTTTTGTCCACCAGATAATTGGTGTGGAAACTTATGAATTAAATCTTTAATATTAACAATTTCTAATACTTCATTAATCCTTTCTTTAATTTTTATTTTGTTTTTCCACTCAGTAGCTTGAAGAACAAATTTTAAATTTTCAAAAACTGATCTATCTTGTAAAAGATTGAAATCTTGAAAGACTATTCCTAGTTTTCTTCTCAAAAAAGGTATTTTATTTTCTTTTAAATTTTTAAGTGTAAAGCCACCTACAGAAATATCTCCTTTTTGTAATTCTAAATCTGCGTAAATAGTCTTTATTAAACTACTTTTTCCTGATCCAGTTTTTCCAATTAGATAAATAAAGTCACCCTTATTAATATTGATATTAATATTTTCAAAAATTGTTTCATCTTGTTGAAATATTGAAACTTCTTCTATGTTTAATATGCTTGTACTCATAATATAAATATAATACTTAATTGTATTATTTTAGCAAAGAGATGTTTAAATACTAATAAAATTATGAAAGATAAAATCGATAATATTTTAAAGTTATCTAAAGCAAATTTTAAAGAAAACAACTCTTTTTTTAATAAACTAAAGAAAAAACAACCTAAACAATTTGATTATTTAATGATTGATCTTCACAATGAAGAATTCTCCAAAACTAATTGTTTAGAATGTGCTAATTGTTGCAAAACAACTAGTCCTATTTTTACATTTAAAGATATCTTAGGTATTTCTAAGCACCTAAGACTCCATGTGGATGACTTTATTTCTAAATATTTAGTAATTGATAAAGACAATGACTATGTGCTTAAACAATCCCCTTGTGATTTTTTAAATGACGATAATACTTGTTTTATTTATGACCATAGGCCTAAAGCATGTCGAGAGTATCCTCATACTAATAGAAAGAATTTTCATAAAATTTCACAAATTACTTTGAAAAATATTGAAATTTGTCCGGCCACATTTAATATAGTAGAAAAACTAAAGTTAATTTTAAAAAATAACTCTTGACAATTTGTAGTAGTTGAATTTATTGTGAATATTTAATCTAGTAGATTAAATATTTAGATCTAATTTTTTTAAAGTTATTTAATCCTTTTGACCAAGATGCTCTAATCTCTTTTTCAGTTAAGTTATTTATTATTTGATCTTTCAATTTTTTAGTTCCAGAGAGTTTTATAAAAAAAGAATTAAAAAATTGATCTTTATTTGAGCTGTTATTATAACTATTAATTAAATATTTAAGTTCAATTTTCTTAAAATTTTGAACTGAACTTAATTGTTCTCCAAAACAAACTAAACCATTGTTTTTTGGACTGCTTGAACCAGTATTAGGTTTTGGTATAAATCTATATTTATATATTTTAGTATCCAAAAAAGGGCTGCCGTATATAGTAAATTGTTCATTAGTTCCTCTTCCAACACTTACGTTTGTTCCTTCAAATAGACATAAACTAGGATATAAATTTATTGATTTATCATTTGGAAGATTTGGTGACGGTTTTATTGGTAAACTATAATTAGACTTTCTATTATAATTTTTTATTTTTATTATTTTTAAATCACATTTTAAATCATTTCCTAACCAACTTTCACCATTAATCATATTAGCATATTCACCAATTGTCATTCCATATACTATTGGCACATTGTGCATTCCAACAAAACTTTTATTCTCTGATTCTAAAATCGGTCCGTCAACATAATGAATATTAGGATTAGGGCGATCTAAAAGAATTAAAGGGATATTGTTTTGAGCACATGCTTTCATGACGTAATGCAGAGTTGAAATGTGAGTATAGAATCTAACACCGACATCTTGTATGTCAAAAATCATCATGTCAATTCCTTCTAAATCTTCGTTTGATAATTCTCCGTATTTTCTTTTTTTTCCATGTAATGAAATTATTTCTAAACCTGTTTTTTTATCAATATCATCTGAAATATTTGCTCCATTTGGCTTTTCTCCTTTATATCCATGCTCAGGAGTAAATATTTTTTTTATTTCAATATTTAATTTCAATAGCGAATCAACTAAATGAGTGTAGTCTAGATATTCATTTGCTAGTAATCTATTTGTTGATTTAAATATAACAGAAGTGTGATTAGCAACTATTCCAATTTTTTTAGAATGTATTAAAGGTTTGTATTCGTTAATACTTTCAGCACCAACAATTATTTTATTTGTAATTTTGTCATAATTAATAATTTTTACATTACAGTAAAACGTGTTAATTGCAAGTACTGAAAAAACTAAAAATAAACTTCTTTTAAGCATAATTAATTTTGAAATTTGAATTTTTCTTAGCCAAAC
>JGI26253J51717_1000307_pt1 | contig 20430 bp, 18 predicted proteins | sample SaaInlV_100m_DNA_6_FD_51717 | JGI IMG/M metagenome (IMG submission 51717)
GAAGAAATGTTTTGATTTTGACTCCCAGAAGGAGGGGTGTAAGGTGTTTCTTCTGAAGAGCAAGCTTCAAGTAATGGGATTCCGAAAGCTGCTAACACAATTGGTTTGCAAGCTGTTTTTAAAAAGGTTCTTCTGTTTTTCATACTGCTAATTTAAAATGTTTAATTAAATTTGGAAAAATTTAAACAAACTTTTTATTAAAAAATATTAAGCCTCCTAAAAATCACTCAATATCATGAAAAATTCATTTTTTCTCTTCTTTTTATTATTCTTGTCTTTTGCAACTGCTCAAAACTCTGGAAATTTAAACGGTCGTATACTTGACCTTCAAAGTCAACAGCCACTTGTTGGAGCAACAATTCTCCTGGAGGGAACGGAAATAGGGGTTGTAACCGATGAAGAGGGTTATTTTACAGTAAATGAAATTCCTTTCAAATCGTACAATATAATAGCCAGTTTCTTGGGTTATGAAAGTGAAACCTTATACAACGTAATTGTGAAGTCAGTAGGTAATAGACCCTTACTTTTTGAATTAGAAGAGGTGATAGAAACATTAGATGAAGTAGTTGTTGTTCGAAGTCCATTTAGAAGTACCAGAGATACTCCTCTATCCACACAAAGTTTTTCTGCAGTTGAAATAGAGACTTATCCTGGTGGGAATAACGATATTACTAAAGTTGTTCAGAGTATGCCTGGAATATCCCCTTCCATTGGAGGGTTTAGAAATGATATTATCATTCGAGGAGGAGCTCCCAATGAGACTGTATATTATTTAGATGGGATTGAAATTCCGAACATCAATCATTTCAGTACCCAAGGAAGTGCTGGAGGTCCTGTTGGGATNATCAATGTTTCTTTTGTACGTGATGTTACTCTTTCTAGTTCAGCTTTTGGTGCTGAATATGACAACCCTTTATCAGGAGTATTAGCATTTGAGCAACGCGAGGGAAATCCAAATGAATTTGGTGGAAATTTTCGTTTTGGGGCAAGTGAAGCAGGATTAACTCTTGAGGGACCCTTGTTTAGGAAAGATAAGAATCGCCCTGCAAACACAACTTTTTTATTTTCAGTGCGTCGTAGTTATCTTCAATTCCTTTTTGAACTTATTGGGCTTCCAATACGTCCTGATTATTGGGATTATCAATGGAAAATTAAACATGAAATTGATGCTTATAATTCGCTTACTTTTTTAGGAATCGGTGCGATAGATGACTTTTCTGTTAAAGCTCCAGATGAATTTGATGCAGAACAGCAAGCAACTTTAGACCAGGTTCCAATTATAGATCAAAGGAGTACTACCGTAGGACTTTCTTGGAAGCGTAATTATAAAAATGGGAAAGGTTTTATGACTACCGCTTTGAGCACTAACCGACTTGAAAATGTTTTTTCACGCTATGAGGATAATACTACTCGAAGTGGGACTATTTTTCAAAATGATTCTTATGAATGGGAAACTAAATTACGCTTCCTGACCACGCATTATTCGGATCAGTGGAAATGGTCTTCAGGGTTTAATATTCAGCAATCGAGTTATAAAAACAATACTATTTTCAGTTATTATGATATTGCTTATAACACAACATTAAACTTTGCTAAATATGGTTTTTTTGTTAAAGGATCACGCAAATTTATGGATGATCGTTTAGATCTTACTTTAGGATTAAGAACAGATGGAGATAGTTTTTCTACAGGTTCTAATTTAATTGATAACCTCTCTCCTAGAATTGCATTTTCATATGCATTAACTGAAAACCAGAAATGGAAACTTAATGCAACAGCAGGGCGCTATTTTAAAATCCCTACTTACACTATGTTAGGGTTTCAAAACGAACGCTCACTTTTTGTAAATAAAGACGCTTCCTATGTTCGAAGTGACCATTTGGTAGCGGGTTTAGAATATAATTTATCACCTTCATCACGATTTACATTAGAAGGTTTTGTGAAAAATTATTCAAATTATCCAGTTTCTGTAATTGACGGAGTTTCTTTAGCAAACAAAGGGGGTGGATTTGAAGTTTTAGGAAATGAAGCCATTATTTCTGATGGAAAAGGGCAGAGCTCAGGAATAGAATTTTTATTTCAACAAAAACTATCTAACAATTTCTATGGTGTCTTTGCTTATACATACTTCTTTAGTGAATTTACTGGCTTAGATCAAATTTCAAGACCCTCTGTATGGGATAGTCGGAATTTGATTTCATTTACTGGTGGGTATAAGTTAAAGCGTAATTGGGAGGTAAGTGCTCGATGGAGATTTGCGGGAAAAAACCCCTATGTGCCAACAGATATTGAAGCCAGCTTAGATGCTTATCCTGAAATTATTTTAGACTACGATCGTCTAGGTGAAGTAAAACTTGATGCGTTTAACTTAGCTGATATTAGAATTGATAAAAAGTGGAATTTTGAAAATCTATCCTTCAACTTCTTTTTTGAAATTCAAAACTTTTTGGGTCAGCCCAATCCATCACCAGAAGAATATGGTTTAAATAGGGATATGAATGGTGAAATTATTCTTCCCCGGAGTTTGGTTCCCGTATCAACCAATGAAGGGAATAGTTCACCATTACCTTCTTTTGGATTTGTCCTTTACTTCTAATGAGCTATAGATCTAACAGACCTTCTGGTAGATTGACAGTAATTGTTTTGGTAATACGATCAACAGTAAGGATGAAATCATCATGAATTGGAATTAATGCTGTTGTGTCTACTCGATCAATTTCAAAAAGGGCTTGAGCTCCTTGGTCATGAATAACTTTGATTTTACCTAGATTTTTGTCATTCTCTACAATATCAAATCCGATGACTTCATGGTAGTAAAACTTGTTGCCTTCAAGCGGAGGGAGTAACGTTAGGGGTAGGTATAATTCTTTCTTTAGTAGTGCATCGGCTGCAGCCTCATCTGTGACTTCTTCAAAATCAATACGAAGTAATGAAGACTTATGAAGTTGGCATTTACGAATAAAAAAAGGAACCAACCCTGTGGTTAATTCCACAAAAATTGATTCCAATGTAAGGTACTCTTGAGGTGAATCACTGTCAATTTTGACGAGAACTTCACCTTTAAAACTATATTTTCCAACGACGGTTCCTAAATAAAAACAGGATTCTTTTTTCATCGTTGAAAAGAAAGGTTGTTATCCCTCTTTTTCTTCTGAAGCTTCTTCGCTTGCTTCAGCAGCAGGTGCTTCTTCAGCAGCAGGTGCTTCTTCAATTGCTTCACTGGATTCAGTTGCAGGTGCTTCTTCAGCTGCGGCTTCGGCGGCCTCAGCAGCTTGAGCCTCTGCCTCTTGAGCGGCTGCATCAACTAATCGTTTGTCGCTTACTGCTTTTTCATCTGCTAAGCGTTTCGCTCTTGCGTCTGCTTCAGCTTGAGTCAAACCGTCTTTTTTAGCTTGAATTTTAGCGTCTTTTTCTTCTAACCAAGCAGCTAGTTTCTTATCTGCTTCTTCTTGCGTTAGCGCTCCTTTTCGAATGCCTCCGTTTAAGTGGTATTTTAACATCGCACCTTTATAAGATAAAAGTGTTCGGGCTGTATCTGTTGGTTGTGCTCCTTTTTCTAACCATGAAACTGCATTATCGATGTTGATATCAACAATTGCAGGGTCTGCATTTGGGTTGTATGTTCCGAGCTTTTCTAGATAGCGTCCATCTCTTTTTGATCGTGCATCTGCGGCAACTACCCAATAGAAGGGTTTTCCTTTTTTACCGTGTCTTTGAAGTCTTATTTTTACTGGCATAACATATTAATTTGTGAGGATTCCCGACCCTCTGATTATTAATTCCGGGATGCAAATATAATTTATTTTTCTTTTATGATACTCGGTAAGTGAAATTTTTGTTCTTACAGGAGCCCTTGTTTTTATGGATTCTTTTATTTTTTATACCTTAAAAGCTATGGTTAGCGATTTTAAAAGTTGGTGAAGGCAATAAAAAAGTGTANTTTTGCGCACTAAAATTTTATCAAAAAATGAACATCAGCAGAACTGATTTAGACGCCCTAAATGCAACTATTAATATCACCTTAGACCGCACTGACTATCAAGAAAAAGTGGATGCAGTGTTGATTAATTACAGGAAGACAGCAAATATCCCTGGATTCAGAAAGGGTCATGTTCCTATGGGCATGATAAAAAAGCAATACGGGCAAGCAGTTACTGCAGATGAAGTAAATAAAATTCTTCGGGAACAGTTAGATACCTTCATTAAGGAAGAAAAATTAGATCTTCTTGGTAATCCACTACCTAAAGCTCCTGAACAAGAGCTAGACTGGTCTGCAGATAGTATGAATTTTGAATTTGAATTAGGATTAGCTCCTAAATTTGAAGTTAAATTAGATATTCTTAAGAAAGTGGTTCGTTATGAAATTGAACCAGATGCTAAAATGCTCAATGAGCAAATGGATTATGTAAGAAAACAATATGGAAAGATAGTATCTCAGAAAAATCCTGAAAAGGGTTATGAAATCACAGCTCAATTTAGAAATGAACAAATTGAACTTGAAAAAATGAGCACTTTTACATTCGAAGATATTAAATCTAAAAAAGTAATTAAAGAATTAAAAGAAGTTACTACAGGATCTGTCTTGATGGTTTTAGGTAAAGGTCTTTTTAGCGATGATGCTACTGCTAAACGTTTACTTTCTTTAGACGATGAGCAACTTAAAACAATAAAAACTGCTGAACTTACCGTTGAAATAAAGGAAATCAACGAAAGAATCCCCGCTGAATTGAATCAAGAATTATTTGATAAATTATATGCACCTGGTACCGTAACTTCCGAAGCGGATTTAAAAACCAAAATCAAAGAAGGACTTCAAAAACAGTTTGAACCTCAAGCAGATCAAAAGTTACTTAACGACGTTACTGAATATTTAGTAGAAAAAACAAAATTCAAATTACCTTCTGATTTCTTGAAAAGATGGATGCAAACTGCAGGGAAAGAGCCTTTGACTCCGGAAGCAGCAGTTGAGGAATTTGAAAAATCAGAAAAAGGGATTCGCTATCAGCTTATCGAGGGAAAAATCATCGATGAACATAAGTTGGATATGACTTTTGATGAACTAAAAGAATTTACAGCCACATTGGTTCAAAATCAAATGATGCAATATGGTCAACAACCCGATCCAACTCAAATTGATGGGATTGTCTCTAACATATTGTCGAATCAGGAAGAAACACGAAGAATTTCAGAGCAATTAATGAGCAATAAAATGCTAACTTTCTTTAAAGAAAATGCACCCTTAAAAATCAAAAAAGTTGGTTTTGATGCCTTTATTAAAGAAGCTTACGGCAAAGCTTAATATTTTCATTATTTTTAATAAAAATAAAAAACATGGACTACGGAAAAGAATTTAAAAAATTTGCAACTAAGCATCACGGGATTAATTCGATGTATTATGACAATATTGTCAGTAGTATGACTCCTTATATCATTGAAGAGCGTCAAATGAATGTTGCTCAAATGGATGTTTTTTCAAGATTAATGATGGATCGTATTATGTTTTTAGGAACAGGCATAGATGATAACGTAGCTAACATTATTCAGGCGCAATTATTGTTTTTACAAAGTACAGATGCCAATCGTGATATTCAGATGTACATCAATTCTCCTGGAGGAAGTGTTTATGCAGGACTAGGTATTTATGACACCATGCAGTTTATCAGTCCTAATGTAGCAACAATTTGTACCGGTATTGCAGCCTCAATGGGAGCCGTTTTGTTATGTGCTGGTCATGAAGGAAAACGTTCTGCATTGCCACACGCAAGGGTTATGATCCACCAACCGCTGGGGGGGGCACAAGGTCAAGCGTCAGATATTGAAATTACAACTAGAGAAATTTTAAAATTAAAAGACGAATTGTATCAAATCATTTCAAAACATTCCGGACAGAAAATGGAGAAAGTAACTCACGATAGTGATCGTGATTACTGGATGAAAGCTGAAGAAGCTAAAGCCTATGGTATGGTTGATGAAGTTTTACAAAACTCTACCAAATAATACCCTATTGCGATGAGTAAACCTGATTTAAATTGTTCGTTTTGTGGAAGGCCCAAGCCAGAAACACAATTGCTTATTGCAGGCTTAGATGCTCATATTTGTGATCGTTGTATTGTTCAAGCTCATGGGATAGTTCAGGAGGAAAGTTCAGATACAACCTCAGAGCAAGTACAAATTGAATTAAAGCCACCTAAAGAGATAAAAGCCTTTTTAGACACCTATGTCATTGGGCAAGAATCCTCAAAAAGAGTTCTTTCTGTAGCGGTTTACAATCATTACAAGCGATTGGTTCAAACGGCTTCAAAAAAAGAAAATGATCCTGTTGAAATTCAAAAAAGTAATGTACTTATAGTGGGTCCAACGGGAACTGGCAAAACACTATTGGCACAAACTATCTCTCGATTACTCAATGTTCCTTTGGCAATTGTTGATGCAACTGTTTTAACCGAAGCAGGTTATGTAGGAGAAGATGTTGAGAGTATTTTATCGCGCTTACTTCAAGCTGCAGATTATGATGTTGATCGTGCACAAAAAGGGATAGTTTTTATAGATGAAATTGATAAAATTGCTCGCAAAGGCGACAATCCTTCCATTACAAGGGATGTTTCTGGTGAAGGGGTACAACAAGCTTTATTAAAACTTTTGGAAGGAACGGTAGTTAATGTTCCACCCAAAGGAGGAAGAAAACACCCCGATCAAAAATTTATAGAAGTAGATACCTCTAACATTCTCTTCATTGCAGGTGGGGCTTTCGACGGTATTAACTCACATATTAGCAAACGCCTGAACCTTCAGGCAATTGGATATAAGACGGCACAGGAACAACGTAATGTAGATAAAGAGAATATGCTACAATACATAACCCCACGGGATATTCGTTCGTTTGGTTTAATCCCTGAGATTATCGGTAGGCTGCCCGTTTTAACCTATATGAATCCTTTGGATAAAGCAACGTTAAGAGAAATTTTAACGACCCCAAAGAATGCATTGGTAAAACAATATATTCATCTTTTTGAAATGGATGAAATTGAGTTGCAATTTACTTCTGGAGCCCTGGATTATATAGTTGATAAGGCTTTGCAGTATAAGTTAGGGGCTAGAGGATTACGATCGTTATGTGAAGCTATTTTAAATGACGCTATGTTTGAGCTCCCACAGACTGATGTGAAAAACTTAAAGGTGACTAAGCAGTATGCAGAGTCTAAATTATCTAAAATAGAACTACCAAAACTCAAGATCGTTTCCTAACGATTCATCTCTAGGAGTTCTTCTAATAATTTTCTAGAATTTGAAAGTCGTGGAACTTTATTTTGACCACCTAATTTTTTGTTCTTACTGTGCCAATCATAAAAGAGATTTTTTCTTGCTGAATGGAGCGTTAGATTTTGAAGGGTCATATTTTTATAACGCTTGGCCTCATAATCTGAATTTTCATTTTGAATTGCTGAGTCCAAAAGGGCGCTAAACAGTTTAAGATCTTTGGGTTCTTTTTCAAATTCTATGATCCATTCATGGGCTCCTTTCTTTCCTTCTTCCATAAAAATGGGAGCTGCTGTATAGTTGGAAATAATACTCTGAGTTTTGGCACTTACTTTCGCTAATGCTTTTTCTGCATTATCGATGATAAGCTCTTCGCCAAACACATTAATATGGTGTTTGGTACGACCAGTAACTTGAATTCGATAAGGAGAGAGGCAAGTAAAACGAATGGTATCTCCAATTTGATATCGCCACAATCCGGCATTTGTTGTGATTACTAGGGAGTAATTTATGCCTATTTGAACCCCGGAAAGTGGTAATGCATTTTTGCTTTCAGGAGGAATGCCTAGTTCAAAAGGAATGAATTCATAAAAAATCCCGTAGTCAAGCATTAGTAGAAGTTCATCGGAATCATTTCTATCTTGAATACCAAAAAATCCTTCAGAGGCATTATAGATTTCATAAAACTGAAAATCAGCTTTAGGAATTAGCTTTTTATATAGTTCACGATATGGCTTAAAGCTGACTCCACCATGAAAATAGACTTCGACATCTGGCCAAATAGCTGGAATGTTTTTTTGTTCTGTTTCTTCTAATACATTTTGCAATAAAACCATCATCCATGAAGGGACACCCGCAAGACTTGTAACCTTTTCAGGAATTGATTCAGCTACAATAGCTTTCATTTTGGTTTCCCATTCAGGCATTAAAGAAGTTTTATTACTTGGTGTACTGCTCAATTCAGCCCAAAAAGGTAAATTTTGAATGATAATCGCTGAAAGGTCACCAAAGTAACTATTGTTATTATTATACAATTCACTACTTCCCCCAAGGCGTAAACATTTTCCTGATAACAACTGAGAATCTTCATTGTTATTTAAATATAAAGAGAGCATATCCTTTCCTGCTTTATAATGACAATCCTCAAGAGCTTCAACACTTACCGGGATATATTTACTTTTTGAATTAGTGGTGCCGCTTGATTTAGCAAACCACTTGATCGGTGTTGGCCAAAAAATATTTTGTGTCCCTTTTCGACACCTTTCAATCTGGTGTTCAATGGATTCATAAGTACTTAAGGGCACTTGATTTTTAAAATCAGTATAATTTCTGATGGAATCGAAACCATGACGCATTCCTGTTTCTGTTTGGTGTGCTTTGCTCAAAAGATTGTGTAATAATTCCTCCTGTACTTCATGTGGATATTTTATGAAGAGTTCTATTTGATGGATGCGTTTTTTTAGAATCCAGGAAGCAATTGAGTTAAAGAGGGGTATGGGCATAAAAATATTATTACCTTTCGAAGATAAAAATAATTAATTCTTCTAAGGCAAATGTTTGAGGGTACGTTAAAAAAAATGCAGACAGAAAGCACAAATCCAATCAATTATTTTTTAAATACGGAAGGAGGCTTTCTGCATCTCAATCAGTGTTTGGGAAGAACAATACAGATTCAACATATTGGTTCACAATGTTTAAATTGCAGTCAGCTACTACCAATTTTTAGACAGGGTTTCTGTAAATCCTGTTTTTTTGATAGTCCCGCTACTGGAGATTGGATCATGCGTCCTGAATTAAGTAAAGCACATCTGGGTGAAGCTGATCGTAATTTGGAATACGAACAAAGAATGCAATTGCAGCCACATATCATTTATTTGGCTTTAAGTAGTCATTTGAAAGTAGGTGTTACTCGGAAAAGTCAATTTCTCACTCGTTGGATTGATCAAGGAGCTCATGAGGCCTCTGTATTAATTGAAGTACCCAATCGCTATTTGGCAGGAATAGGTGAAGTTGCTTTGAAAGATCATTTTTCTGATAAAACTAATTGGCGTAAAATGTTACAGCACCAGGCAGAACCAATAAATTGGGAGGAAGAGCGCAATAGAGCACTTGATTATTTACCTAATGAACTGAAGCAATTTATCAATAAGCAAGATTTTTCAGTGGAGAAACTCCATTTTCCAGTATTACAGTATCCGGAAAAGGTGAACAGTCTAAATCTTACTAAAACTCCTTTGTTTGAGGGGAAATTAATGGGAATTAAAGGACAGTATTTGTTATTTGAAGATCAAACAGTTTTCAATATTCGCTCCAACGAAGGGGAGCGTGTCAGAATATCGATTAATATGTTTGTATAATAAGATTAGTTGCATGATTTAGGCGCTAGATTAGCAAATAAAAACCGAATAGAAAATCCGCTGGGTTTTTCGTAAATGGGCTACAACTAACAATTAATTTTATAAGGTGTTATGTGCTGGCTTTCTGCGTTATCAATTTCGGTTAATCAATAATAAAGCCTGAATAATTTTCTATTCCGCTCATTTTAAATTTGGTCTCAATGTTTTTTCTATTTGCACACAACTAAGATATATGTTTATCAGAATCAGCAATTAGATTTTGCAATTCAACCATTTCTTTTTTTGTTAAATCTCGGTATTTCCCTACCCCTACATTGAGTTCAATATTCATGATGCGGATACGCTTCAACTTTACCACTCTATAATCAAGGTATTCACACATTCTTCGAATTTGACGGTTTAAGCCTTGGGTTAGGATGATTCGAAATTGATTTTTATGAATTTGTTCTACAACACACTTGCGTGTAATTGTATCTAAAATAGGAATTCCATTTGCCATTTTCTCGACAAATTCTGTAGTTACGGGCTTGTTTACGGTAACGATATATTCCTTTTCGTGATTGTTTCGTGCCCTTAAGATTTTATTGACAATATCTCCATCATTAGTCAAAAGGATGAGGCCCTCACTAGGCTTGTCTAAGCGTCCAATAGGAAAGATTCTTGTAGGATAATTTATATAATCAATAATGTTATCTTTCTCGACTCGAGTGTCTGTGGTACAGACAATTCCTATGGGCTTATTGAAGGCAATGTACACATTTCGTTCTTGGAGATCTTCAACTAATACTCCGTCTACCTCTATGCGATCTAGGGGGGTTACTTTTTGCCCCATGATTACCTGAACACCGTTGATTTGAACACGACCTTCTTCAATTAGCCTATCCGCAGCTCTTCTGGAACAATGTCCAATTTCACTTAGGTATTTATTTAATCGTATTCCTTCCGTTTGTTCTTGCATAAAACTCAAATTTTTATTTCCTCATTGGGTTTGAGATTGAAATTTTTTCTAAATAGACCTACAAAAAGATATAAAAAAGGAGTGTCAAATAAAGCAACAAGTATCTTAAAGAGAAACCCAGAAAGGACTAAGCCCCAAAATAAGCTCCAATCCAAAATTCCAAAAATACTGAGCAGGCCAATTACCAATAAAGTATCAATTAATTGAGAGCTGAAAGTGGAAAAATTATTACGTAACCATAGCATTCTCCCTTGGGTCAAATTTTTCCAAAAATGATAAATTCGAATATCCACTAATTGAGCCAATAGATAAGCAATCATAGAGGCAAAAACAGCAATGGGTGAAAGTGCAAATACTTGGTTAAAAGTAACATTGTCAACCGGTGAGTTGTCTAATGCAGGAACCCAATTTGCGATCAAAAGTATCCCCATTGAAAAGAAGGAAGCAAAAATCCCTGCTACAACTACTTCATTTGCTTTCTTTTTCCCATAGATTTCTGAGATTAGATCAGTAATTAAAAATGTAATAGGATAAGGAAGTATTCCAACAGAAAGCTCAAATAGTTGATTTCCAAAAAATGAAATATCAAAGGGGCGCCAATAGAAAAACTTTTGAAAAATTAAATTGGAGACCACCAATGAAGTGATAAATAATCCTGCTAAGTAGAGGTATATTTTTTTTGCTAACTCTTGTTTTTTTACTGTCATTTTATTCAATACTTAAGTCAAAAGGGATAAGCATTTGAATGGAGAGTAAGGGGTTTTTTGGATCCGTATATTCGAGTTGTCGTCTTAGGTTTTCAGGCACCCAATGCATCCAGGTAGCTTTGGATAGTGGTGAAGGTATCGCCCCAGAGAGAATACTTTCTAAATCTTCTTCAAATTTGGGGTAATCAATAGTATTGTAATTTTCTATGTTAGCTACCTCTGCTGCTGCCTCAATTGCATCTTGTAAGCCACCTAAATGATCAANAAGACCTACGCTCAATGCTTGTTTCCCACTCCACACGCGTCCTTGTGCGAGGGCTTCTACTGTTTCTGATGTTAGTCCACGCCCTTTGATCACACGTTGTTTGAAAGTGTTGTAGGTATTTTCAATACTCTTAATAGTTCTTATTTTGAAAGATTCAGTTAATGGCTGAAAAAAACTATAGCCTAAAGCATTCTGATGTGTCTCAACAGTTTCGGCATGAATACCTATTTTTTCTGTCATTCCATAAATATTTGGGAGTGAAGCAAAAACACCAATAGATCCTGTAATAGTTAGTGGATCAGCAAAAATTTGATCTGCACCTGCTGCAATGTAATACCCTCCTGAGGCAGCAACATTTCCCATTGAGACAAGTACTGGTTTTTTTGTTTTTAGTTTTTCAATAGCTCTCCAAAGGAGGTCGGAGGTTAGTGCATTTCCACCCGGAGATTCCACTCTAATAACTACTGCTTTAATCCAATCATCTTCAGCTAATTCTTTAAGTGTTTCTACAAAAACTCCTTGTGCGATCATGTTTTTTGTACCTTCTCCATACATAATGGGTCCTCTAGCAAAAACAATAGCAATTCGGTCTTTTAAAGAACTGTCAAAAGTCGAGGAAGCATTATTTACATCTACTACTGATACTCTATTAAGATCTTCATCAGTAGAAATTTCAAGTTGCATTTTGATTTTTTCGTCAAAATCATCTTCATATACAAGAGCATCAATAAGGTGCTCTTGTACTCCATCTTCAGGAATTGTTATTCTTTGGTTGTTAATTATTTTATCGAGAATTTTAGGATCTAAGTTTCGTTCCTGAGCGATTTCCTCACGGATGGTTTCCCAAATATCATCCAATAAAGTTTTGATTTGATATCGGTTATCAGAACTCATTTCATTTTCTAAATAGGGTTCTACTGCACTTTTGTATTTTCCGTGACGAATAACTTCCATTTTAACACCATATTCATCTTGAAAATCTTTGTAATATAAAACCTCAGAGGCTAACCCTTTAAATTCTAAAATACCAACAGGGTTAAGGTAGATGGAGTCAGAAATGGAAGCCAAATAGTATCCTTTTTGGGTAAAAACATCAGCGTAAGCATAAATGAATTTTCCACTTTCTTTAAAGCGAGATAATGCATTCCTGATACTTCTTGTTTGTGCCCACCCTGCAGAAATAAAATCAGCACGTAAACGAATACCTTTAATATTTTGATTCTCACTTGCTTTGTCAATTGCCGAAATGATATCTGGAAGCCCTAAGACTTTATCTTCTAAACCAAGTAAAATTTGAAGTTCATCAAAACTTGGAGCACGATCTACTATGGGAAGATTTAAATCAAGCGCAAGAACACTATTTTGTTTTATAGAGTTACCTCCTGATGGAGCTGACATTATGCTGGCAATCCCAGAAATAAAAAGAAGTACGATTACAAAAAAAAGTCCTAAGGCAGTGAGAGTTCCTAGTATAGATGCAAAAAAACTTTTTAGAAAATTCATGTTGAAACTTTTGGTACTGCAAATATAGGGTTTTGTAGCTTTGCACCAGAGATCATGACATGACCAAAAAGAAGCAAATTTATATTTCATTGGGAAGTAATCAAGGAGACCGATTAATCTATTTGGTTAAAGCCTTGTGCTTTTTGGAATCTTTTGGGATTAAAATCTCATTGCTCTCAAGAATCTACGAAACACCCCCTTGGGGTTTTGAAAGTACTCCTTTTTATAATGCTTGTGCTCAATTACAAACGGAGTTATCTCCTCTTCAATTAATGGAAGTATTGTTGAATGTGGAGCAACTACTTGGACGTTCAAGATCGATTTCAGATGGGTATACTGCCAGAACTATCGATTTGGATTTGCTTTGTTATGAAGAGGTTGAGTTAATTTCGGATAGATTAACACTTCCACACCCAAGATTGGAATTGCGTAATTTTGTACTGCATCCTTTGGAAGAAATTGCCGGAGGATGGATCCATCCTGTTTTTAGAAAAACCATTAGTGAATTAAAACAAGCGAGTTCAGATGAGGCTATTTGTAATCCCTTTCCCTTTTCATTTTGGTCGCCTCCTCTTTTTGAAAGTTACTCTTATATTGTTGTTGAGGGAAATATTGGGGTTGGAAAATCTACTTTAACAAAAAAATTAGGAGCGCAATATAAAGCAGAAATTTTATTAGAAACCTTTGTTGACAACCCTTATTTAGCCTCTTTTTATAAAGACCCTAAAAAATATGCTTTAGCTGTTGAGACCTTTTTTTTAAATGATAGGTTAGCACAAACAGCACAATTTTGGAAGCACAATTCCACGAAAGTAGTTTCCGATTATTTTTTAAATAAATCGCTTGTCTTTGCTACACAAAATTTATCTAAGGATGATTTTATAATCTATCAAGAGGAATTTTCTAAAGCGATAAAGAAACAAGTTAACCCAACACTTATGGTTTATCTCCATGCTGAGGTACCTCATTTGCAAAAACAAATTAAAAAAAGAGGACGTCCATTTGAAAAAGAAATCCAAGCAGACTATTTGATGAAAATTGCGAAGGGATATGAAAAATTAATTCAAACCGATTTACCTTTTCCTGTTGTAAATATAGCTGTAGACGATTTGAATTTTGAATCGGATGAAGCTGCGTTTCAATCAATTCTTAGAGCGATTTACAAGACTACATTTTTGTGAAATAGTCCCAAACCACTACTCCAGTAGCTACGCTAATGTTCAATGAGTGTTTTGTTCCAAATTGTGGAATCTCAAGAGCTTGTCCACAGGCATCAACCGCTTCTTGTGACACTCCCCGAACTTCATTTCCTAAAATAAAAGCATGTCTGGTGTTTTTTTTAGGCTGAAAAGAATCTAGAAATATAGCTTTTTCCGTCTGTTCAATTGCCCAAACCGAGACGTTTTCTTTATGAAGTTTCTGAACCACTTCAAGGGTATTTTCAGCATATTCCCAAGCCACATTTTCTGTTGCGCCCAAAGCTGTTTTGTGTATGTCCTTGTGAGGGGGAGTGGCCGTAATTCCACAGAGGTAAATTTTTTCAATCAAAAAGGCATCGGCAGTACGAAACACAGAACCAATATTGTTGAGACTTCTAATATTGTCTAAAATTAGAATTAGTGGTGTTTTATCAGCTTGCTTAAAATCAGCTATTGTTTTCCGAATTAATTCTTCATTTTTTAATTTGCGCATAACTTTTGACAAAAAACAAAAGTACAACCTCTTAAATTTCTATTGCTATTTGCATCTTTGTTTTTATAAGAAACAATATTTTTTTAAATACATTCGTAAAAACGATTCATTTTGGCTAAAGCAGCAAAAGAGACTCCTTTAATGAAACAGTACAACCGGATTAAGGCAAAATATCCAGATGCCTTATTGTTGTTTCGTGTGGGTGACTTCTATGAAACTTTTGGTGCCGATGCAGTTAAAGCTGCAGGTATATTAGGAATTATTTTAACTAAAAGAGGTGCAGGCAGTGCCAGCGAGATTGAATTGGCGGGATTTCCCCATCATTCGTTAAACACCTATTTACCAAAATTAGTCAAAGCAGGTTGTAGGGTGGCCATTTGTGATCAGTTAGAAGATCCTAAAATGACTAAAACAATTGTCAAACGAGGAGTGACCGAGTTGATTACTCCAGGAGTTTCATTGCATGACGACGTTTTGGATCAAAAGAAACATAATTATTTGGCGGCCGTCTCCTTTGATAAAAAATGGGGGGTTTCCTTTTTGGACATCTCAACGGGAGATTTTTGGGTAGCCGAGGGAACGGAAGAACAAATTGAGCAGTTGTTGCAAAGTTTTGCGCCCAGTGAAGTTTTGGTTCCTAAGCCCAAAAAGAAATTATTTTTAGAACAGTACGGTTTACAATACCATTGTTTTTATATGGAAGATTGGGCTTTTGAATTGGGGACGGCACAGGAAAAACTAACAACCCATTTTCAAACAAACTCTTTAGAAGGGTTTGGAGTTCAGAAGTATACGGTTGGAATTAGTGCTGCAGGCGCTGTATTACATTATCTCACGCAAGCACAACATAGAAAACTACAACACATCACCCGTATTTTACCCATTGCTCAAGAAGGTTTTGTATGGCTGGATCGATTTACACAACGCAATTTAGAGCTCTTTCAATCGACCCATCCTGAGGGCATTCCATTGATTTCTATCATAGATCATACTCAAACTGCCATGGGTGGACGATTATTGCGAAGGTGGTTAGCCTTTCCGTTAAAAGAGCAGCAACAAATAGAATCGCGACATGAGATTGTTGAGGCTTTTATTGAGCAAGAAGAAATTTCTCAATATACAGAACAAGCTTTATCCAATATTATCGATATCGAGCGAGTAATGGCTAAAATCGCTACTGAAAAAATTAGCCCACGCGCCCTATACCAACTCCAAGATTCTTTGAGTGAGGTGGAAGGCTTAAAAAAACAGCTTGAGAAAGGATCAAACTTCACAATCAAAGAGCAGTTAAAAACAATTTCCTCTTGTGCGGCTATTATTTCTTTAATACAACAAACCATTCATCCAGAAGCCCCTGTTTTAGTTTCTAAAGGGAAGGTAATCGCCGAAGGATTTTCTTCGGATTTGGATGCTTTGAGAGGGCTAAGAGATCAGTCACAATCTCATTTGGACGCCATGTTGGAAAGAGAAACAGAGCGTTCTCAAATACCTTCATTGAAAATAGCATTCAACAATGTGTTTGGCTATTATATAGAGGTGCGAAATACACATAAAGATAAAGTTCCTGAGGACTGGATTCGTAAACAAACTTTGGTCAATGCTGAGCGATACATTACAGAAGAACTCAAAACGTTTGAAACAGAAATCCTTCAAGCAGGTGATCGTATTATGGCATTGGAGCAACAGCTATATGCCGAATTGATTCAACACTTGCAAAAGGATTTAGAGGTGTTAAAGCAAAATGCAAATGCCGTAGCGCAATGGGATGTTTTGAGTTGTTTTGCTAAAACAGCTTTGAAAAATAATTATTGTCGACCTACCCTCACTCAAGGAACGGAATTGGAGTTAAGAGGTGCGCGTCATCCCGTTATTGAGCAACAACTACCATTGGGAACCCCTTATATTGCTAATGATTTGGAATTGGATAGAGAGACCCAACAAATTATGATGATTACCGGACCCAATATGTCTGGGAAATCAGCGATTTTAAGGCAGACGGCTTTAATTTCTTTACTCGCTCAACTAGGAAGTTATGTTCCTGCCACCCAAGCTACTCTGGGGGTTGTAGATAAAATCTTTACAAGAGTAGGAGCTAGTGATAACATCTCAATGGGCGCCTCCACCTTTATGGTAGAAATGAATGAAACAGCATCCATTTTGAATAATATATCGGACCGCAGTTTGGTACTTTTGGATGAGATTGGAAGAGGTACCAGTACCTATGATGGCATTTCTATTGCTTGGGCAATTGCTGAATATTTACATGAACATCCCTTTCGACCCAAAGTTCTTTTTGCAACCCATTACCATGAGTTAAATGAAATGACACAACGGTATAGCCGCATTAAAAACTTTAATGTGTCCATTAAGGAGGCTAAGGATAGTGTATTGTTTTTACGCAAGCTAATCCCAGGGGGGAGTGCCCATAGTTTTGGAATTCATGTGGCTAAAATGGCTGGGATGCCCCAGCATGTTCTTCGCTCTGCTCAGGACAAATTGAAAGTTTTGGAAGCATCCCATGGGCTGAAAAAATCGGAAAAGGCGGAGAAAGACTCAGAAGAGAATTTACAGCTTAGTTTTTTCAATTTAGACGATCCTTTATTAGAAGCATTGCGCGATGAAATTAAGAGCCTGAACATTGACACGCTTACACCCGTAGAAGCTTTGATGCAACTTAATCAAATCAAACGACGCTTATCTTAAAAATAGCTTGAAATTACAGTCTGAATCATTCTTTAAAACACAGACTATTTTTTTTATTAAAAATTCCCACATTAATTTAGAAAGAATTAAAATTATTTTACATTTGCAATCCACAATGCGAAAGTAGCTCAGGGGTAGAGCATCACCTTGCCAAGGTGAGGGTCGCGGGTTCAAATCCCGTCTTTCGCTCTGTCGCTTGCTCGAGTGGTGGAATTGGTAGACACGCCGGACTTAAAATCCTGTGCTCTTTTGGGCGTGCGGGTTCAAGTCCCGCCTCGAGTACTTTAAGAATCCGTAACAGATTGTTTTACATGATGTTACGGATTTTTTTATTCTTTTTTGGCAACATATTGGCAACAAATCACATTTTTTCTTCTAAAAATCAATAGCTAAAACTTCTCAAGCACTCCTAACCAAAACACAGGGGCATGGGTTTTAGAAAATGGTTTTTCTATTGGAATATGGGGTTGAGATTTGATATGTAACCTATTCTCTATACCTTAGGAGTAAAAATCGGGTTTTATGGAAAAAAATGTATTTGGCGAACCTTTGGAAATTTGTTGTACAAGCCCAATGACAGGATATTTTAGGGATGGTTCATGTAGAACCGTATCACAAGACACAGGTACTCATACTGTATGTGCAGTCATGACGGATGAATTTCTGAAGTTTTCTGCTTCTATGGATAATGACTTAATTACTCCAATGCCTTACTATCAGTTTCCTGGTCTTAAAGCTGGTGATAAATGGTGCTTGTGTGTTAGTAGATGGATTCAAGCATATAAAGCAGGTAAAGCACCTATGCTTATACTTGAGGCTACACATGAGAAAACTCTTGATTATACTGAGCTTAATACTCTTGTGAAATATGCATTTAAATACGAATAATAATTCTGTATGTTCTTATGCAAAAGATTTTTCTTTTACCCCAACAGATACAATCCAAATCCCGTCTAATCCATTGATATCATTGCCTTAACATAAGAATCCTTATAGTGGTTTTAGAGGGGAGTTGTTTGGGGAAAGTTTGTAGTGTGTTGGGATAAAATATAGTTATATTGTAATATGACTTATTTAAAACTATAGAAAAAGTTATGATTTTATATGTTTATGGTTCTGGAAATTTCAAAAAAATATTGATTTTCAAAAACATAAACTTAGAGGATCATTATTGGTTACTAGATTCAATAGTGTCCCATTTTTTTTGCTTTTTCTACTCATTACTCCTGGGTCTGAAATAATCTTGTTTATCGTTATCCCATAGAACATCTGATTTCACTTTTTTTGTTTTTGGATTATAAAAAATCTCTAAAAAGAAAGGAAATTTAAAATTCGTCAATTTTACTTGAACAATAAATGTATGATAATGAAATCTATCATATGAACCCACAAAAGTAAAATAGGAATCAAAAGATATATTCATTATGAATTCAATGTTTTGGTAGTTTTTTATTATGTAGTCAGAAATCAATCTATTGATTTGCTTTAACTCATCTTCTTTAGACTTATTAAAATAAATAATACCGTTATTTATTCCTTTTAGCAAGTCTTTGTATTCATCAATTATTTCATCAATTGAAGGCTTAGTGTCTTGATTTTCTATTAAAAGTTTTTTTAAATCAGGTAAATATGATAACCTCTCAATTTCTTGATCATTAAGCTCAAAATCTCTTTTTTCTGGATTCCAAACATAAAAAGTTTCTATTTTATTTGTAGAAGGATAATGAATCATTTCTAAATACCTGAACTCTTTATTTTGATTGGGGCTTTTAATTTGTACCCTNACAAAGTAATTAATGAATTGTGATTTAATTATTGTATTGGTTTTAGTCTGGTAAGACTGCCATATAATATTATCAACAGACTCTACAACATCAAAAAAAATCACGGACATATAATTTTTAATCTGTTGATTTAAATACCTATCTAATTGCGGTATAATAACACCCTTTTCATTAATCCTTAATAACTCTGTATTGTATATAAATCTTTCAATTTTTAGAGATTCATCTTCTTGAGCTTTAGCTGAAAATATGTTTACGAAAAAGAATACAATCAAACAGGTGTTTAGATTAGTGAATTTAGGAAATAGATTATTTTTTTTCATTTTAAAAAATTAAAAATCTANNCNCTCATTCTCTTCAACTTGAAGATTGAAAATTTTCAGGTCATCTAATCCTTTTTGATCAAATGGATTTTCTATGTAGTCTTGCACATTGTATAGGGCCATTAAAATAAAGCTGATAGTTAATGAAATTATCAGGGAAAAAATATCTGAACTAAAGTTTTCGATTATAAAAAAATCATTTGAACCGAATAAAAAAGGTGAGATGAATATGAATATTAAACAGTAAATCCTTAGTGATAAAGGAGTCCCATGTAACCGTATTCCATTTAACATTTCTATGTCATAGAAAAGTTCATTTTTCACTCTTATAATAGAATCTTTTTCTCGTTCATTAAACTTATGTTTTACACCAATTATTAGACTAAAAATATTTTTTCTTTGATCTCTATACTTTTTTGAAGCGACTTTGTCGTAGATAGGATTTAATAGAATGTTATTTANATCATTTTGAAGTTCTAAGAGTTTTTTAAACAAGGTGTTGTATTCGTCTTCTTTAATAGTGTCCACAGAATAAATCAAATTAGTTAGATCAATAATTTTATTTCTAAATCCAGTGTAGTATCTTATGGAATCTTGCCTTCTTTGATAAGCGCTTGTAATTGAAAAAACCAAGGGAAAAACGATAGCTATACTCAGAATAGAAAGGTCTATATCTATTTTAATAGAGAACATTTTATATAGTTTTAATACTATAATTGTTTCTATNAGAATTATAAAAAGTCTAAGATTAAATACTGAGTATATTGCTTTAAACATATAATATATTTTAATTATTCCTGACTCTCTGGTCCTGTTTTAGTTGTTTGATCCCCCTGCCCTAGATTGATTCTAAGTACAATTTCATGGGTTTTAAGATTGAG
>JGI26253J51717_1000335_pt1 | contig 19883 bp, 16 predicted proteins | sample SaaInlV_100m_DNA_6_FD_51717 | JGI IMG/M metagenome (IMG submission 51717)
CCAATTTGCAAGTTGTTCTGCTTTTTTCGCTCGAGCACTATCTGAAAGCTCCGGTGACCATTGAATGAAAGCCACTGGTAAACGAGAGCCCGAGGTTGAATCCGTTATACCGCTTTGTAAGGTACCCAGAGATAGGGCCGTTACTTCGGGGTAATTAATTTGAACTTCTTTGGCAAGGTTTGCGGGGATTAATTGGCCTTCGAGCAAAGAAAGCTCCGCCTCTAGCGCGGCAATTTTATCCGAATATCCTTTTGCTTCCGCGCGCCCCTCGGAATAGAGGTTTACTAATTTCGACAGCTCCATCAAACTTTCGTTCCCATTATCACCTTGAATAATGTTCAGGGAGCCACCAAACGTATCGGTAAAAATGGACTCCCATTGCGCTACTAGATCTTCGGGGATGAGTTCACCAAACAAAACAATGTTCACTTTGGGCAGGCCACCGGCAAAAATGATTTCTTCTTTAACAACTTCCGTTCCGGGGTAAACCAACGTTTCTTCCACAAAATTGTGCACCTTAGTTTGTGCCAATGTATTGGTCACGGTGCGGTAAAAGATCCAAATCGAAGGAACAATCACCACAATTAAGGCAATAGAAAACATCCGTTTTGTTTTCTTCTCGCGTACGGGGTCCATAATGCTAACCATAGGAAATCGCAGGTAGCGAACAACAATAGTTGTTGCTGCAGCAATCAGCACGCTGTTGATTAAAAAGAGGTAAAGTGCCCCAAAAAAGTAACTCCATTGTCCATGCGCTAATCCAAAACCGGCAGTACATAATGGCGGCATCAATGCAGTCGCGATGGCAACACCCGGAATTACNTTTGATTTTTCTTTGCGCGAGCCGGCTAGAANTCCNGCGAGACCACCGAAAAAGGCAACTACAACATCAAGAAGTGTGGGGTTTGTCCGGGCAAAAAGCTCATTTGAAGGAGNAGAAATGGGACTAATAGCGAAGTAGAGCGCAGAGACGATCAATCCAATGCCCACCGCTACACCAAGGTTTTTTATAGACTTTTTAAGTAAGCTAAAGTCGTTGATGCCTAAACTGAGGCCAACTCCCATAATCGGCCCCATCAAGGGCGATATTAACATCGCGCCTATAACAACCGCCGTAGAATTCACATTAAGTCCAATNGAGGCGATGACGATACTGAACATTAGAATCCAAAGCGCGAATCCTCGGAATTCTACATCTTTCTTGATGCCTTCAATGGTGTTTTCAGGTTGTGCAAAANCCAATAAAGAAAAGCGCTCACCTAAAAAAGAGGNGATCACACTGCTGAATTGTTTCCAGATGCTTTTTAGAACTCTGGCAGNAGGGTTGGCGGGTGGTGCTGCTCCTGCAACANGNTCCTCTGAGGGTGTGTGGTTGTNGTTCATTGACGGTGTTTAAGCGNGTACTTAAACATAGGAAATTTATACGAATGCTTCGCCTAATTCTATTTTGACGGCCTTTACAATCTGCTTTATAGCTTGATCGTTGCCTTGCGGGAAAGTCAAGGTGGTCGATTCTGTTTGTACGACAATCTTATTTTGAAGGTCGGTAAGCACTAGGGCTTTGTCTTTGGTTGCGTTCACCACAAGACATGACGAACAATTCTGTAGCAAAACATGTGTGCCAACAACAACATTATTGGCGGCATCTTTCGTGCCCAAGTCATAAATGGCTCCCCAGTTGCCTAGATCTGACCAACCCATCTCGGCAGGTATAACACGGACTTGATCTGCCCGTTCCATAAGTCCGTAGTCGATGGAGATGTTCTCGCATTCCCCGTATATTCTTTCGATGCTTGCCTTCTCGTATTCGGTGTCAAGGTCGTTCCAAGTTTCCCCTAAAGTGGTCATCAGTTCTGGTAAATGCGTGTCCAGGCCATTAGATAAGGCATTTATATTCCAAACAAACATACCGGCATTCCACAGGAAGTCGCCACTTTCTATAAATTTCTTAGCGTGCTCGATATCGGGTTTTTCAGTGAATGCTTTGACGGCAAAGCTTCCGAAGTCATCACNTAAATCTTCATTATACTGAATGTAACCGTAGCCNGTCTCAGGCTTATGCGGCTGTATCCCTATAGTCACGAANCAATCGGACTCTTCTGTTTTTGCCAGCCCCATACGCACAGTCGCTTCAAATGCTTTTTCATCTGTTATCAGATGATCTGCAGGTGTAATGAACATATTCGCATTTGCATCGCGCTTTTTTATCTTCAAAGCGGCATAAGCAATACAAGGTGCTGTATTTCTGCGAAGCGGTTCTAGAATAATGTTCTTCTCCGGTAGTTCCGGTAGGTGCTCTTGTGTTAATGCGGCATAGTTCTCATGCGTAACGACGAGGATGTTTTCCGGTTCGAAAATCCGACGTACACGATGATAAGTTTGCTGGATAAGACTCTCACCAGTTCCTAAGAAGTCTAAAAATTGCTTAGGAGTTTTTTCAGTAGACATGGGCCAAAATCGGCTTCCAATTCCACCTGCCATAATTACACAATAAGGAGTACGCATGGTATGGTTCAGTGTTTCAGTATGTTGTTGGTTCGAGAAAAATTCTCAAAACGGCTACGAAACTACGATTTTCTCGCTTTGCGCGGTATCTTCGTGCCCCTAATTAAAAGCTATTCGATGTTAAATCTAGTCTTATTTGGCCCTCCGGGGGCAGGTAAAGGAACACAAAGTGCCTTTTTGGTGGATCGCTACCACCTCGTTCATTTGAGTACAGGAGATCTGTTTCGTTACAACATTAAAAACGAGACTGCATTGGGTGTTTTAGCGAAATCATACATGGACAAGGGCCAATTAGTGCCTGATTCCGTCACCATCTCTATGTTAGAAGATGCCGTAAATAAAAATCCTGAGGCGAAAGGCTTTATTTTCGACGGATTCCCGCGTACAAACGCACAGGCAGCAGCACTAGATGTTTTCTTGCAAGGTCAAAATACAGGCATTACGAGTATGGTTGCTTTAGAAGTGCCTGAAGCTGAACTGCGCTCNCGTCTTGCNTCACGTGCGAAGACTTCAGGACGTCCTGATGATGCAAACCCAGCGGTAATTCAAAACAGGATAGACGTTTACAATAATGAAACAGCACCAGTAAAAGAATTTTACGAGACACAAGGAAAGTACCACGGCGTCAATGGTGTTGGCTCTATTGAAGACATCACGGAACGTTTGGTGGCGATTATTGATGCACTTTAGACCCTAGGTCGACACTTCATAATACAATCGTATTTTTGCAAAGCAGTTTCCCAGTTAAGGGAGGCTGCTTTTTTCACATTATGGCTGGAAGCAACTTCATAGACTACGTAAAGATTTACTGCAAAAGCGGGCGCGGTGGGCGCGGTTCCACGCACCTACTTAGAAACCGAATGACTTCGAAAGGGGGTCCTGACGGTGGTGATGGTGGTAGAGGCGGTCACGTAATTATCCGCGGCAATGCTCAAATGTGGACCTTGCTTCCCCTCAAATATCAGAAACACATCAAAGCCGCCTCTGGCGAAAACGGTTCTGGCCAGGAGCGCACAGGCGCTAATGGTGATGACCGTTACATCGAAGTACCTTTAGGAACCATCGCCAAAGACGAAGAAACCGGTGAAGTACTCTTTGAAATCACNGAAAACGGTGAGGAACACATCCTGGTAAAAGGCGGGCGNGGCGGCCTAGGCAATGTTCACTTTAAGAGNTCAACCTTTCAGACACCACGTTTTGCCCAACCAGGAGAGGATCCTGTTGAGGGTTGGTTTATTTTAGAATTAAAGGTTCTGGCTGATGTTGGCTTGGTCGGCTTCCCTAATGCCGGTAAGAGCACGTTGTTAAGTGTGGTCAGTGCCGCAAAGCCTGAGATTGCGAATTATCCATTTACCACCCTCGTACCAAATTTAGGAATGGTGATGTACCGCGATGCACGTTCGTTTGTGATGGCGGATATTCCAGGAATTATTGAAGGAGCCGCTGAAGGAAAGGGTTTGGGATACCGTTTCCTGCGTCATATTGANCGTAATGCTTTGTTGCTCTTTATGGTTCCNGCGGATGCAGAGGACTATGCAAAGGAGTATGAGATTCTATTGAATGAATTGGTAAAGTATAATCCCGAATTGGCAGATAAACAACGCATTTTAGCCATTACGAAAAGTGATATGATCGATGAAGATCTTCAAAGCGAAATTGCGGATCAATTGCCTACGAACATTCCACACCTCTTCATTTCGTCAGTTGCGGGTAAAAACATCATGCAACTCAAAGATTTAATTTGGGAGAAATTAAATGCCCCTGCGTGATGCTAGAGCAGCTACATAGCCTTGATACTAATGCACTACTTGCTTTAAACAGGCTCTTTCCAGCTGCTACAGATACGTTTTGGCTTGCCGCCACCAAAACCATTACTTGGCTGCCACTTTATGCTGTGCTCCTTCATCGGCTCTACATCTCTAGCACTGCCGTGCTATTTGTTAAACGACTGGCATTAGTCGTTATCGGAGTGTTGCTCTTTGATCAAGGTGCAGCGCTATTTAAATATACGCTTGAGCGTCCCCGACCTTGTCACGATCTAGAAGGCTTGCGCGTTTTAGCACATTGTAGTCCATTTGGGTTTTTTAGTGCACATGCAGCGAACAGCTTTGGACTTGCCTTTTTATTTCGAAAATGGGTGCATTCAAGTTGGTTTCCCATTCTTATAATGGTGGCGCTGGTGCAAAGTTTTTCTCGTATTCATTTAGGCGTACACTATCCATTAGATTTGCTCGCGGGCGCGGTCTGGGGATTCCTCATTAGCGTCGCTTTACATAAAATTGAAAAGACATGGAGTTGAACCTAATGGCTTATCTGGCGGTGTTTATTGGTGGTGGTGGCGGTTCAGTACTGCGCTTTGCAATGTCAAAGGCCATTGTGGCAAACGGTTGGATTCAAGGCCACTGGGCCACTTTAATTATCAACGTGTTGGCCAGTATCGCCTTAGTAGTGATTGTCGATGCGTATGATGACAAATCAAAACTGATGTACCTTTTATTATTAGGCACTGGATTTTGCGGCGGATGGTCCACCTTCAGTACGTTCTCGATGGAAACGATAAATCTAATAAGTGCTGGAAGAACAACAGAGGCGGTACTTTACGTCAGTCTCTCGGTTATATTGGGCATAGGCGCAGCGATGGCCACTATGTTATGGTTGACGCGCGAATATGCATCGTAACTATTAACGTAGTAAGCTGAGTTTACCTCGTTTTTCAATCAATTTGTCATTTTCTCCTTTTGCAAAGACCGTCCAGGTATACACCCCCTGAACGGCTTCTTTTCCTCCAGGATGCATACCGTTCCAACCTTCAGAAGGGTCGTTCGTTTCGAACATCACCTCTCCCCAACGATTAAAAATTTTCAAACTAAAATCTTTAATCCCAACTGCAGTTGCAAAGAATATTTCATTCTTACCATCTCCGTTTGGTGTAAATGCGTTAGGTACAAAAATGAGTGTCTCCGGATTGATCCGAATATTGGCTTTAGAGGTATCCGGACAATCAAAGGTGTTAATGACCACGTGTGCTACTTCAAACCAGCCAGTATCGCTGTAGGAATGATTAAATACGGCCTGATTGTAATAGATACTGCCGTCGCCCATGCTAGTAATGATATCGTCCGTCGGATCGGCGGCGAGATCTGTGATTTCGATATTCGATGTGTAGATCGTAGCACTGGTTGGATCTGCTATAAACGAACTGGTAGGTGATGGGTACACGGTAATAAAATCGGCGTAAGACACGGTAATAGTATCTGTACAACCCTCAATGAAATAAATAGTAAGGTTCAAGTCGTAGGTTCCCGGGTTGGCATAGGTATAGACAGCGTTGCTATCGTTACTCAACACACCATCCCCAAAGTCCCAATTNTAGATNACTTGACCATCAGTAATAGTGCTGTCCCAGAATTCAACCGTAAATGGTGCACACCCTACCTGGTTTTCAACGCTGACGTTAGTTTCCGGCCTACGGTATATGCGTACTGTGTCTAGGAAGTTGTCCTCACAACCGTTTTCCTCAATGGTAAGACTCACATAGTGGTCTCCCCAAGTGCTAAAGACGATGGGTGGCGGGTTCCAACCTGTGAATGTTTGAATGCTGGCATCCGCACCGAAATCCCAGTTGGCCACAGCATTTCCTCCATTTGAACTTTGATTTTGGAAACTGATTAAATTTTCATCGAAACACACTGGCCCGCTATAGGAATAGGCAGGGTTGACCGGATTGTACAGTTCATAAGTTACTTCGGCGGTATCGGTACAGGGGTATCCAGGATTTAAAATTAGTTGGATGGTATAGGTCCCCGTATCGGTAAAGGTGTAGGTCGGGTTTTGACCTGTGGCTGAAGCACCAGGATTGTTCGGGTCATTAAATAGCCATAGGTAATTTGTTCCGTTGTATGAACTGTCAAGAAAAGTAACTGTGGTACCGTTACAAATGGTATTTGGCTGAAAATCCTGTGGCGTTGGGTTTGATAAAACATTGCTCTGACAGACCATTACATTGAATTGGTAATCTCGTCTCAGTGTTGAAAGCAGCACACCGTTTGAATCATATTCTTCAGCGCATACGGCAAAGACGTACTGGCCAACTCCGATAGGGGTCCCGGTCAAAAGCCCCGTCGAGTCATTAAGTGCGAGTGTAGGGTTAGTGGGTAGGGGATAACCTGTTGAATAGGGAAATAAAAAGGGCACTGGTGTGTACGGTGGCGCTCCTGGGGGATTAGGTGCTGGATTGTTTTGCGACCCACCATGCAGCGGCTGACAGAGTGAATAATAGACACTATCACCATCCAATTCCTGCACAGAGAAGTCGATATTTAGACTATCATCTTTGCACATCACTATAGGTGGATCTGAGATAAACGCACAACTACTGTTACAGACTGAATCTTGTGGTGGAATTGTTATGTAGTAGGAACTACCCCAAGTTCCGGAATTTGCCACGTTCGATATGGTGTTGTTTCGACAACAACGTTGATAAGTAATGGTATAGCCGTGTGTCGCAGGCTGAAGCGTTACATTGGTTGTATAGGTCGCTTTTTCGGTACAAACGTTCGGTGGCGTCTGTAAGCAAGGGTTGTTTACGACAGCGGGAATACCTACGATGGCTCCCCGACCCACCATGACAGTTTGAACAACAGTATTTTGATTGGGACCGCCGTAAATGGTTATCGGCGCCTGCATGTCGAATGGTGCGCCGCTTGAATTGCAGTCCCTGTAAATGGTAAGTCGTATCTGATACGTGTTACCATTAGTTCCAGTACTTATGCACTTGTAGGAGATTTCACCGCCTACCAAATGTGCTGCCTTCGAAGGGAAGGACAGTAGGGCTAGGGTGAAAAATAGAACGATTTTGCGCATTGCTTAAATCTACCAATAATTATGCCCTATGAAACATTTAGAGCAGTGCTAAAGTTCTCAGCGGCAACGCTTGATCAAATCCATTGTCTTTTAACCAATGTAGATTTTTAGAGTATCGCGTGACCAATACGAAATCACCACCCCAGCCACCTAGGCTTTTTGCGGCTCCATCGTAGCCCTTGAAGAGTTGTTCGATGACGGGCCGAAGCCCTAAATGATCACCAATAAGTTGCTCGTGCTTGTGCATTAAGGTTTCAATTTCCTCGGTGGTTGAAACGCTGATAAAAGCTGAGGTAATGTTATTAATTTCTTGTATTTGTTGCTTGCCAAAGGGCCGTTTGTGGACCAATGCTAAGCTCTCAGAAGTCAGCTGTTTTTGACCACTGAACACAAATGCGAGGTCATCTGCAAAGTCAGGAGTCCATTGAACTGGCGTGATAACCGCCGATCCCTCCTTAATTTGATAAACTATAGGTCCTTCTGCAGAAGCACACGCTAAGTCATATCCGCTTCCACCATGGGCATCATGAAAGATGTCTAATGGATCAAAGCCTGCAAATTGCGCAAGGAGACTAGTAAATGTACTGGAGGACCCTAAACCCCAGCTGCGGTCAAATTCCAGATGAGTTTCAAAATGAATGCCGCCCGTTAGCTTATCGCTGTATGTCGTTAAAATTTGAAGCTGCTTGACCAGATGTTCCGCTTCTTTCTGTCGGTTAGTTTCCAGTATCTCTAATTCTGCACTAAGCAGAACATCGAGCCAACAGTCGCCTTTTACTGTGAACGCTTGCCAATGAATGTTTGGCGAGTCTACAGGCCGAACGATCAATTTTTGACCTAATGATGTAGGAACAGCTAAGCCCTGTGCTCCTTGGGTAATGGCATATTCTCCTGTGAGCAGTAGTTTACCGTGGGCATANAATTCTTNCACTTGCTATNGACCAACTTTGGGTACNGGAACACCTCGTAATTCGCAAAAATAGTTGACTACCTCTCTGTGGTGTGGTACCTTATCCTTAAAGTAAGTGGCAATATGAATTTTCTCTTCGGGCGTTGCTTCAAGCTGGGTCAAGATATTCATTAAGTGCATTTTCATATGTCCTTTTTGAATTCCTGTAGTAACCAGCGCGCGCAATGCTGCGAAATTCTGAGCGAGACCACTAACAGCAACTATGCCCATCAATTCTTCTGCATCCGGATTTCCAAGCATCTCTAAACTTTTAACCACAAGCGGGTGAAGCTTGGTCAAACCGCCTACCACACCTAGAGCTAACGGTATTTCAATCCAGAATGTAAATATTCCGTTTTCCACAGCACAACCGGTTAAGCTTTTGTAGCTGCCCGAGCGAGCGGCATGCGTATGACATGCTGCCTCTACCGCTCGGAAGTCATTGCCCGTAGCAATTATAACGGCATCAATACCGTTCATTATCCCTTTGTTGTGCGTTGTTGCTCTATACGGTTCAGCGTTTGCAATGGCTATGGCACGTTTGAATTTTCGGGCAAATTCTTCAGCGCTAACACCTTCACTCGCCAATTCTTCTATTTTACAGCTTACACTAGCACGAACGAGACAGTTTGGGGTATAGTTGCTAAGTATACGCATGACTACTTCGAGCGCATTCGCATCCAAACGTTCGTGGTTTTGAGCGAAAGTCTGGAGACATTTCGCCATTTCCTCGAGGTTGGAATTAATGAAATTTGCTCCCATGGAATCGCACGTCTCAAAGGTGACTTCGAGCTGGTAGTAGTCGTCTAAACGGTCGGTAGCATCTACTAGTTTAATGGAAGTAATGCCGCCGCCCCGAGCTTCCATGTTTGAGGTGAGCTCCGCCGTTGCCGCACGTAAATCTTCCTCNAGCACATNGAAGTCATCTTTTAAGGCACTCGCATCTCCTGTGTACATGAAATGTACATGGCCAATTTTTTGGGTACCNATCACTTCTGCTTTGAACCCGCCACGCTCCATCCAAAATGAAGCGCTCTTCGCTGCTGCTGCGACTACGGAACTTTCTTCAATAGCCATCGGAATGGTGTAAAGCTTTCCGTTGATCTGGAAATTTGGAGCAACACCATAAGGCATGTAATAGTTGCTCATGGTGTTTTCTATGAACTCATCGTGTCGCTTTTGAAGCGTTTCATCATCATGCCAATAGCCGGTCAATACGGACCTTGCAGCATCGGCATCTTCGAAATTATTGGTGACGAGCCATTCAAGTTTGGCGGCTTTGCTCAGTTTGGAGAATCCTTTAATTGGATCTTTCATGGTGGTCTAATTATGAGTACAAAGATAACTCTGCAGTACTAAGAATGTTCAAAGTGAGTAGGTTAGTTCGTAACCGGTACTTCGATCAAGAGAATTCTAGATTCAGCTGCTGTAGCTTTCAATGTGATTTGTTCTGTATCCCATATTCCTAGCGCGTCCCGGGTATCCAGTTTGTGAAGATCTGTTTCAAATCCACCATCCAATACAAAAGCATAAAGGCCATTATCGTTCGATTTCCACTTGTATTCGATGACTTCATTCTCGTCAAACCTTCCCATGTGGAACCAGGCGTTTTGGTGAATCCAAACCCCTTCATCATCGGGTGATGGGCTAAGCACTTGGTGCAATTTATTCTTTTCGTTTGCGTCCAAAAGCTTTTGTTGATCGTAGCGTGGCGTGACATTTCGTTCATTGGGAATGATCCAAATTTGTAAAAATTTAACCTCGACATTCTTATTAGGATTAAACTCGCTATGCGTTACGCCGGATCCTGCACTCATCACTTGGATCTCACCTTCCTTTATTGTCGTTTCATTGCCCATGGAATCTCGGTGTCTCAAATCGCCGCTTAGAGGTATGGAGATAATTTCCATATTGTCGTGTGGGTGGGTGCCGAACCCCATTCCAGGAGCTACGGTGTCGTCGTTAAGTACGCGCAACAGCCCGAAATTCATCTTTTGTGCGTTGAAGTAATTGGCGAAACTAAAGCTGTGGAAGCTATTTAGCCAGCCGTGATTTGCGTGACCACGAGAATGATTTGGGTGATAAAGGGTTTTCATAAAAATCTTTTAATAGATGTTATAACAACAATAGACCCGCTCAGTTGTTCAAATCAAAATATAAATTGAATAATTAGCGTGCGTTTTTTTGTATTTCGAGATTGATGGCCTTTTGAAGGTTGGCCAATTCCCTTGAATATTCAGTCAAGGATTTTAGACGACGTTCAATCTCTTCAGAATTTATGCGATTGCTTTCTTCTGTTACCCGATTGATGTGTTCCATAACGTTCTTTACTTCAAAACGCATACGGTTCACTAGCCTGAATTCATCTTTCTTCAAAGGGTGCATAGTTGTACCATCTTTAGCTTTCTAAAAGTCCGAAGATTCTTCACATGCCCTTAATAGCCGCCCATAGATTTTGTTAACAAACCTTTATTTTGGGTACTTTATCTTTTTGAGCCAACGATAAAAAGTTTACTACCTTTTCCGCACGATAAATGGGGTGTAAGCAAGCAGCTTTGCGCATTTATCCGCAAATCAATTCACCTAAAAATTTGGTATGAAAAAAATTATGATTACCCTACTGATGGCTGCATCTGTTGCGCTTTCAGCTCAAGCATTACCTTTTGATTTTGAGTCTTCAACTTCTGGCATGGTCGGTTACGACGGCGCATCTTTTACTATTGTAGCCAATCCAAGTTCTGTGGGTAATTCTAGTGCTAATGTCGCTAAGATTGTTAAAGTGAATGCAGCCGATTTGTGGGCCGGCGGTAAAATAACCTCTGTTTCGTCTCTAAATTTTACCAGTGCATCGTCGAGTGTGCTGTCCATGAAGGTTTACACCACTCAGCCCGTCGGTACAATAATAAAAGTGAAATTAGAAAGTCCCTACACCAGCGAAGTAGATGCAGTTACCACGGTATCTGGCGCATGGGAAACGCTCACGTTTGACTTTGGAATTCCAGCGCCTTCAGGAAGTGTGGACTTAGTCATTATGCCACAGCCGTTCACCCCAGGAGGAGGAAACACTTTTTATATCGACGATATCGAACAAGTTGCAGGTGTAATCGCAACGCAAAGATTGGGTTTGCCCGTCACGTTTGAATCGGGCACCACAGCACGTCATTTCTTTGATTTTGAAAGTGCTATCATGACAAGCCTACCCAATCCCGATATTGATGTAGATAATGGAAGCGCAAACGTGGGTAAAATAGTTCGATACCTCGGTGCTCCTTATGGTGGAAGTAAAATCACGTTTACAAACAACCTAGACTTTGTAAATTCTCCAGTGATTACGATGAAGGTTTGGACGTCTGCACCCATTGGTACGAACGTGACACTCAAAGCGGAAAAGCCATTTTGGGGTGAAGAGCGTAGTGTTCAGACCACTAAAACCGAAGAATGGGAAACGCTGTCTTTCGATTTTACAAATGCACCTACTGACATGCCTACGTTGGCGTTGTTGTTCGACTTTGTTGCGGGAAGTTCGAACGTCGGTGATGGATCGGCTACGTCTACCTTCTACTTTGATGAAATAAAATATGCGAATGTTCCTCTAGGGGGTATAGAAGAATCAAAAGAATTATTCTCGGTTTATCCAAACCCCACCTCAGACAAATGGACAGTACGCAATCCTTCGTCTACTGGGTGTACCATTCAGATCTTTGATTTAAAGGGTCAACAGATCTATCAGGTTCTCACGTCGAGTCAAAGCCATACCATCGATGCTACGGACTTTGCAGCGGGTATTTATCTCGCTAAGATTCAGTCGGGCGCGAATGAGCAAACGGTACGTTTAGTCAAACACTAAAGGTCGATAGTCAAAAACACAGCTCCAAAGTGGTAACCACAATCGCGTGGTTACCACTTTGGTGTTTATGGAAGTCAATATTTTGATGAAAAAGGAGGTTCAGGCCATTAAAAAAGCCCCTCAGTTGTACTGAAGGGCTTAGGTGGTGGTGATGGACGGAATCGAACCGCCGACACATGGATTTTCAATCCATTGCTCTACCAACTGAGCTACATCACCTGCCGGGCGGCAAATATACACCTACAATTGAAATGTGAAAGCACATTCAATGAAAAATTAGAATGTCATTTCGAATTACCAATAGATGAAGGATTTAACGACCTTTGACCATATGTTAATCACAATAGACGTAGGGAACACCCGTATCAAGATGGGATTATTCGACGGCAGTAGGCTCGTTGAAAACGAGACTTTTGTACTCAGCGAAGTGGAAAAAGCCGTTAAGGTCTATGAGCAGTGGTTCGCTAGTGGAGATAGGTCTATAGGCATTGCGAGCGGCGCATTAGATGCACATTGGCCAAAGTCTATACGTTGGCTTACTATTGACGATCCATGGCCGTTTTCGATCGACTATAAAACCCCTGAGTCGCTAGGCTTGGACCGACTACTCTTCGCCGCGGCTGCTTGGTTAGAAAACAGAGTAGACCTTATCGTGGTAGTTGCGGGTACTTGCATTACTTATAATATTGTTAAAAATGACGCTTTCATTGGCGGCGCAATTTCCCCCGGTTGGGCGATGCGATACAAGGCAATGCATGCCTTTACAGCGGCACTTCCAAACCTGTCAAAAAGCAGTGAAACCCATGTAGTTGGCGCCTCAACGGAGGAAAGTATGTGGTCTGGCGTGGACACGGCATTGCCGCTTGAAATGGAAGGGATGATTCATGCCTTGCAAAGTCAAACGGGCATAAATCTTGTATTCATTTGCGGTGGAGATGCAAAGGCCTTGTCAAACCACCTAAAAAGCTACATATTTGCACCCTTGAATTACGAACTATATGCCCTACAGCGCATTGATGAATATTTTCAAAGTCAATCAGTTAAATAAATCCGCTTTCACATTAGTGTTAGCGTCGATGTTGCTGTTGTTTGGGTCTGATGCGTCGGCACAGACGAACTCAGTAAGTCCACTCAGTATAAATGGGCTCGGAGAAACCTCCTTCGGTATTACGCCGGCATATTTAGGTATGGGGGGGACGGGAATAGGTTATGCCGACCGTTACACTATTAACGTTTTCAATCCGGCAGGTTATGCGAATCTTGAGTATTCGACACTTGAAATGAGTGGTGCCCACCGTACGTTCCGCCACAGAATCATTAGCGATAGTTTAGATCAAGACAACTACAACACCTATTTCGATTATTTCGGATTTGGATTCAAATTCGCTGATTGGATTGGTGGTGCCTTTTCGTTAAGCCCTTACGCAGCAAAAGGTTACAATGTGAGTGTTGCCGATTCTTCGGATGATTTTGGAATTTACGAATACCGTTCAATCGGTTCTGGCGGTTTTGACCAATTCACCTTTGGACTTGCCCTTCAGCCCCTTCCGTGGTTCAGTATAGGCGGAAATGCGCGCTACATCTTTGGCGAAATGGAAACGAGCAATAAAACCATCCTCGCGGATAATAGATTCCTNTCGGTCAGTAAAACCAACAAAACAGGGATTAGTGATCTAACTTTTGACATAGGTACACAGTTGCAGGGAGATCTTGACCGATTCCACTTTGTCGCAGGAGCAGTTTATGGCTTCGGAGGTTCTATGAATGCGAGACAAATTTCTACGCAATATTCTTTTATAAACAGCGGCATTGTGGAGACACCAGTCGATACATTGTTTTATAATTTATCTGAAGAGGGTAGTGTAGTCTTACCGACATCTACTGGATTTGGATTTGGTCTTAGCAGAACCGTAGAAAACGTTCCTGTAAATGCCTGGGATTTAGTAGTGGATTACCGCAGAGTGAACTGGCAAGACTATAGAGATTTCACCCCGTTCGGAGGAACACCTGTGCAATCCGCAATTGCGGTAAGTGAAAGAGGAAGTGTTGGACTAGTAATGGTTCCTTCATACGTTATTCCTCAGCTCAGACGAAGCACGAATTACTTCGCTATTTCTAGATACCGCTTCGGTTATTCTAGAGAGAAAGGACAGTATTATTGGCAAGAGCCAACAACAGGCCCAACTTACGTAACACAGGAGTTTAACCTCGGATTGACCCTGCCAATTATCTACAGAAGTTTAGCTCCTGGTGAACAAAAGGCAAGCTTTTTGAATATTAGTGTAGGAAGAGGGACCCGTTGGAGTGGCGTGGAGTCCGATTTAAAAGAAGATTATTGGAATTTGAACTTTGGGATAACACTCAATGACAAATGGTTCCAAAAATTTAGATACAGATAAAAAACGCGATAGTAATGAAACGAATCCTTTTTGTATTAGGAATTTTATTGATCAGCTTGACAACCCAAGCGCAAGAATCGAAATGGGGTAATTCCATAGCCGATTCTGTTTCTTGTTTTCAGAATTACAACATCATGGGTTCTTACTACCAGAGTAAGGATTATGCAGAAGCTTATGATGCTTGGAAAGCTCTGTACGAAACGTGTCCATCTGCCAATATCCGCATATACACGTACGGGGACAACATCATCGAAGCGAAGATTAAAGAGGCCGGTGACGATGCGTCAAAGAATGCTCTTATCCAGGAGCTTTTAGGTTTGTACGATACGTTCGCAGTGCATTTCCCAGAAGAAAAATCAAATGCAATGTCTTCGAAGGCATATCATTTCTACAATTACTATAGAAAAAATGCCGACAGTGTTTCGAAAGCTGTGGTGATGTTTGAAGAGGCTAAGTCACTTCTTGGAGATACCATGTCTGTGGCGCATACTGACCGTTATTTCCAAGCGAATGTCAAGGAGTTCAACAAGACAAAAGACGTAGATCGCTTGTTTGAGGTATACAACTCCGTTCTCGTTTCACTGGAATTTAACTTCAACACGTTTAACGTTGAAAATTACAATATTGAACTTAAGGCAGATTCTGTTCTGGATTTTATCGCATATGCGGACAGTATTCGTCCTTCAGCTGAGGCAGCAAAAGCGGCTTACCAAGCCGAAATGGCCGTTTATGATTCTACAAATGCGTATAACAATTCTTCAAAGAAGCGTATGAAGCAAGCGGCTAAACTTCCTCCTTTAGTGAAGCCAGAAATGGAAACAGGTGCGCAGGAATTGGTTAGTGTTCTAGACAAGGCAGATGAGCTGAAGACTAAATATGAATTGGATGAGCAAGGGTTAACGTCAGTGGATAAGCGTAAGATTTCAAACAATGAAATCCGTTTGAGAAATATCACCAAAGTGCAACGTAACATTGAGAAAATCTTGAGCCCACTATTGACTTGTGAAAAGCTAACGTTGATCTACAACGATGCTGCATTTGAAGAGAACAAAGACGATATCGAATGGTTGAAACGTGCCGGTAACTTGTTACAAAAAGAGCGCGTTGGCGAAGACGGTGAATTAACGTCTTGTACTGATAACCCAGTATTTATTTCAATTGCCGAGACATTGTATGAAATTGAGCCTAGTGCTCAAGCGGCATTAAACATGGCTAAACTAGGTGTAAACAAGGGTGATTGGGCCATGGCTAAAAAGTACTACACTGAAGCTATTGAGCAAGAGGAAGATCTTCGTCGCAAAGCAAATAGCTACATGGGGTTGGCCTATGTGAATCAAAAATTGGGTTCTTTATCCGCTGCTAAAGTCAACTGTATAAAAGCAGGCCAGCTTCGTAAAGATTGGGGGAATCCTTATTTATACTTAGCAACCCTTTATGCTGAGGCGGCAGGCACATGTGGTGCGAATGCAGTGGAGAAAAATGCAGTTTATTGGGCGGCGATAAACAAACTGAGCTATGCAAGAAGTATTGACCCAAGCGTTGCAAGTAAGGCTGCAAAATTGATTTCAGCCTACAGCCAGCAGATTCCGGACAAGGGAATCTCGTTCCAATTGGGCTACAAAGAAGGCGATAAAATCAATATTGGTTGTTGGATCAATGAAACGGTTAGCGTTAAATTCTACTAAGCATTAAACGACCGTGTTATATTTCCCCTGGACGAGAGTCTGGGGGATTTTTTTTGCGCAATTTTACCGACCTTCGTGAGGATGAAGTTTCTTTTAAAACAGCCTAAGACCCTATTGGTTATAATAGCCTGCTATTTAGGCGCATGTTCGAACGATGCTAAGGATGTTGCGGAGGTCAGCAAAATTCCAGTGGTATTCCCCTTGAACGAGCAACACGGCGCACACATCACATATAGCGATAGCGGACAAAAGGTTTTAGAAATTCGTGCAGGACTCATGCAAGACTTCGGGAATATGGATCCCGCATACGTTTTCTTTGGTGAGGGAATTACCGTTAATTTTTACAGCGAAAACGCAAAAACAGCAACGGTGCTGAAAGCAGATACGGCACGCCAATTGAAAAAAGATGACCTTTGGGGTATAGGCGGTAATGTTGAAGTTACCAATGGTAAAGGCGAGCGAATGACCACAGAATTATTATTCTGGGATAAAAAGGAGGAACGATTGTACAGTAATGCTAAAGTTCAAATCCTATCTGATGGGCAGCTCATAAGAGGTAAGGGGTTTGAAGCCGATCAATCGTTCAACACCTATCGAATTTATAAAGTACAAGGAGAAATAACAGTTGATGATGAATAGAGCATTGCGATTTATAGAGTTATTATGGTTAGGTGTGGCAGCGGTCAGCTCAGTTGAGATTTATGTCAATTGGGGAAGCAACTGGCAGAGCACGATTAAATTCTCTTTGTTTCTCGGAGCTGCGATTTTTATGTATTTCCTCAGGAGGCGTTCGCGTCTGAAACAACCTAAAGAATAGAACCTTGGCATTTATTTTACCCATTGTTTTGGCCGTATTTTTTTCTGCACTCTTCTCGGGGTTGGAAATGGCTTACCTGAGTATCAATAAACTTCATGTTGAGCTTGAACGACAGAAGGGAGGAATAGCATATAAGGCACTGGGCTATTTGGTCGATCGTCCAGCACCATTTATTGCCGCAATTCTTGTCGGGAATAATGTGGCATTAGTGCTTTATGGCAATTACATGCACCGCGTACTTACTCCAGTATTTACTAGCTGGGGTGCAATGGAATACCTAATCTTACTCCTAGAGACTTCAGTTTCTACAGTGGTTATTTTGGTTTTTGCGGAATTCCTTCCTAAAACGCTTTTCCGTCAAAATCCTGAGGGATTAATGCGTTGGCTCAGTTTACCCGCTTGGATTTTATTCTGGGTGCTTCGATTGCCCAGTGCTCTTATGCTGGGCGTAAGCCAATTCTTTTTAAAATATGTTTTTCGCGTTGAGGTACAAGAAGAAGAGAACGCCTTTGGAAGAATGGAGTTAGATCATTACGTACGTGAGCGCGNCCCCAAAACGACCTCAGGAAATGAGGAAGTTGATCCGGAATTTGAGATTTTNAAGAATGCGCTAGAATTTCCAGAGACAAAGGCACGCGAATTTATGATNCCAAGGACGGAGATAGAAAGCGTAGAAGTAAATGAGCTTCCNGAGAAAGTACGTGCATATTTTATAGAAACGGGCTACAGTAAACTTTTGGTTTACGAAGACAACATNGATAAAATTATAGGCTACGTTCATGCTTTTGAGCTTTTTAAGAAGCCAGATCATTTAAAGCGAGTACTTCGNCCAGTNGCATTTATNCCAGAAAGTATGCGGGCGGACGAAGTACTTAATTTATTCACNCGTGAGAAGCGAAATATTGCGGTTGTTTTGGATGAGCACGGAGGAACCAGTGGTATGATCACACTCGAAGATGTGATTGAAGAAATCTTTGGCGAAATCGAGGATGAGCACGACACGGATGAATTGTTAGAGCGGCAAATTAAAGAAGGAGAATGGCTGTTTTCCGCGCGCTTAGACATCTCCGATATCAATGAAAGATGGGGTCTTGGGCTTCCTCAGAATGAAAATTACAATACTCTCGGGGGGTACATTTTGGACCTCTACCAAAGCCTACCAGAGAAGGGAACCGTAGTGCGAAGCGACCAATACTTGTTCTTGGTACAAAAAACTAGGACGAATAGGTTGGAAGAGGTGCTCGTAAAGGCCAATTAATTGGCGCCAATCCTTATATTCGCAGACTCATACATTTAATTGCAGTACAATGGCAACAATCCAACGCATCAGACAGCGCTCAGGACTTCTAGTAGTCGTGGTGTTTGTAGCACTCATAGCTTTCTTATTAGGAGATTTATTTCGCTCAGGCGGCTCTAAGTTTTTTGGCGATCCGAACGTTATCGGAACCGTAAATGGACGCGACATTACGCGTCAAGAACTCAGCCAGGGAATGGAGGAGTTGCGTGCCGGTAATCCTGAACAATATGCAAATACAACCAGTATTCAGCTGGCGAACTTCGTTTGGAACAACATCGTTACTGAAGAGTTGCTTTCTGCAGAGTTGAGCGCGGCAGGCATGAGCGTGAGTGAGCAGGAGATCTATTTTGATATCATTACTAACCCTAATATTCGTCAAAACTTTGCCGGTGCAAACGGACAGTTCGATGAAAACATGTTCAAGAGCTACATCGCCCAGGTTCGAGATAACCGTGACGCTTCAGAGCAATCGGTTGAGATGTGGACGCAGTGGTTGTCTTTCGAGCGTGCCGTAGCGAATCAAGCACAGAACTTTAAATACACCAACGCAATTGAAAAGGCTATTTTCATGCCTGCAGGTCTTGCGGAAACTGAAATTAACCGCGGTGATGCACAGCACCCAGCGCAATACGTTTATGTACCCTATATCGATGTAAACGAAGACGAAATCAATGTTTCTGATGAAGATGCCAAGCGCTACTTCAATGCACACAGAGAAGATTTTTCGCAGGAAGAAGGTCGCAATATAGAATTCATAAACTTTCCGTTAGCGCCGTCAGAATCGGATCGTGAAGGTGTGCGTGCTGAATTGGCCAGTCTTTCTTTTGAGTGGCTGGATGTAGAAGACGACTCAGTATTTGTTAACCAACACAGCGATGTTCGTTTTCAGTCGGAGTATTACACAACCACAGAATTGGTCGGTACCGGTCTAGATACGCTTGTAGACGGACAATCAGTGGGCTTTCAGAAGGGGCCAATCGATTTAGGTGGCGCTTTTGCAGTGGTTAAATTAGTAGATAGAAAAACAGTGCCGGATAGCGCTAAAGCGCGTCACATCCTCATACCGTTTGCGGGTGCAACGAGAGCTGATGCATCGGTAACGCGTAATCCGCAAGAGGCTAAAGTTTTGGCGGATAGCTTGTTCGCATACCTTGAGGGTAATCCATCTGCATTCGAATCTGTTAGCGAAGCGTTTTCGTCAGATGTGGTTGCAAAAGAGAAGGGCGGCGATCTAGGGTACTTCTCTCGCGGATCAATGGCAAAGCCTTTTGAGAATTTCTGTTTCTTTAGAAAAAATGGNTCAATNGGCGTGGTACCAACCCAATTTGGGTGGCACGTGATCCAAGTAACGGATCAGAAAGGTGNAAANGATGTATATAAGATTGGACAAATCATTCGTGAAATCTTACCNTCAGATGANACCATTCAAACGTTATATAATCAGGCGTCAGGTTATGCTGCGGAGGCACAAACTGCCGAAGATTACCGCGCACTTGCTACTGAGAAAGGATTCTTTTTACG